>Ga0307512_10007118_pt1 | contig 11142 bp, 13 predicted proteins | sample 14_EM_MG_FD_200267 | JGI IMG/M metagenome (GOLD analysis project Ga0307512, IMG submission 200267) | Populus trichocarpa ectomycorrhiza microbial communities from riparian zone in the Pacific Northwest, United States - 14_EM | ecosystem: Host-associated > Plants > Roots > Unclassified | place... | reverse complement strand
ACAGCAAGCCCAACGACGTGAACAGAAACGAGGACCGTTGACGAAGCCAGCTCCTGGACAGAGGAAGGCAGAGACCCCGGTTCGCGGACCTCAATACGAGATGCAGCACCGGGTGATGGAGCAAGAGTATGGAGGGTACGATCCAAGGAGCCAACTCCAGAACCGACCAGGACAGATGCCGTACAACCCCTCCTCACAGCTCGTCCAGCCACAACCGCAGATGACGAATAACATGATGTTCTACAATCATGGCAACCCGCCGGGATCGAACGGTCCATCTCAAAGGTCATCGCCGCCTCAGTTGCCGCCGGGAGCGATGCCACCAATGAACCCGGATCAGGCTCAGTGGAACACCCAGGTACGGCCTCGTTCTATTCCTTACATGCTTTCACCCCTTAATCCGATTTCGACCCCGTTCTTCGCAGGGTGGTCCAAGAAGGTCCATGTCACCTCCCCAGAACTTGTACGGCCAAAATCCCATGATGGAGAAGGTGGGAACCGGTCGCACACCATCAAGATCACTCTCCGCTAGTGCCACTCAACAGCAGATGGGCGGTAACCCTGGTTTCCAACATCAGCCTAATGGGAAGCTCAGGAAGGGAACTAGTGCTCATGCTATCATGAACTCTGCACAAAGAGGCGATGAAGATTCCCCGTTGGCGATGTGGCAACAACAGCAACGGCGGAAATAACCTTCAGGAACCATGACATTCCCAGGATTCTCATATTCGCCTTCACTCGGCCCTCTCTTTTGTTTTCATCTGGATGTACTTTCTGGTCCCTCGTTGCATACAGTCCTCCCGCATGACTACACCTTTCTCCTCGTTTCATCCCCCACCTCATCACGTCTGCTACATCGCATGCGATTCCCGTTCCAAACGATCGCCCATCTCTCCTTGTCACCCCTCTTCGGAAAGATCTCTTATTCCAGTCTTAACGACCTGTTGCAAAGTTTCCCCTCCTTTCTTCTTATCAGTCTTCATTCCCCTTTCTCATCATTCCCAGGAACTTTGGCCTCTCTCTCTTCTTTATCATCCTTCCCTTTCAACTTACGTTACGCTGTCATCTAGATCCGCAATCTACTTTAGCGTCGCCGGATTTTTTTTGCTTCAATGAACGTTCTGTTCTCATGTGCGCACCGTCGCCCTCCCCCCTCAATTTTGGCGTGCACTCTCTCGGTCGATGAGTTTTCCCCGGTGACGGTCGTTCTGACGATTTAATATGTACATGGAAATAGAGCTCAAAATCGTGTAGGAATACAGGGAAAATCGGACAGGTTTGCTGCCTTAAGTACTGAAAGTCATCGTAACGTCGCGAATCATCAGCTTCACGCTCCTGTTACCTATCCATTCTATCTTGAGTTCGACCAGGGTTTCTGCTGGAGTCAGTTTCGCTATCGGGTTGCAACTGTTAGAAAACAAATTCGTACGGCAGCAGGATCGTTTCTCACCTGCATCGCCGACGTTGAACTCCCAAGTTTTGAACGGGCCTCTATCCCCGTGACCTTGCCTAGGGGGTGCACCAGGATTGAAGAAACTCGAGAAGCTCGATCCAACCTTCCACACCAACACCACGTTTTCGTCCAACGAGACGGTGATCAACCTTCTTCCGTCTGGAGAGAAACTGCAAGCGGCCAACCGCTGTTTGTGACCTTCGAGAACGTAGAGGCGCGTGGCGGTCTTGAGGTCGAACATGATGATCGCTCCTTCGGACGTTCCCACAGCGAGACGTTGGGTGTTCATGTGGAAGTCAACGGTCGGGAAGCTGTAAAGCAGAATTTCGTCAAATTTGATCAGGGAAAACAAAAAGGACCAACACCAGAAAACTGACGTTTGAACTACATGTACGAGGATCTCTGTAGCAGCATCGATAGTTGCTTCTCGGTCACCAGAAGAGTTTGGGTCGAGAGATTTGACCACCGCTTCAATCAACCGTGGAAGGTTCGGTTGGATCACTAACGGACGCTGAAAATGATCGTTCGAATCAGTAACATACCACAACCACACCATTTCTTTCGAGACCATCCAAAACCTACCTTTCGAATCAAAAACGCAAGCATCTGCATCAAAGACTTCCTCTGCTCCACATCTGTGACATGCAAAATATCCATCGAAAGCGCCGTCATGACCAGCGGCGTATTATTCGACACGATCTGCAGGACCGCGCCCCTCGCCGCAGCGCCCACGTTCAACGTCGTGATACCATCTTTCTTCGTATGTGTAGCTAGGGTGAACAGGGACCGCAGGAGCTCCATGACGTCCACGTATGATTGCCAGGTATCGAAACCTCTGGAGCAGAGGTCTATCGCGAGGATCTTACATATGGGTCTGTCATCGTGGAGGTACATTGAGATGGACTTCGATATGTCAGTTAGGCAGCTTCGAGGAGCGATGTCAGCATTCCCTTTGGTGCAGATGAAGAGCCCTTATGCAGACCTCGGTGACAGCAAATTATATTTCTCCACGGCTATCGAGCCGCAGATGAACGCAGCCACCACAGAATTTAATGATGGTTTCTCGACGTCAGGTTGTAGGCACGGGACTTGTGTCTTCGTCAAACCTCGTCAACCTTAAGGACAAATGACACTCACGTTTATGTTGCCATAATTCGGCCAATCCCGCTACATCTTGGTCTGTAAAACGGGCGATCCCAGCGTTGAATAATACCTTTGCTGGTTCCTTGAACTCGTCTGCAGAATGGAATGAAGTTTTACCAACAGTCGAACGCACAAAATAGAGAGGCGCACCTGGGTAACACACCCACGCGATTGCCAGACAAGGAAGGCTAGGACTACAGTATGCCTCTCCCACTAGATCCCCGAGAGAAGCGACGTAAAACGCAGACACAACCTCCACGTCTTGATTCAGATCTAATGAATGATAAATATCTTGTATCGGTCGTTGATAACAAGTCATGCATATACTCACTGACATCCCTTGCCAAGGCCTGTAAACATGCTAATATCGCCAAGGCACGACTGGCGGACTGTTCAGGTGACACCCTCCATCCGCTCGCAGTATCATAACACGTGTATAAGGAAGTCGAGCCAGATCTAGGATCTTAAGTCAGTCCCGAACATGGGTCAAAGCTTTACAGATCCTGCCTTGAATACCCAACTCCAACATCTGCAGACGGGGCTATGCGCAACCCTCCCTTGCAGATTTCGTCGATACCTTCATTCAAGCCCCAAGATAGTAAGATCGAAAGAACCGAGCGGATTTTTTGTTTCTCGGATTCTGGGAGCTGTGCAGCAGGCTGTCCTATTGCCGGACGGGATCTCACAAGGAAGGCGCCAAGGTTTAGGTTAAACACCGTAGCTATGCTCGATTAGTGCAGCTCGGGATCTATCCCCGACCACTACACACCTGAATCAAGGGCGTGCAAAGATGTATCGAGACCAGAAAGCACGTGGGACTTGTTCGGGGGTCTGTCGAGACACCTAAAGAGATCGTTTAAAAAAAGACGCACTCAATGAGATACGGCTAACCATTCGGCCCAACCGCCTTGACCAACTAGTTCGTTAGCCTTGTCGATAGTCATTGCCCTCCAAAACTCCTGCGTTTTCACGTCCCAGAGCCGCGCATGGCGATCCCCATAGATTAATAACAGGTTATCTCCGCCGATACACACTCGGATAAGGGGGCTCATCGAAGTCGGGATGATATACATGCTATACGGAAGCGGCTACTGTGTGAGTGAAGCCCGAAAGCGAATACGAGGTTGTGCATACAACTGGAAGCCATCGACATCGAAGACGGCGATGGTCCCATCCTGGGAAACGCACAAAAGAGACCCTTTCAGCCTCCCCACGGCGTCTCCCTTGGTATGGATTACGTGGGCTAGAGGGGTGTTGAACAAAGTCCAACGTGCGTATATCTTGAGGGTCCTTGTGAGGATATCAAGAGACTCTGTCGCTGTCTCATAAAGCAGACGCTTACTCTGCAGACCAGAAGGCTATGCTACCATCGTCCGCTCCTCCAACAATCAGTCGCTCTTCAGTCCGCTCGTTCTCGACAGGGAATAAGGTGGTTATAGGACCTCGAAGAGGCACGTCGGAGGTGATTTCTGCAGGAGAAGAGGAACACATGCGTGAGAGTGATGTACTGTGGAGGTACCCATCACCTTGAAAGATCTGAGCCAAGTTCGGCAGCGGGTCGCGAACCGTTAAGACTTACTATATCCAATCACGATAGAATCGACGTCTGTGACCAATGATGCAGAGGCGTACACCTCTGTTGGAGCTACCGGAGCGTTAATTTCACACAAGGCGTGATAACGCGGAGAAGATTCGATCTCGCCAGATTTCGGTAAGATGGTCAAGTCAACCGATCTCAGCGATGTTCCTGGAGAATTTGTCGAGACTAGATCGCCTGCCGATGTGAATGTCGTGGTTCCAGTGTTGGGTACAGAAGCGGAACGTATGAGATTGCACGTGACATTGGTGGCCGGGGTATGTCCAGACGAGGGGACACTATCCACATCGACTGTAGTCAAAACATAGAGTTCGCAGTTCCCCTGGTCCGAATGAATTAGATATATCACGTAGAAAGTAAATAGTCCTCACTGGATAGGCTAGCATGAATGAACTGCTGTCGATCCACCCGGCATCGGCAGGGGGCATCGTTGTTGACCAGATCTCCCTGAGGCTACCGGATTGTACTTGAACGACCTGGAACGAATTGGTGAGTGACCGCCATCATTTTCTGGAGTACCTACAGTAAGCCCCAATTCTGTCCAAAAGATAGCGCGTCTTCCATCGTTTGTCAGGAAGGTCCTGTTTGCCACTATGGTTCCCTCCACAGGAACCACACCCATTTCGACTTGGGGATCGACTTCGACGCGTCCAACTAGTTCCGTAATCTCAACGGTGTTGGGTGCTCCCAAGTGTGTTGTCCTCAGGGCTTTGAAAGGGTTCGGTAGGCTAATAATACCGCTACGCGATGGCGGCCGGGAAAGAGTTTGTCGTGGTACGGGGGTGGCTACCAGGCGGACTGTGTGCAATATCATCCGCTGAAGTGAATCGACATACACGAATGTGAAGGAGTCTAATCCGTGGTAATCAGATTTTATTTATCTCGACACCTCCAGACCCACCATCACCGTGTTTGTGGCATGAAACTCCTCCTGCGCATCCGTCGACGCGCCATTCTCCAACCTTCTCCAGTTTGGATTCATCGGAAGACTCGGGAGTGAAGACGTATACGGAAATGCGAGTATGTTCCTGAAGGTCACTCTGCAAAGAATCTCTCCTAAATGACACGGGGTCTGACGCTGCCAGGGATATGATGAACGTGGTCTTTAAAAGGGTATTAGAGTGGTGAATTTGACAGTGGGGCTGGCATTGTGTTCACGTTCTGAGTTTTCACGAGATGGACATATTTCCATGTCCAAGCACAATGAAGCGTGTGGTGGTCCGCTGCTCCAAAGGGTGGCACCAAGACCGACGTATCCGGTCTAGCTAATACGTGACAAGAGCCGTCGGTAGTGGACAGAATGGAAATATCCCTAATCCGAGTTGTCAGAACTGCGTCCGGGATGCATGGTTGATGAGTATACCCATTATTTTGGAGACAGATAACGTATCGTTGGGATTCATCCACAAGGAGCTGTGAAATAGCTTTGCCCGGGCCGAACCGTGATGTAAATGTGTGAGAACGGAGGTAGAGTGAGTGGATGTCCCCAGAGATATGCAGGTGAGATAGAGTAGTCATGGGTGAGGCTGGTGTGGAAGCTGAGTTGGTTGGGTGGGAGGGTGCTCTGGAATGAGCAGACGAGCGGACATGACTTTCGGAATTTTTCTTGGCCGGCTTCCGTGGTTGTATTCCCGTGGTAGTTGTGACCAAGGGTAGGACTGGATACTTGTCGAGAGAAATGTTCTTCTCAAAAGAAGGAAGTACCCCATCCATGAGATGCCTCTCCTTGACGAGACCCTTGTGCTTCAACAGACCCTTCAATTTCTCCTGCTCTTCCTCAAAATCGACGTAGTTCTTTGGTGCTTCCACAGCCTCTGCTGTCACTCCAGAGACGACCTTGGACCTGGAGAGGTGGAAAGGGTTTGCGGTCGATTTCAGCGAGGACTGGGAGCTGAAAGCAGACGAATTCCGACCGAGATGAGAGATTCCAGAAGAGGTGGATGGTCGTGTTTGTAATGGCGTGTCTGTTAGTTCAAAGTTGAATTGAGCAGGACTGACGAGGTCGGCTTTAACCCCAAGTTTGGGATGGAAAAGATACACGCTTCCGTCTTCGTATCCGATAAACGCGCCTCGAAGTGGGGCCATCTGCTGGTCTTGGAGAGGTGATGGGATATCCTCGAGCTGGGGAGTGAAACCCCATGTCACGAGAGCACACGGCTTCCCAGACACAAAGGACAGTTTGATGACTTTTGTCGTGTTGAGGCCCGAACCCTTGACATTTCGGTCTCTTAAGATGGGCAGCGCGATTGGGATGATGACCTGTAACTTGTCCATTCGATCCACATCTGACCCGGCGGTGAACTCCATGAGACGATCACATGCGAACGAAGCAGTGGCTTACTCGAACTGCCGTAGCTTCCCGTGCTAGGGCTGAGCGAGACCCTTCGATCACCAAGATGGTGTCTGTTAAGAAGATGTGGACTTGGTAAATCTGGAGGGAAATCCGTATTTCCTCGAAACTTTCCCGGAGCGGGAGAGGTCTCCATACACGTGACCGACACCTGATGACCTCGCGTTACGAACTAGTCGATCGCCGATCCGCTCGACCCTTGAAGCTTAGCCACTACTCTCACCATGCCTGAAGAGTTTGTAGGCTCCCTGGACTGCGGGACAACGTACGTGATAGTAGGATCACCAAGCAGATTAATGACCAGTGATTTGTCACGTTCCAGGTCGACCCGGTTTATAGTCTTCGATCGTTATGCCAATATTGTAGCCCAGCACCAGATCGAGTTTCCTCAATACTACCCCGAACCTGGGTGAGTCCCAGCTCAAACCCTACGGTAGTTTACGGAGGGGTGCAACGGAATTACAGATGGCACGAGCATGACCCCGACCAAATAATCCAAGCATGCGAAGACTGCATCGACGAAGTTGTGAAAATCATTGCGGCCGCTGGTTACCCAAAGAGCAGCGTCAAGGTGATAGGTACGGTTGGGATCTGGCTGAGTGACGCGGACGGATAGACAAGCAATCACAGGTATCACGAATCAACGCGAAACTGCCGTTGCGTGGAGCCGTCGAACTGGGAAGCCACTGGCCAAAGCTATCGTGTGGGCGGATTCACGAACGAAGCACACTGTTGCTCACCTCATCAAAGCATTGGATAAGGATGGTCTTGAGCTTGAGTCCGGGCGTGTCATAACTGGCAAGGAGGCTGCAGACCAGCTCCAAACCTTGTGAGGCTCCTTTTCATATACTGTGCTATCACGGCAGGTGCTAATCTGGAGCCACTAGAACTGGTTTAAAGCTCTCTACGTATTTCTCTGGTGTGAAGTTACGCTGGTTAATCGACAACCATGAAGCTGTACGCAAAGCTCATGAGGAAGATGATCTCCTGTTCGGTACTGTCGAGTCGTGGATCGTTTATGTGAGCTTTATCTCTCCTTATAACGAGTTTCTCTGAACGCCCATCAAAGCGTCTGACGGACAGGAAACTACATGTGACGGAGGTCTCAAATGCCTCTCGAACGTTGTTGATGAACATTAAGACCTTGCAATGGGACTCGGTGCTCCTAAGATTCTTCCGCATAAAACCGTCCGTTCTCCCCAAGATCGTGTCTTCCTCTCAGGTATACGGAGAGGTCGAACGTGGGCCGCTCAAGGGTGTCAAGATCGGTGGCTTGATCGGTGACCAGCAAGGTGCGCTTGTAGGGAACAAATGCTTCCACCAGGGAGAGGCCAAGTGCACATTTGGAACCGGTGCATTTCTACTATTTAATACGGGGAATGACGTTGTAAAGAGTTTCAATGGCTTGCTCGGCACGGTACATTCCTCCCCTCACAAAGTGCGGCCCGCTCTGATTTCCAGATAGGTTGGTTATCAGGCAGGGCCAGAGTCGAACCCTGTATATGCGTTGGAAGGGAGCAGTATGTTACATCATCCGCCAGGTCAAGTTCTTCCACTCAACCCCTCGTAGTTGCGGTCGCTGGTAGTGCCATCAAGTGGTAAGATAGCTTTCGGGGTCGCGTGAATTTTGATTGCTAAGGTATACCAGGCTCCGCGATTCCATGTACATGATCAAGAGCTCTGCCGATATCAATACTCTCGCTGCTTCTGTAGACACCACAGGTGGGGTCTACTTTGTTACCGCGTTCTCAGGGTTACTCGCACCATACTGGGACCCGGCCGCAGCTGGTATGTTGATCGGCCTTACCGAATACACGACACCAGCACATATCGCTCGGGCAACATTGGAGGCCACAGCCTTCCAAACCTACGCAATCCTGGAGTGCATGCAGTCCGATGCCGGGGCAGACCTGAAACAATTGAAGGTCGATGGCGGGATGACGAATGGTGATGTCGCCATGCAAGTCCTCGCAGATCTTGGGGGATTTACGGTGGTGCGCCCAGAGATGCGAGAGTAAGTCTTTCCGTCTCCGTCGATGTGTCAATGAGCACTCAGCTGGTTTCTCGAAGATCGACCGCACTAGGGTCCGCATTGTTGGCCGGCTCAGCGATCGGATTGTTTGGTTGGGATGTCAACAAACCGGAGACTCTGGCAGAGGTAAACACCAAGGGCCACACTGATTTCGTTTCGAAGTTGGATGCTGGAGAAAGGAAGAAGCGGTGGGTACGCTGGCAGCGGGCGGTGGAGAGGAGCCGTGGCTGGGACGATCACTGGGATGACGAGGACGAGGACGGCTAAACTGTGTACCCGTCTATGCCATGAATAGCAAGCATACGAGGGGGAATCATTGTCACACGTTATAAAGCATGGGGTATATATGCGTCACGATCAACCAACTCTTTACCTCCGCCGGCCTTAGCGCCAGGACTTACTGAAGGACGTCAACCATGCCACGTCGCGTCCCTCTGAGTTCCCGCCCTTTGGATTTTCTGTACTTTGTTTTCTTGTTGGTGCGTATATCGGGGTGATTATAGAAATGCTTGAAAGTCTCAATGAACCCCTGAAATGTAGATTCACATACCCTCCACGGTGCTGCTTGACGTGCAAGCGGTATATCCTCAGCAATTGATACCAAAAGTCCTACGCGACGCGTCTGAGTGGTATATCGCCTTCTCAGGGGATCCATTGATCGACGGGGCTTTCCATGGAGGCCCGGACTTCAACTGGTTCCGCGCGTTTTTGTATCTCGAAGCGTACGCAAAGCACGGTCATTCCGGTCTGGAAGTTGACTCTCGTTTCTAGGCTCTTCCAACTTCCAGTATTTTTCATCGCCACAAGAGCATTATGGATCGGTCCACCAAAGTTAGAGACTTATTACCCGCTCATGCTCGCATACTCCGCTTCGTCGTGCACCACAACGTTCGGTTGCATCGCTGTCCTATGGTCGTCCACCGGCCCAACTCAGTTCCAAATGTCCCTTTTGCTGGGCAGTTACATCCCATTCTTCCTAGTGCCGTTCGGAATGGCGATAGACATGGCGCTACGTCTGACCAAGGCTCAGGGCACCAAAACCCTCAAAGCGGAGTGACCTACAGGGGGATAATTCGAACTAGAGTTGCGATGCCATATACGGGTGCTACTGTTAGGATTACAAATACAAGGTCGATGGGACAGATGGTATAATCTGGGGCTATCGCCTCCACTAGAAAGCTTCGGCGTCTCCTCCATATCGCTCCGGTAGTTCCTTGACGTCGATAACCGGGAGTAAAGCTTCGCTGATCGTGGAAGTACCACTCCCAACAACGCTCATCTTCGCCAACGTGTTGGCGGAGATCAATGGCTTGAATATCCAGAATATCCAGGTCATGAATGTCGGAACATTAATGAAGAACTTCTTAGACTACAAGGGGATGAACAAGGACATCAATGTAGGGAACTCAAGATACGCACTAAGAACTCAGGGTAGTAGTCCTGGAATATCTTCGAAGCTTGACCCGCCGCCGCCTTGGAATTGGCGTCACGACTTCCGATGCCGACACCCTCGTAGTCTGTTAATATAGCGTAAGGGGATTTTGGAGAGAAACGTGGGGAAACGGAGGAATTACCATGAACCTGAACCATTGAGTCGACATTTACGAAGTCGATCAAAGCGATACCGCGTTCCATGAGCTGGACGCGCCACCTAGAGGATGTCATCATTGAACGTCTGCAGAAGGACCGTAGACAAATGGCAGCACCTGATGAATTTGGGGACATCGGCAAAAACGGCAGCGATGTTTTGGTTTCCCCCATAGATGTTGTAACTTCATGAAAGCACTCAGGACCAGGTGTATCACGAGGGTTAGACAAGAGGAACCAACGTTACTGGTCGTCCATCCTTGTCCCTTCCAAAGACATGACCGACCGGACCAAAAAGATCCTGAGGAAACTCTTCGGTGACAAGCTCATCCACCTTGAACTCTTCGCGCCACTTGAGCGTTGAGATCACCATGCTAGTCGCGTTCTCCACGTTGAGGTCCCTGCCGGCTTATCTGATAAGAGCGTATCGTTGATTGAAATCGAAGAACCTTGAACGCACCTGGCCCTGAGGAACTTGACGAGAATGACACTGACACGAGCATCTCCGACTGGACACAAGGGGTCGATGGGGACATTCCAAAGAGTAATGGGGGCAAGCTTGTTCTCCTTCTCCGGGAACGCGGTCTCAAAGATATACTGTAGCTTGGTCTGAATCGAGACTGGAATTAACACTGCGACACGAACGATAGCAATAGCAACATACGCGGAACTCCCTGAGAGCCTTCCACTCCCTCCCAGTGAATTTCTCTGTCAAAGGATTCTGAGGCTCCTCCGGTTCCGGTCCCGCAGCCTCCGCCTTGTCCTTAGTTTCCTAGAGCAGGCATCAGAGAATGTAAAGCAGCCGAAGTAGTGTTACTTCTGGCACTGGGGAAACCTTTTCCGGAGCAGGAGTATTGGTGGCTGGTGTCGACATCGTGGCTAGGAGCAGGATGTGTTCTGGATCCGGCTACATGTGACCCACTTTTAAAGTCGCGAGATCGAAGAATGATGCACTGGGCGCCAATTTTGGTGCTGACCGT
>Ga0307512_10007117_pt1 | contig 11142 bp, 4 predicted proteins | sample 14_EM_MG_FD_200267 | JGI IMG/M metagenome (GOLD analysis project Ga0307512, IMG submission 200267) | Populus trichocarpa ectomycorrhiza microbial communities from riparian zone in the Pacific Northwest, United States - 14_EM | ecosystem: Host-associated > Plants > Roots > Unclassified | place... | reverse complement strand
ACATGTGCCGGGTGGGACAGCAATGAGAGTCGGAACTGCCATACGCGTCGTGAAGTAGTAACTACCTAGATGAGGATACGTATCATGTGTGCGTTGCAAACGTCAAGTGGCAGCCGGAGTGTAGAGTGAAGTGTAAGAGATCGAGATTTACCGATGGTTCGAAGCGTGAATGGGTGTGGTGACCGAATGTGAGTGAAGGGACCGGACCGTCTCCGTATATCTGAGTAGTGAGGTTTCTGAATGACTGAGTGAGAGCTGAGACTGGGAAGTTAAAAAAGAAGAAAAAAAAAAGAAAGAAAAAAAAAAGGTAGTGACAGGAGTGGGACTTGAACCCACGCTCAGTTTCCCGAACCAGGAATCGATGCGATTGTATTAAGGTGACCTTAACCTGGCGCCATAACCAACTCGGCCATCCTGCCTAACCGATACTTGATCCATTCGGCGGCTACTGTTGACAGACGTTTCTCACGCACGTCAATCGAACCAGCCACAGGACAAACACCACGACGACTCCAGCGAGAGGAGGAGATAGGGAACGGGGAGAAGGAGGAGAGCGGAAGGGAGCGATAGTGCAGGCGACATTCGAGTGCAACAGAGGGGGAGAAACCAAGCACACGCAAGGCCAGGACTACGGGGACATACGACATCCCTAGAATGCCACACCTATGACGATGGACATCACCACGAATTACGACCTCTTTGGTACGACTTGGTGTGGATGGAATGGGGCAAGCGGCGGCCCGGTGGGGGTGGGTTTCCTTTGTCAGGCTTGCGTGTTTGTTTGCTTCCGTAGATACACCTGTTTTGCTGCTCACGTCGTTGTCTTATTTCCTTTCCATACCGGCCATAGCCTACGGGCTGCAGGCTGTGATGGCGAACAAACAAGCAAACAAATAAATAAATAAGCATGTCGATTGAATGTAGTATTTGTGCTTGGATCAAAACAACCTTACAAAAGTCGAAGTAGCCTGACGAGAACAGAACAATAATAGCCCCACAGGGTGAGACAGAAAAGAAGAGAGAGCATCTACAAAGTCTGTAATCCGGCTCCAAGCGTTTCAGAGAAGAGAAGAAGGGAAAAAGGGAAAAAGAGAACAAGAGAAGAAGAGTAAAAATATAGGATGTATGTGACGATGAAAAACAAAACCGTGTCCGCGGAACAGAGAATACCTAGAACAGAAGGAGAGAATTAGAAAGCGACCAACGACTAAAAATCAGTAAACCAAAAATGAGCATTAGCAAGCCGAAACTCCGCAGGTAAATCGCACGCAAAGTAGACTACACATATGTACATGTCGAGTGATGGCGAGCGACGGCATCACATGACCGCCGTTGTCAGCCCAACATCGAAATGGAGACTGCAGTCTCCGGCGTCGTTACCGGCCATCGAGTTGAGCCAGCCTGCGGGCACATCGCTGGAGCTCTCCGTCCAGCTGCTCGCGGGCGGCGAGGTTGGACGACTGAGTTCGGCGCCGAAGGCGCGCAGGATGTTGGCGATCGTCCTGTTGACCTTCGTCTCGGCGAGGGTTAGCGGACTGTCGCCCACCGCGTTGCAGATGGTGAAGTCGGCGCCGTGCTCGAGGAGCAATCGCACGATGTGGCAGTAGCCGGCCTCGACGGCAAGGATCAGCGCCGTGTCGTCGTCCTCGGTGCTCATGTCGATGGTCCGTCGCACGCTGTCGAAGCCGAGGAGCACCTTCAGCGCCTCGTAGCGGCCGCAGGCGACAGCGAGGTGGAGCGGCGTGAGGCGGCCGTAGTCGACGGCTGAGGCCTTGGCGCCGCACATCAGGAGCAGGCGGCAGAGCTCGCTGTCGCCGTACTCACTGCAGTAGTGCAGCGCCGTCTTCTGGTGGATGTCGACGACGTCGAAGTCGACGCCGCGGATGAGGAGCAGCCGGACGGTCTCGGCGCGACGGGAGCGCTCGAGGGGCTCGAGGGGGTAGGCGTCGCGCAGGCCCGTCTTCTTCTCGTAGTCGCCCCAGCGGAAGATGCGCAGGATGCATCCGCGGCCCCCGCGCACGGCGGCGATGAGCGGTGTTTCCGGGCCGGGACCGCGGTAGGCGATCAGGTCGTCCGGCAGCGGGATCGCGTGCTCGTCCGCCGGGTCGGCGTTATCGAGGAGGAGGCGCACGACGCTGGGATGGCCGCGGTCGCAGGCCCAGGTGAGGGCGCTGCCGAGGGAGTTGTGGTGGTCGAGGAGGAGGCGGCGATAGAAGTAGTGCTTCAGGGTGCAGGAGAAATCGGCCGTCGTGTGGCAGAGAGCGTAGATGTCGTCGGCGACTGCGAGGTTATCTGCGGTCTGGAAGAGCAGCTCGACGGGGAGGGAAGTGAGTGTGAGCGGCGACTTGCGAGCCGGCATATTTCTCGTTCGCTGGCACCGTTGGGGGCGGGGCGGGCGCGCTTCGGCAGGGCGGGTTGGCTCCGCCGTTCGATATCTATACAAGCACCTATATAGCTCCGTCTGCCTGTCCGTGCTTTGCTGTGGCAGCTTTGGTTGGGGTGTTTGGGAGCGGAGAGCGGTCGATGCTAGCAGCGAACAGGAGCAGACGGAGCCGATGAGTAAACGAAAGAACGTCCGGGCATATCTCGAGAGGCCGTCCTCGCACTCCACAGCGAACGGGAGAGTGGATGGCCGGAGGAGGATCTCGGATCGTGAAAGGAAGAAGGAGTTGGGAGGCAGTTTGCACGGACGCGGGGGACTATATGTGCGTCTCGCCGAGCTTCCGGTTCTTTCCTTTTTCCTTTTTATTCCGAGTTCCGTCTGGTGCTCCCCTCTGCGGGCAGCCAGCAGCCTTTTCCAGAACGCGCTGCGGCGTCGGCCGTCAGCGATGCGGCGAAGAGCGGACCACTGCTGAGGGAGGGCGGGGAGAGCCGGCGAGAGGTGGGGCCGGTTTTTTATTTTTTATTTTTGCTCTGATGAGTCCGCCGCGCAACAACGAGCTCTCCGGCGATCGCACCGCCCTTGCTCTCCTTTCAGCCATTGCGTCATCCTGCAGACCGAAGGTTCGACCCAGGGAAGGCCGCTAGGTTCAATGTAGCTGGACGCCTGGCAGTGGGCGGGCGGGGGGGAAGCGTCCAATGGCACGGCGGGACGAAAGGTCTCGCCGATTGCAAACCGGGCGGCATCGATGGCACCCTCCCCGAGGGAGATATATAGCTGTGCGTGAGAGGCCCTTCCAGTCCTCTGGTCTGGGAGCAGCTGTGCGCTGGATTGGCCGGCTGTACGGTTTCGTTCTTTCGTTCCGCTCTCGCTAGCCTTTCGACCGTCGCGAACGCGAGAACGGGCGGAGCGGGGCTAGGTTAGGGTTAGGGCGGGGTCTTCAGGGACAAACAACCAGACAACCGGACAAGACAGCTGACCTGCCGATGAGCGGAGAGAAGATCGACCGGCGATGCTGGAGTGGCGGACAGGGAGACGGCAGACTCTGGTTTCGGGCAGAGCTTCGGCAGGGGGACCTATCGAAGCGCAGCCCGCCGCCCGAGTCCAATCCCGCCGAACCACGATACCGATCTCATCGCCGGGTCTTGGCCCGCGCGGACACGGGCTACGCCGCGATGGAGTGGAGTGGGGCGGACGGAGAGGGGAGAGGGAGAGGGAGAGGGAGATAAGTCGGGCGGGCATGTGTGACGTAGCATCACGGAGTGCGCTGGTACATACAGCATGTGACGGCGGATTCGTCGAACGGCTCTCCCCCGCGGTCGATCAGCGCTAGTCGGGTGATAGCCGCGCGAATGGCGAGGAGCGGCGCTTGTCTTGTCTCCACGAGCTGCCGCCGTAGATAGGGGCCCAACTGCGGTGGAATGGCAGAGCCCGCCCAGTCTCGGACACCATCTGCTGCCCCCCCCCAACCACGCAGCCAACAGACCTCGCCACAGCTCGACCGCTGCAGTGGGCTACGGAGCAGGTGCTATCTAACTACGTCCAGCAGGCGCCACCAATGAGCATTGGTGCGCACACTTCGATGTCCGATTCAATCCACGTCACTGGCCAGAAAAGAACCTCTGGATACATACCAAAGTTCCGCACCGAAACGCGGAGGGACACGCAATGCATAGCTGCTCGCATCACATCACATGGAGCTACCCATGTAACCGTGTTCCGACGTACATCACGTCACCGACCCGTTCCTCTCTCCCGACGTGGCGGGGCGGAACAGTGCTCTCCTCTGCGAGAGGAAGACAAAACAGCAAAATGATTCGGATCCGTTTGGACGGCAATCCAGCGCCCAGCGCCGATCGAGTCGGGCTTGTCGGAGGAGGAAGTCGAAAGAGAAAGAAAGAAAAACCACCAGCCAGATCCGCGGCGATTCCTACACTGTGTGCACACACACTATCTACGCACGTATATACACGCCATGCCGCGAAGGGGTACTCTATCTGACCATCTAGAGTAACTGCCAGTCTGTCTATCCGCCCAAGAAGCTGCTAACTTACCACTATATGCACACGCACCCCGGACACACTGCATCGCACACAGCGGCGGAGAGGGACTTGCCACGTGTGGCGCTCACGGTCTGGACTCCGTCCGCCGGACTTCTGGGGGGCGGCTGCGCAGCACATGCTCTGCGCCCTTTCCCGGAGCTGGAGCTGGAACTGGAGCTAGCGGATTAGATCGCATGCGCATTTAACGTTTGCTTCCCCCGCTGCGCTGTGTATATGCCTCGTCGAAGAAGCGGGGGGCGGGAAGCCGTTCACATCACTGGACATTGCCGGAAACAAGGAAAAGAAGAAGCTTGGCTGGTCGCACCGCACCTCCGCCAATAACCACTGCACTCACCCGTTCGTTCGTTCTCTCGTCCACTCATCCACTCGTCCAACGGTCAAAAATAGCAGCAGCAACAGCAGTACCGACAGCGAGAGCGAGAAGCGGGGGGGCGACCGCTACCAGCGACCGAGAGCGGGGCGCAGTGGAGTGGGGCGGGCGGGAAGGTCTAGAAGCAGCCACCGTTTCGTCAGCGTGCAGTTGTCGCCCGGCATCACTCGTGTCCCGTCACCGACTTCACCGGCATTGCATGCCTGCATGCGGACGTCTGCTGGATGGACGGATGGATGTGTGTGTGTGCTGGGCGGCTGGACGGCTGGCTGGATGGCGCCAGCGAGCTGGAGCTGGAGCTGGGGATGCCAGACGTTTGCGCTGGAACGCTGTGGATGACGAAACCGTTCCCTGCAGTTATTCTCCGCATGATCCATCTCTCCCTCCCCCTCTTCCAGCTGCTTCCCCTCTTCCCGCTTCATCCGTGTGCGTCTGAGACCCAGGACGCAATAGCGGAGACAACGCTATTGCGCGCTGTAGAGCGTGGACATCATCGCACGGCGCGCAGAATACAGACACACATACGAGAGATCTACCTATATACATATATATATACATACAAACATACTTACTTACTTACTTAACTCACTGACTTACTAGCTTACTAACTTATGCGGAGCACAGCAGACAGGCCCGTTCGCAACTCCGATTCGCAAACGAACAAGTCATATAGATCCCCCCGTCGATCTCCCATCCATCGCTTCCAGCGACTTCCCCCTCCGCTTGGACAGCAGTATGTACCATCGATTTACATGAGGAACACTAGAGCATGTGCAGAAAAGTGGACTGACCAAAAAGAAAAGAAAAGAACACCAGGAATATGGATGGACTGACCGACAGACTGTGGATGGACAAGAAACTATGGAAAAAAAAGCACATCCCAGCCTTGTGAACGAACAGAACAAACCAACATGCCAGACATCCCCGGTTACCGCGCCAGAAAAGAACGACTCCCCAGCCCCCTGTCCACTAGCACAACCGCAATAGCCAGAGCCAAATGCCCCCCCCGCACTGCACGGACGGATTCCACATCCGCCCACACCATGTACATACGAGGTTATGTATGTATTACTATCGACTGTCTGCTCTAGCTAGATACTGTTACCAACTATATGTCGCCCGGGAAACCTGCGAAGCCGTCTACACTTCGACGGTGATTCTGTCCCGTCTGAACCGTCTGCCATCGCTGGGCTCGGTGCTGCGCCGGAACTTGTTCCCGCCGAACGGAGCCCAGCCGTCGCCCTGCCAGTAGCCCTTCCCGACGCCAATCAGCGCCCTGCCTAGACGCCCCTGCCATCCCTCGCCGTTGTTCCGGCCCTCGAAGGGCTCCTCGGACGGCGTGGCGCTGGACCGGACGACGTGCCGGGCCCACGCGAAGAGCACGACGACGAAGTAGAGCCTGACGGTCCAGAAGACGGCGATGAGGAGGATGCTGGTGGCCGATTCCGGCTGCAGCATGCCAACGCCGAAGCCGGAGGCCGTCGTCTCCGCGGGCGTGCCCGCCGCCACCGCGTTCTGTCCGCCCATCAGCGCGTCCGCAGGCGCGACGGCCACGTTGACGGCGGAGACATTTAGGGCTGGCGACGTGAAGCCGGATGTTTTGTCCGTCGTGCTCCCTGCAGATGCGACCACCGCAGGCGAGACCGGGTGCTTCGCGGCGAGGACGATGAACCACGACACCGCAAAGAGCAACGTGTAGGCGATGTTGATTATCGAGTCGAGGAGGTAGAGGTATGCGAACGAGAGCGCGGCGAGCGGCGTGCCTTTGTGGATGCTCGGCGCGAGGTAGCAGAGGAGCGCGAACAAGCCGAGTGAGTAGAAGTACATCGACAGTTGCAGCGCGGAAATCTGTGCTCCTGTTGGCCGATCAGCATTCGCAATCTCCTGGTCGCAAATGCAAAAGCGATGGTCACGGTGACATACCACTGAATATCGCCAACACACCAACAGCTCCCGAACACTTGTTGACCATCACGCTCATGAGAATGACCTCGGTGCCATGCTTGAGATCGAAGAAGCCGAGAAATTTCTGGGTTTTGCCTTCCCGTTAGCTGCGCCATCCCCACCCCCTTTCCAGGGCCCAAAAGAGAGACACACGCACCTTCGGTGTCGGTAATCGTAGATACTGTGGCATCTTTTCGGGCAATTGTCAGTCGAGTCGGGTCGAGTCGATGGGATTGTCCGAACGGGTTTTTCGATGGCGCTCTCTTGTCGCGTAGGAGGCAACCGATGGGGCTTTTTGGGGCTAGTTAGAGGTATCGAGCACGCGACGCGGATGGGGGAACCGTACAGTAGAGTAGGGAAGGTACTCTGTCAGAGTCCGTCGGTACAAGAAGAATATGAATACTACAAGGACGGAGGAAAGAGAAGCAGGAGACCCGATACGTAGTTATGTAGATAGTATCTAAACAGACCGGATAGTAAATAGCCCGATCTCAGCCAAACAGACAGACCTTTCCGGTTCGGACCAAGTTCGGACGCCACAACCGCACGCAAGATGACAAAGCTAATTTTTTGCCACCTGCCGTTAGTTGGTTAAATACTACATACCTAACAGCAGCACCAGCACCGCAATTTCGGGGAATTTTTCACGGACATGCGAGCGGGGGGATCGATGGAGGCGCACGATCTGCAGCGATACTAATTACATCATACATAGATACATATCTAGAGTATGCACACAGCCGTGGGGCCATCGCTTCTGATGCCCTAGGTACATGTCCGTGCTCTGTGCAGTGGCTTCCATCAAGGCAGGATGGCCGAGTTGGTTATGGCGCCAGGTTAAGGTCACCTTAATACAATCGTAATGATTCCTGGTTCGGGAAACTGAGCGTGGGTTCAAGTCCCACTCCTGTCAAGACTTTTTTTTCTATTTATTTCCCTTTGTGTCGTGCATTGCGGGGCGGGTTTACGAGATTTACCTTAGCGTCTCATGCTGATTTTTTTTTCCTTTTTTTTCCCCTGTGATGTACCTGTATGCATTCGCATTCCGATTCATGCCACCCCAGTTGTGATATCTTGAGACAATTGCACCGTTCGATTTAGAGTTATTCGTCACCCGTCCCTTCGTCCCCGATTGACTCACCTCCCCACCACCCACCGCATTGGCTTCCCTCCACCACCTCGTTTGGCGGAGCCATCCAGCATACATACTCTCGCAGCTGCGCACCCGAGCGCTCCGCCGAACGTTCCACAGCGCCCCTGTGCTCGCGATGAAGGTGCACGCCACGGTCCTCAGCGTGCCATCCGGCGACACGCCGGGCGCGAACATCGTCGTGCATTTCGACGACCGGCGCTACCTCTTCGGCCACATTGCCGAGGGCTCGCAGCGAGCATACGTCGAGCGGCGCGTGCGGCTCGCAAAAGTGCAGGATGTATTCCTGACTGGTCGGACCGAGTGGGCGGCGACCGGCGGACTGGTCGGGTTCTTGCTCACCATCGGAGACGCGAGGAAGGCCGATGGACAACGCGCCGAGGGGAATCCCGTGACCATCCACGGCGGCGACAACCTACTGCATAGCATCGCGGCCACGAGGAGCTTTGTGTTTCGCGGGCAGCTGAAGATCAAGGTCGATGAGATCGCGGAGACCCCCGAGCCCAAGGTCTTCACCGACAACAACATCACGGTGAAAACACTACGGGTGCGGCCGTGCGGCGGGGATGAGGAGCCGGCAAACAAGAACAGGAAGAGGGTGGCCGGAGATATGAACGAGGAGGAGAGAATCGGGTTCCTGAAGGATGTCGTGGAGAACATGTTTGCGTCGCAGAAAAACGTCAACAAGGGCTGGAGTGAGCTGGAGGAAGTCGATCCGCTGGTGGCTAACGAAGACGGCAGCAGGCGAGGCGAGAAGAGGAGCAAGAGCGAGGGAGACGAGCCTCTGGGAGGAGTAGCCAGGCACATTCGATCGCTCCCAGCGTCGGCGCCATCTACGGTAGCGCTCAGCTACGTTGTGGTACTGCACGACCACCGCGGCAAGTTCCTGCGAGATGTCGCCGTGGAACTCGGTGTCCCTCCCGGTCCCATGTTCGGGAAGCTCACGGCTGGAAAGTCCGTGACGACCAACGATGGCCGGGTTGTGCACCCCCACGAAGTACAGGAGCCCTCGATTGCCGGAACCGGAATCGCAATCTGCGAGCTTCCGGCCGAGGAGTATGTCGCGGATTTCGTCGCGAACAGGGAGTGGTCGGACGTGGAAGCTGTTCAGAAGAAGCTGGGTGCTTTCTTCTGGATCCTCGGACCAGGAGTGGCCCACAATCACCAACTCGTGGCGTTCATGCAGCGGTTCCCGGAGTCGAAACATATCATCGCCTCCTCCGAGGTTTGTTCCGATCCCATCAACTTCAAGGGAGCGGCTAAATTTGCTACGCGACTAAACATGGTCGATCCGGTTTTCTTCCCAACGCTATACTCCCGCTCCACGCCCGAAGTGGCGCCGCCTGCGAATGCCGTGGCCGCCGAAGTCGGAATGGTGTTCAACATCAAACCCGAGTGGTCACTGGACACGACACGGATATCTCCCCCCTTCTCTCCAGAAGAGGCATTCCTGGAGGAAGAAGGTGGCAAAGAATTCATCGCCATCGCCACGGAAACCCGGGAAGACCTCGTGCGATCGCCCCCCGAAAAAGAAGAGTTCCCTGGAAGTGACGTTGAGGTCTACACGCTTGGCACCGGCTCAGCGCTCCCCTCCCGGTACCGTAACGTCTCCTGCACTCTCGTAACGATTCCCGACAACTGCTCCGTGCTCCTCGACTGCGGCGAGAATACCGTCGGGCAGATGAAACGGGTTTTCTCCCCAGAAGACTACAGGCAGCGTCTGCTAGACATCAAAGTCCTGTACATCTCGCACCTACACGCCGACCACCACCTGGGCTCGATCTCCTTCCTCAAGGAGCAGCGCCAGCTGCTCCGCAGCACCGGCGATGGAGACCGCACAACTTTCATCGTCGCTCCCCAACGCTTCTGGATATGGCTCACGGACTACTCGCAAATCGAAGACATCGGTATGGCGCAGCTAGCCTTCGTGGCAAACGAGCACCTCCGCAGCATCTTCACCCCTCCGGCAACTTACGCAGCGCTCCTCTCGACCCTCAGACTCGAGAAGTGGGAGACCGCGCCGGCGTTGCACTGCCAATCGTCGTTCACGATGGCAGTGACTTTCAGCTCAGGCTTCAAACTAGCGTACAGCGGCGACACCAGGCCGACGCGATCGTTCGTCGATATCGGACGCGACGCCACGCTGCTGGTTCACGAGGCCACTTTCGACGACGAGCTTTTCGAGGAGGCCGTTGCCAAGAAACACTCCACCATCGGCGAGGCCATCGAAAGCGGTAGGGAGATGGGGGCAAGGAAGACCGCTCTCGTGCATTTCAGCCAGAGGTACCCCAAGAGTCCGACGTTCGGTGTGGCGGATTCCGGGAATGTCGTCTATGGGTTCGATTACATGCGGTTCAAAGTTGGTGAGGTTAACAGGTTCGAAAGGCTTGTTAAGGGACTAGCGGAGGTTTATAGGGGAGAGGAGGAAAAGGCATAGACGGAAAGGATCGAAATAAAATAAAATATGGTTTGGGAGTTGAGGATATATGGCTTCAAGGAGGTTTTTTTTTTTTTTTGAGGGGGAGGGTTGGTTGGTGTGAAGTCCCCATAATGAATGTAGAATTCTACGGATGTGTTGACCGTACCGAACGCTGTAAAAGTGAGAGGAACAGCAGGGCGAGACCGATGCAAATATTGATGGAAGAGAAGAAATGCTTTCTAATCCCGCCTCCCTAAAACTCAAACACCGAACTCCTACTCGCAATGCCATCAAACACGACCGTATTATTGATGGGCACATACTGCGATGTAATGACCTGTTTGTACCAGTCAGCCATTATCCCTTGCCGTCATTCAATCCAACTCACCTTGACGATTTCCTGGGCCACGATGCCACCCGCGAGAGAAGCAATGACATGTAGTTCTCCACCGCCAGCTCTAACAATCTCTCCAATCATATGCTGAGAATTCTCGTCTAGATCCCCATCGTACCCCACCTCCTTCCAATATTCGTCTACAATCTTCTGCATTTCCGCAGCATCCGCCTCCAACGTTGCATCCTCGTCGCCCGCGGGCCTACCATGTCTGTCGTAAAACTCCTGCCACGCGCGGAGCGCCACGTAGTCGTGAATGGCTGTCCTGTTCCATTCGGGGTTGTAACTCTCCTGCGCCATGGTTACAGCCCGTTTGTGGTGATCGTCCGCGGCATACTCCGCCGCCAGGGGACGGTAATCGATCTTGCGCACGAAGTTGGCGTGTTTAGAAAAGAGCGTGATTTCATCGAGGGTGATGGATT
>Ga0307512_10007116_pt1 | contig 11142 bp, 15 predicted proteins | sample 14_EM_MG_FD_200267 | JGI IMG/M metagenome (GOLD analysis project Ga0307512, IMG submission 200267) | Populus trichocarpa ectomycorrhiza microbial communities from riparian zone in the Pacific Northwest, United States - 14_EM | ecosystem: Host-associated > Plants > Roots > Unclassified | place... | reverse complement strand
ATAAGGTTTAGAAGTATAGCGTTGAAATAAAAGAGCTCCTTACCAAAAATATGTATGGAAGCAATAGTCCAAATATAGATAATGAGAAAGAAGAGAGAAAATGAACAAACAATTAATACCTTATAGGAGAAAATGAACAAACAATTAATACCTTATAGAAAGTGTTAAAGAGATTGCACAGCAACTGAAGCGAATGAATGCTGGTTTCTCGAAACAGTTCATCATCAGAAGAGATTAAGCTTTCCTTTCCAGCATGTCTAACATGATCAAAAATGGGGAACAAGACACGATGGAATATGCTCTCCCAAAATGATGATGAGAACTTGCTACCTCTCTCATTTAGCAAATCAAACAAAACTTCGAGTGCACAGCTTCTGACCTCAGGTCTTAGATCTGATGTCAAATCAGATAAACCAGCTAGCATCGGGAACCAATAATGTTCAGTCACATCAAAGTTTGCATCAACAGAAACATCAATAGGCTTCAAAGCACCACCAGGTATAAGGCCCTGAAGGTTGCCAAAACATTCAGAAACAGTAGTGGAAGAAAGTTTAGATAACAAAGCAATCAAAATAGTTGGTGATAATAAATATCATGCCAAACAAGACTAGTTTGCAATAATTATACAGCATTGTCATAAACTTTATAAATACACACAGACAGAGACAAACTTATCCTTGATATACAACACAAGCTTATGGCTAGGAGAAATACATAATTGTAGAAAAAGATATGATTAATGAAGACCATATAACAAACCTCTGCAAGACGGTCCTCGCATATGCGGAGAAGTGCAATAGCCTTCAAACTTATACGGTGAGAAGTTTTATTGTTGGCAAATCTTATAAGACAGTTTACACAGTCCATGAAACAATCTCCAACAACCTGATCAAAGTGTTCCAAGATAACTGCAAATGTTCCATTGTATTAGAAGTGCTTAATTGAAAAAGATAAGAAATAGCATGAATAAATCAAGGTAGTTTAACAGAAAGAAGAAGAAAATGGCCCCTTTCCTACCCTGCTCAACATTTTCAAATGCACTTTCAACAATTGATTCCATCTCATCATCAGCAGCAGCAGTGAAAATCATAAAAACACTGCGCCATCCAGACTTAATGTTTCCAACTTTAGATTTGATCATCTGCAACAGACACCAGGTAATTAATTCTAAATGGAAGGTGTGATAGCTTATAGCAATTCTCAAGATGAAGTATTATTTCAAAAAAAAAAAAAAAACTCCAGGAAAGCTAAGTGCACACACTTGAACAATGCAATCAACAATTAGCCTCCTTATGGATTGACTTCTACTATTCCGCATAAGAACAACAAAGGGTTTAAGAATGTCATTCTGGAAAGTGAAATTAGCAAGTTCAGCACGCTCCAAATACTTCATTCCAAGCTGCCTTAGAGAATCTATGGCATACATGGCAATTTTCTCATCATGATGACTCCCGGCAGAGATAAAGTGATTTGCCAAGACAGACCAAATTCTAGCCCAGACCTGGAACAAATACCAAAGAAAAACCTTAAAACCTGTAAAAAAATCAAAATGTAATTGATGGTGCAAGCAAGAGATCATTGTTGAACAGCATGCTTTCATGAATAATCACCAGTAAAATGAAAATAACACTGCTCAACATTGGAAAGTCCATGAAGGCAAACTTCTCATTAGCAATGTACAAGTTCATCGCAATAGCTAGCCATTCTAAATACTTCAACTGGCCCACTATATACAATATTTAGCTAGTTTATGGAAATATGCAGACTACTGTTTCTCCTTCAGGAGTTGATTGCGAAAGGGCACACGTGTACACTCCATTCAACAATGTTCGAGATCTCACCCATCATAACCGTAAAATATCCACCTACTTTATTGAATCAAGAGGGGTGTCAACATTTGGAGTTCGACTGTCCCAATAGTAGGAACTACCATTTAACATAAAACTGTAGCAGTTGAGCTTTAAAGGGAAAGAAAAGAAAAGGAAAAAGAAAAAAAAAACACTATCTTTAATTGAATCTCAAATTCATTCTTGGTTAATTGAAAAGCATATTAACTTGTGGTAAGTGAGCCCTATCCCAGGGCCCATGTGCCTACCTACAGCAAGGAACCATCTCTAATCTGCGAACAAGTTTCTACTCAGTAATCCAAGTTCTTAAAAGAACAGAAAACATGGAACTACATAGAAAAACAAGAATGGAGTACACCAATTGTATTTAATGGGCCAATTTACCATAAGACAATAACTACATCCATAAATAACCAAGCACCAAAATAAACAGATATAGGAATTTGAATGAACAAAAAGAATACCATGCGTATACGAGCCATATTGTAATAGCTGATCTCAACAAGCTTTTGCAAACTAAATACACGAGCAGGAGTCTGTCTTAGTTCTTCTGCTGAAACACCACATAGAGCATTGAAGAACTCTACAACCGAATCACTGGGTAATTTAACACTATTGACAAAAACTTGTTCAGCAGGTTTCCCAGCCAATTCTCTTAAGGATTGAAGAACAGCATCCCTGGAAATTTGATTTGATCCAAGCATGACAGTTACTGCAATAGAAGGAGTTGAAGTGATGTATTCAAGCCGAGAAACACATTCTAAGACTGCATTCCATGTGTCTTGAAGGGAATCCGTTTCTGAGTCACATAGTGCAAGCAGAGTCCTCAAAGCTTCTACATTTTTACTACGCATCTCCTTCGGGGCATGCAAGAAAGTAAATCTGACATATAAATTCAGAAGCTTAAATATCATGATCAGCAATCTTTAACATAATGATAAATAGGCTTGAGCCGTGCTTCCATTAAGTAAGGTTAAACACACTGACCCTATAAATTGCCCAAGTAAGAAAACAAAAATAAATGTAGATATAGATATAGAAAGTAAAAGGGCAACTGTTATGGCAGAAATGAGACAAAAAAATAAATAAATAAACAATAAATGAGAAAGGATGGTGAAAAGGATCTTACCGGACCAGAGATGTTAAAAAAGCATAACGCATGGTATCCATTCCCAGAACATGTGTAATGTGGATTCCAGCTTTAAATCCCTCCATGCAGAGAACAACCCTTGGCTTGTTATCACCTTCCTCCATAGTGACAGAGAAAGTAACAAGCAAAGGCCATCCTACAGCTTCAACCATGGGCCTTATAATTTCAATCTGTTGTACCGTATGGAAAACTCCTCTTCTAGCTCCTTGTTTCCGGAATATTGCCTGTGTTTGCTTAATTATAGCTTCATTCTCTGACTTGGCATCAGTTGATGACTTTCGTTTGGGAAGAGCAAGATTAAGAATACTGACAAGGCCGCCTCTCTCTTCACCTTCTGGCTTTTGTTTGCTGTTTTTCCCAATCCCAGCTGCATCATCTTTCAGTTTTATCTCGTCCTTGACAATCGAATCATATATCTCTTCCAGTAGATCTGTTGGGGCACAATCTTCAGCATCACTCATGGCATTCATACGTATAAAATCTGACTTAGACATTTTTGGCCACACCATTGGATTATGTGCATCAGTGTTCAACAGTATAACCGCATATGCAAGAACATATGCGGTATCAGCATTTTTGAAAAGACCTGGATTGTCTGCACAATATCTGCACAACACACAACATACAAAATGAATAAACTTGAAAAAGAAATGGCATGTGACCGAAGTATTGACTGGATGCGTGGATTATGTTCAGTTGAAACTTTGAGACCATAGGTTTATCAACCTGATAAGGATGAGACATAATAAATGCATCTAATGAGAAAAAACATATGTTCAACTTCTTGATCACATAGGACGCAATCACTGAGTTTGAAAACAAACACCGGTAGCACTAGCACGAAGATTAAAAGAAACAGCACAAAAAAAAAAAAAAAAAAACAACAACAACAACATAATAATAATAATAATAAAGTCACTAGCAAAAAACATCATCACATCCAGATAAAACTCAACCCTGTACCCATCCAAATGTCTTGACACTTTGTACAAAGGGGCAAAGATGTTTAAGTCAGTTGCTATATTTTTTAATGCAAGTTCCCTAAAGTAGAGAATAGCTGCAGTAGCTGTGAAGAAAATTGCCAGGGATTTTAATTATAGCTATGCAAGACTTAGGAAACATACATATCAATGCATCACATAGAAAGGAAATGGAAAGACAAAATTCGCTTAGAGGCAGTTTGCTGCAGCCTTAAAATTACTATCAGATAATGCTAAGAAGAGAAACATAAAACTCAAGACATAATATTTGTTTTCACACATTGAGGGGGGAAGAAAACTTTCCCTTTATAAAGGCTAATACTTGTAGAGCTGAATCATGGCGTGGGATATATCTTAAACGAATGGAAAGCCTAAATCCATAAAGTGACATGAGCGCCCATTAAGGTAAAATGAAACCAGACAATGTCACAGATATGCAACTTCATAGCATGGCTTGGAAAGGAATAAAAGGAAGAAAACAGCACATTTACAGCATACTCTGACAAGCATAAGCATTCACATTCAATTTTTAACATGACACGTAAAACAAACACAAATATCTCTTACCTCTCTGCAAACTTTTCCATGATACGATCTATCTTTTGAGCTTCCCCTGGAAGTCGAAATCCTTTCAGGAACTCGCGAATTGCTGTATCAAACTTCATTTCTGAAAACTTCATCGAATCTACATAAGCATGCATGACAGCAAGGGGAAACTCTTCGTGTTGGCCCAAATAATCACCAATCATGGCCTGAAAATTTATAAATGGTTATAGGAACCCAAAACAATATAGAAAATAATAGAGAATAGATATTCCACCTTGTTCAAACTAGGAGTATTTCTCAGAAATTGAGCAACTGAAGCAGGATTATTTTCCACCAACTTGTTTGATATCATATACTCTAAGCCCTTAACTGAATGCCTATTGAACTGCAAAATAATAAAACAACCAATCAACCTTCACTATACCATGAGCAAATTAACTAAGACAAATAATCCATAATTCTATGTCTCACTCAAATCCTCAGGTTCAATTTGCAACAATAACTAAAGGTCGCTCACCTCTGAGATAGCAGCTTCCATTGTAGATTTATGAGCCTTTGCCTTCTCAAAGTTATTGGGCACATCTTCCCTGCCTTTTACCTCTGCAATTTCTCTAGCTGAAACCTCTTCTTCAAGAGATTGGGTGTTTTTACTTTTCTTTTCCAATTCTCTACATGATCTCTCCCAATCAAGCAGGGATTTAAGTACATTCACAAGACACTGGAAAGGCCAAAGAAGAAAGAATTGATATAGCATCGTTTGCTAACACGGCAGCATAAAACATGTAGCAGAAGAGAACAGTTGATTAACTAGCTAATTCATAGAAAGGAAAAGGCAAACCCACCTGAAGTGATGAACCTTTAATTGAGGTAGTCTGCGACACAGCAGCAGAATTTGGATCTGCAACTTGAGCCCCTTGAGATATTTTAGATAGGGTTGTAACCTACATGATAAGCCAGGAGTCAACAAAAGAGAGTTTTAGGCAATACGAATGCAAAGAGTAAACTGCAAATGAAATAATATTGGATGGGTATATACCATGCGTTCAAACAGGTTTGGTGCCTCGAGATCACAGTCATAATTCACATATACATCAACAAGCATTTGAGGATCCTTACAAACTTTTTCAAGCATCCTGCAAAACTGCACTGGATCAGAAGATAAAATAGGAAAATGAGCATAATAATGAAACAATGAACAAAATGTTGAGGCCAGACAATATAACTAATTGCAACATGTGCGAAGTAATTGCAAAATCCAATTGATTAGACAAAAAATTATTACCGAAGAACACTCATTTTTTGGTTAGCAGGACACTCTGCACCATCCAATGATCGTAGAACTATCAAGGGAAAGAATACACCAACTTCACCCTGAAAATATTTGGTAGGCGCAACTTATGAAAAAAGAGAAAACTAATGGCATAAAAAATGGAGTCAAAATATCAAAGTGAACGATTTCATAATATAAAAGGTAGCAATAACAAGTAGTAAAGATCATAAACATACTTTAAGACTTTCCCTGAACCGCAACAAAAGCACAAAGAAGATTCCAGTTGCATACTGCCATGAGAGAAAGCATGATCAAAAGAGAGTCAACAATCTAACAGCAGGTTCTTATAGAAATGGATGCAAGAAGAAAGGCATGGTGATTTTAATGAACCTGAAATATGATTGAAGATTGTGACACTGAAGCACGCAACAGAGCATAGGAAAGATATGCTTTTACTGAGTCAATAAAATGGAAGTTCTTTGTAAATGAATGGCTAACACCTTCCAATAAACCCTGCAGCAGCATGTCAAAAAAATTTATATAAACACCTGAACTTGTACTGAAAGAAATGTAACCAACTTTGTCAAACAAGAAATCAGCTTGCTAATATACAAAAGATTACAATAATTCTTATGCTTTTTTGACCAACAATCAAAGCATTACAAAAAATCTTAATTATAATCCATAAAATTAACCTGCAGAAGCTCTAGAGACAAAATCCTTGTTTTGGTGGTGACTTCATCATTATCCTCCTTCATGCCCATCTGCAAATGTTGAGCTTATAAATTATAAATAAGACTCCAAAAAGCTAACAGCAGGGTGAATAGAATACTGGGAAAAAAAAAACACTCACCTTACAAAGGGTGCGGAATACCAATAAAGCATCCCGTTGTCCAATGTCCATGCTCTCCAGGTCAATCCCTCTAAAGATAACAGTTAGAAGCAACCAAAAATTGCGCAACAATACAATATGTAGTGTATACTTTCATATCCATACCTTGTAATCTTTTTACCATCTTCAGTATGCACAGCTTTGTCAAGAACAGCCTCCAGACCCTTTACAACGTATGACAGTTTCTTGTTAGTACCAGTACTATTCAAAAGGTGAGGTTTCATAAAAATAAATTACAGCAGCAGCCATGCACAGCAGTGGCAAAATACTAACGTTGGGGAAATAATCTTATAATAAGCGTTATGCTGTTTCAATGCAAAAAGATTTGATTCAGAGTGGAAACATGTTACTGTAGGACCAAAAAATGTGCATACTGTTGTCTGTGGTTTTAGTTTTTCTTTTGCATGGAAATAACTCCATGGGGAGGAAGTAATCGTGCAAAGGTTATCATTGTCAACAAAGTGAGGCGCGAGGGTAGAAGAAAAGCAATACAATATATGAAATATAAACCTTGATATCAGAACCGCCTGCAAGATTATGGAGTTCCTCAACAGATGCAAGAGAAGTTTCTTTGATCTGATTAAGTGCATCCCCCAAAGTCATTTCTTCCTCGTTTTGGTCAGCATTTGGAGTTTCTTCAGTGCTTAAATCTGATTTCTCTGCCAAAGCAGCTTCATCATTCCCAGTAGAACCAGTTGAAGTAGAAGCCTGAGCTTGCTGTCAGACATGCTTAAAGTTATCAAAAAGGAGCAGCCAAATATTTTCTCCTTTTCCAACAGATAGCACAAAAAAGAAACTTAAAACAACAGGCTTAAATCCATACAGAATCAGATTCCATTCTCCTGAAAATGATGTTGATCATCTGTGTTAACATTGCCTTCGATGTTGCTTGATTTATAGGGCTCTTGCTACACAACCAAACAATAAAACATAAGCACCAGGCCAAGTTGATATCACGTTACCATTCTAGTAACTGCAAAGTAAGAACCTGTGCAAAGCAATGTTGTAACATATTCTGATGACTCCCAACAAAGGCTCCCCATGTACTGCATTTAAAACAGGTATTTCAATAGCATATCATTCAGTTAATTCAGAGCATGGATATTTTAAAAGAAGAACAAAATAGACAAATGTACATTTCAACACCAATAAAGCAGCATGAATGTGCATGGTTTAACAGGTATAGTTTTTAGACAAAAAGCATAAATAATAATTCCAGACATTAGTTAGCCCGAACAAGTAACGACCCCATTCAAAGTGTCCCCTAGAGCAGTGATTCGCATCTTATATGTCATCACCTCAGGTGCAGAAATAATACTTCAAATTGTTGATAGCTTCACTTGATGATGCATATACTGCCTGCTGGGACATGCGTATCCAATTTGGAAGTCTAGGGTAAGCTCTGTATCATGAACCACTAAGGAGGCATTTTGATCATAGAATAACTCTGCCTCGGCACTCATTTTGGCCTTCAGTCTGTATTTGTCCATATTTGCATTGGATTAGGCTTACCGTGGTAATTTTCTAGTTTCTGTAAGAGCATAACTTTGCTGGTCCAAGGGTCTTAGGTCTTATATGTTATCAGAACTTTATTTTAGTCTTTACTTATTTTAAATGAGATTTCCCCAAGTGTTGCTATTTAGGAAACCAAGTCTCGTGAGAAGTTAGAACAACCAGACTCGAGTCTAATAAATGTAAATTGACCTGCATATGATTTATTTCCCCTTCTCTCCTTTTCCTTTCTTTCTCCAAGGACTTCTATTTATCATTCACAACAAACATTCGTATTTAGTTTTTTCCCTTTATGGTCATCATCGAGGCAAACCAAATCTCCGTGTATATTTTATAGTGAAATTTTTCAATATCCATGAAACATCATTTCATACTTTTACATCCTTTCCCCCCATGAATTATCTATCCACTATTCTTCAAACAACTTGATACCCTTCAACCCCTTGACATTTTTTAACCAAATTGCATTATTCTCTTACCATTTTAAAACACCAAATGCCAAACACATGTGTCACTAGTTACAAACCTAATATTCCTAATTCATCCATAACCTAGCTACCACATAGGCAGACTACTCAAAACCTCTCTACATCACAACTTCTCCTCCATGCCAGATCTTTATAAAGCTAGATACTTCAATATACAGCAAAGCAATAGGTGAATCCCTTTAATCATGCAAAAGTGAAATGCTAAAAATAATTCTGCCATTTTATTCTAGATAATATACCTCTAAACTTTGTGGATGCCACAGCTGTCAGAAGTACCTTTAACACTTGAAGAATCGTACTGCATGCAGTCATCAGAAGTTAGCAGGCACATGAAGGAACATGTACAAAGTTAAACTAAAGATACATTTAAGTGAACGCACCTATCAGGTGATGAATTATCAATACAATTGCAAGCCATGTTCAGAATGTCCGTAAACAGCGGAACATTTTTACCACCTTCCAAACCAGGATCTCCCTCTAAATGATCATATGCAATGAGTTTCTGCACTTGGAAAAGTATACAATAAGTTATCCATCACCATGGAACTATAATATGTGCAATTATTTCTTATAGATAACACGGTTTAAAGGGTTTGGGATCCCTTCACATCATAAAGATCCCACTTCAAGAAGAAAACATCCAAAAGTGCATAGTGACAAATTAAGTTACATACATGAAGACAATCCAAAGCAGGTTCTAAGATTTTCAAATTCTTCGTCTCAAATGCAAAACGTAGTGGATTTAAAACAAGCTCCGCTTCAGCTCCTTCCAAGGTGCACCCAGCATTTGCCAGTACAACTGTAATGCTTCGACTAATGCCTGCTTGCTTACTCGCCTGCTGTGCCTCTTCAGAAGTATGTTGAACCGTTTCTGACTGATCTGATTCTGTTCCAGTTTTTGCACCTTCACCCTCAGAATCAAGTGAGCTGCAAAAAAAATGATAATGGCGGACATCTATGTCAATTTTAAGACTCGCTCGTGCTATATTCAAATCATTCTGGTTAACTAGTATTCCCTAGAATAATCCAATTACCATCTCAACATGTTTAATCTGACAACCGCTGAGCTCAGCAGCACATTACTATTAGACTCAAACAACAATCATTCGGATTGACTGAGTTTACTTGACAGTGTGTAGAAATAAAAGAAAATAGCATGAAATTTTGCGAAAATAAACAGTGGGGGGTGTGAAACACGTCTTAAAAACCAAATTAAAACAAAAGAGCATTACGTCATGAATGAAATTTTCAAATACAAACCTCCCGTCTCCAGCAGCCGATGCTGCCTGATTCGTCTCAATGGGTTTAGGCTGCTGTGTCACCTCTTTTGTATCATCTGAAGAAACACAAAAACAAATTTTCCAAAATGAGCTAAACAACACGATCAGAATTAAAGATCCAGAAGAAAGTTTTTTAAAAAAGAAAAAAAACTAACCTAAATAAGATTGGATAGCCTTTTGGAGATCGGGGAACTTCTTGCCCGAACATTCCTTTAGCATCGATTCAAATGCGCGGCTAACAAAACCACCCGCCGCCATTTCTAATTCTACAAAAAGAGAATGGATAGTTAGGATTACTGGATTTCATCGTAAAAATTACAAAATTAGAGCAAATTATGAGTCAAGTCGAAGAAGAGGTTAGCATCGTTGACGTGAAATGGAGAGATGATTTGATTTGAGAGAATTTGTTACCTTTTCTTATTTGATTAGAGAAAGAAATGACGAATAATTGAGATCTGGAAATGGAGATGCTGAGAGAGTAGAGATCTCGCGTGTTTTAGTTCTGGTTTTTCCTACAGGGCTCGTCGCGAGGAGCCCGGATTTGATTTACAGTGGAGATCGGCTCCATGTATTTGTATACGGAGTAAACTATATTCTTGTTCTTATAGATTCATCAATGTTACATTTTTATCCTTATATTTTATAATTTTACAACAATACTTTTATAATTTCTTAAGATTTTGATTTTGCCCTTCATTGCTGGTAGTAATTAATAAAAAGCTCACTTTGTATTTTATTAGACGTTACATTATATTAATAGTACATGTACTTCTCATTCTTCTTCTTTTACTGTACATATGGTAAATTTGTAATTTTTTTATTTATTTTATAAAACAAGTTTTTTTCATATTTTTTCTTCTTTATATTTGATATTTTTATTATTTTACACTTAATTTATATATTACCATTTTTTTTCTTATCTTTATTTTTTTGTAATATTTTTTTTATTTTTTCATCTCTCTTTTCTTACACTTTTTTTTTAAAAGAGTATTATTTTTTATTATTTACACTTAAAATATTTATCACTCTACACTTGGTCTATTTATACCATTTTTTTTTTCTTGTCTTCAATCTTTTATGATTTTTTTTTTGTTTCTTTCTTTTGTTTATTTACACTTTTTTAAAAAAAATATTATACAAAAACTAAGAAAATGATGTTTCAATATAGCAATTTAAA
>Ga0307512_10007115_pt1 | contig 11143 bp, 11 predicted proteins | sample 14_EM_MG_FD_200267 | JGI IMG/M metagenome (GOLD analysis project Ga0307512, IMG submission 200267) | Populus trichocarpa ectomycorrhiza microbial communities from riparian zone in the Pacific Northwest, United States - 14_EM | ecosystem: Host-associated > Plants > Roots > Unclassified | place... | reverse complement strand
ATTGTTCAACTATTCTTATTTAAGATAAGGTGACGGTAAAGGGATGTCAATTTATTAGACATTAATTGGACCATAAGCTGACTATAAGCAGACACGGCTTATCCATTCTTGCCCGTCGTGTGAGTGGGACATATACTGAACAGGACCTCAGTTTGGCGCACTGCTCGTGCTTTTTTGAGAAGCAGACACAGACACAACGCCAAACCAGGACTAGGACGTTTATACCTGTAGCCTCTCACTCTCTACAACATGACCAAGGAACAGATAGTGGAAACTTTCATTCGTCTTCGGTGACTATACTCGCTGGCTGCAGGCGCTCAAAACTTGTTGAACTATACGTATCGCGGCGCAGATCAGATCCGACCTTGGCCGTTCCATCAAAAGAGGACAGAACAGATCACAGCCCACCCCATACATCCCCTCCCACTTTCCCGCTCGTGCTCCCGCCATGCGACATCCAAGCAAGCCAGCAGAAGAAGTCGCTGATATTCCCCTCGAGGAGGTCCCGCCCCTCTATGGTGGCCGCGTGGCTGCCCTCAGCCTCAACACCATCGTCGTCGGCGCGGGCATCGGAGGCCTCGCCGCAGCCCACTCACTCGCCCACGCAGGCCACCGCGTCACGATCCTCGAGGCGGCGCGCGACATGGGCGAAGTGGGCGCAGGGATGCAAGCCTCGCCCAACGCGACGCGACTCTTGCTCCGCTGGGGTCTCGGCCCCGCACTGCGCGCGCACGGGGTCGAGCCCACCGCGATCGTCTTTCGCCGGTACGACACGGGCGAGCGCGTCGGGTACACGCGCTGGGGCCCTCTCATGGAACGCGACCACGGGGTGCCGTACTACCACATCCATCGCGCGGACTACCTCGCGATGCTCCATCACCTTGCGAACTCTGCCCCTGGCGTGTGCGTCTGCCTCGGCGCCACAGTACGTGATGTGCAGCCAGACCCGGCCGTCGCGGGCGGGCCGAGCGTCACGCTCGCCTCTGGGGAGGTGCTCCATGCGGATCTTATCGTCGCCGCGGACGGCGTGAAGAGCACGCTGCAGAAGGCCGTTACGGGGCTCGATGACAAGCCCACGCCGACGGGCGACGCGGCTTATCGCGCGGTCATATCCACCGATCTCATGCTCGAGGATCCCGTGCTCCGGCCACTCGCCGAGACTCCCGAGATGACGGCGTGGATGGCGCCCAGCCGTCACCTTATGGCTTACTGCATCGTGAGTTTGGTCGTGAGAGCGTGTTTCTTGGTAACACCTGAAGATGTTGACTAGCGATCGAAAAAAGAGTATAACCTCGTGCTGATACACCCCGACGACGGATCAGTCGAGTCATGGACTGAAGAAGGCAGCGGAGACAAGATGCGCGCCGATTTTGCGGACTTTGAGCCACGGTACGTAACTTCTCTCGTGCTGGGATGACCACCAGCGGTGTATCATCGGGCCGTCTGACTCCTCTGCCAGTGTCCAGAAGCTCCTTTCATTCGTCAAATCGACGTTAAAGTGGCGTCTCATGGACCGCATGCCCCTGCCTACCTGGGTCCACCCAAAGGGACGCCTGGTGCTCTTGGGAGATGCGTGTCATCCGATGCTGGTATGTATGCCCTTATTATCGCCGCCTGACTGTGGCCCCGGTGACACGCGCTAATTCTCATCTCAAGCCTTACCGCGCACAAGGCGCCGCGATTGCGATCGAAGACGCAGCAGTCCTCGGTGCCCTACTTTCGTACGTCTCCTCACTCTCGCAAGTTCCCGCACTTCTACATGCATACGAAGACCTGAGGTGCGTATTCATCACTCCCCTCACCATTACCTCGTTGATCCGCTTACTGATATCCGAACAGGTTACCGCGCGCGACGGCGACACAAGAGACCTCGCGCCTTAACCAGAAGATCTTCCACCTGCCAGATGGACCCGCGCAACGCGCACGCGATGACGGAATGCGTGCCGCGATGGCTGCGGAACTCGAGGGCAAGTCTATCCCGGACGGGAATCCGAACCAGTGCGCGGACAAGACAAAGACCCGGATTCAGTTTGACTATGATGCGTACGCGGAGGTCGAGCGGTGGTGGATGGGCGGCGGGAGAGAGCGCATCGAAGCCCTCGGTGGTGGGCTTACTGGCTGCGATAATAGCGACCATACCACTTCTGCATGAGATGAGAACAACAACCTCCCCCCCCCCCCCACACACACCCCTTCCCTCGTTCATTCGTTCGCCCTTCCCCGTGTCCATCTTTTATCTCTGCAGATCTCAGTTTCAAGCTGACGTTGTCAAAGACCCGCGATGAGCGTGCTTATTGTATCTTTATCGTCCATACGTTTGCCAAAGGAAAGCTGGTCATCATCACCTAGCCCTTTTGAAGGAATATCAGCTTACGTATATCAGGTGAATGCAAGACAAGGGCCATCCGTGCAACGTTATCGTACATGTTGTCTTCGTTGGGACTACGGCTTTGCTCAAGTCATGGTCATGGCTCACAGTCCACGATAAGGTGCTCGGATACGCTGAATCGCTTGCCCATGCACCACAAAATCGGGAATGGAAGATCTGTTGGAGGACAATCGCGCACTTGGCGCACAAACATCCACGATGATTTGCTCACTCGTTACCTCTCATTCTGACAGCGTCGTGGTGATCGCTTCTACTTTTGACGACCTCTCGGACTTGTCTCATGTTCATGGGCTTGTGATACTTACCCTTAATCTTCTCACTGCGATCCTTGACTGCCGATCATGACTTGTTTACTTAAACACCGTCGCTCTCGCTGTAGAACCCCGGTCTTCTATCTTATCAGACTGAGGTTAGATTAGCATAGTTGCTGACTCTATTGCTAGCGACCTTCTTTGTCCGATAGGTACGTACACATAGTGTCGCTAATATTAGTCTTCTCTTTTCATCAGAGTGAGCGCCGTTCTTTGTCCGACAAGATCGATCCTGATGACCACAAAAACGACCTCCAATGCCCATAACTAGCTAATTGACATGAAAACGTAAGACAAGTACAGAAGTGATATGTCTCGTGATGCGGATGATGGCTAGGAGGAGGATAGAGGCCATGCGCTCGCCGTTTTCATCGGCGTGAGTTTTGAGTCGTACCTCTATGATACTGTATAGTATCGCTGTGGTATCGTCACCATGACCGCCGGAGCCACGTTCCCCAGAAAATCGCATGGCGCGTTAAGGTTTGGCACGTTGCGTTTCGGGCATCAGTGGGGAATATGGTGGGGGGACGCCCGAGAAGTCGGAAGACATGATTAGTAAGTTAATAGCATGAGAAGAATCAGGAAGATTCAATAAAGTGGTGAAAATTTTCTCTCACATGTTACAATGGTAAGGCATGATGTTAGCTCATCTGCGTCTTCCATCCATCCTGTTTGATTCGGCCCCATCCCTGCAAAATGGCCTTCGAGGGGCCTGATATCAAACCGACGGTAGACAGATGGTCTGCTATGTCGGTTGTGTTTACATGTCTGTCGAGCGTTCACTGACAGTTCGTAACCCAGGTCTCAGGTGCGCTTGATGTACTGAGGTGGTTCAATCATCGAAAAGGGACTTTTGGTTCGTGTGTCAACTTGTAGGTCGGGAGAGTCGCTGGCGACTCCAGGCCTAATGTACATAGCACTGTACACAGATTCGTTAAGTAGCCGTGTATTGCCTCCGAAGGGCACTCTTCGTGGTGACCACATAATCATCCATGTCCGAGTCACCCGTGAACACGAAGTCACTGGCCATGACAATACACTCCTAACCGGTCCATACGCCAAACTGAACTGAAACTAGGATCGCCAGATTGACACTGCTAGCACTCACCTGAGATGCAGATAAAGACATCCCGTGGGATAAGGACTCGGGGTAGGACGTCTGTACCTGTCGTTACGTCAGCGTTCGTGACAAGTGGACAAGTCGTGGGATGATTTGTATCGGCCCGGCAGGTCCGAGTCTACAACCACTTCATTTCCGGTTAACTCCGATATGTCATAGCACTCTCCCTCAATTCGCTACTTGAGGCTAATGTAATGTAATACATATTCTCCTGCTATCTGTGACCTCCAGAGAGCCCTTTTGTGGGAGTGAGATGCCTCTTCAACATTGCACAAAGTCCCCCCTGCGTTCTCAAAGGCCGGGAGTGCTTGAACTGTGCTTCAGTAGTACCCGTCGCTTGAGCATCCTTCTCCTCTCCTTTCCTTCTCATCTCTAACATATGGGCGCGACTCCCATCGCGCTTACGAAGTAGTTGCCGAGGAGATCTATTTTTGGGTCAAGTCGCTCCCTGACTTCTTACTCATAAAAGGGCACCCTAACTCAGCATCTCGAACTCAGGGGATTCAGTTTACACCGAGCAAAGATCACCCCTGGCCGCTGCAAAGACGGCCTTCCTATTCCCATGCAGTGACAGATGGCCGAGGCCTATCAACACGTACGATTATGCAGCCGTATGTCTCAGTGCGTGATACGTACGGCAGCGAGGACAAAACAACAAAGGCCTCGTGTTCGGTGCAATTCCCACCCGTGAGTCGTGAGTCCTGTCCATGAACTGAGCACATCTACGCTGCGCTGCGGATCTTTCTCCGCACCGGCCAGGCATTCATATTGGGCCTCAAAAAATGCTTCTATGGTTGGGTCGCCGGTTCTGTGCCTATGCCGCACCGCACTGATGCCGTGGCATACTATGAATTTTGGCTTGCCGATCATTCTGTAACTGCCATGGGAAGTCGGAAACTGTTTTGAAGTGTTATTGAATGCCGTTGGGTTCCGGTTTCGGCCAACTTGGGGTCTCAATGCAGATCTCATAGGTGGACCAAAATCGGCCCAAATTGGGGTCCCTTTGGTGGACCTGGTACCCGACCTCTCCAAAATTAGTGTTTGATGTGTGAAGTTTGGTACCCAACCTCTAGACAGCATTAATAAAAGATCGTAGAAATACCAAATAAATTGTAAAAAAATTCCAATACAATGTTTAAACTAGTGCTGAGCCAGACGTTAAGCTGGGCGAAGTAATCATGAAGAAAACCGAATGCTACAAGTCAGCCACTGGAGCCAGTGGGCCGGTGGTACTGTTTGACGAGAAGCGGTGGGGGAAGCACTAGGGTGTCATGGGTGGACCCTGGGCCCCAACCTCACACCAAAAAAGGGGTTCCCATGGGTGGACGGACGTCAGCTGGTACCCAACCTCCTTCCATAACTAGGACCATAAGGGGGCAATGAATGGGTGGACCGGACTCCAACCTTAAGCGGTATTTTCAGGCGGCCTGTTCATGTTCGGACGCAATCACGATAACGATTAACCGTGCCTCTACCCCAACTGTCGATCGATGTGGGGAGGTTTTAAACTGCAACGCACCAATGAAGCTTGTTGACATGGTGAATGCCTCCCGGTCGTGGGCGAAGAACAACGTCCCAACGATCAACTACTCTAGTGTCCATTACTTGGAATGATGAAATTGAGGATCGAAGGAATCGTAGGCATGTAAGTTTGTGCGAAGGGTCTGCCAGATCGTGAAATCACAGGTAGCAATGGCGTGGAAGATCTCCAGGGGTCATGAAGAACCTCATTACATGACCGTGCTTGAAAATAAACGGAATGCAATTGTCATCGTCCTAGGCGGTAGGAAGTCAACCGGATGGGAGTACGAACAACCTGGGACCTGAGCAGCGGAGTAGTAGTCGGGAAACACCGGGTCCGAGTCGGGATCGTCGGGAATGCGATAGGTATTATCGATTTGCGGATTTGCAATCGGCAATTTGAAATTGGTGCGCACTTTTACGGATTGATAAGTCTCAAGTAACTTAGGAATGACGGAGGCTATTCGTACGTTTTGCCTCCGAAAGGCACCTTTTCAGTACCCAGTATAGATTCTACATTATGCATCATCTATCATGTCACTGGCATATGCAAAGTTTTTTATGGCCCCAAACTCAAACAAACAGTACCGGCTATTGGTGTGCCGACCGGGACTGGCCACACTATTGGCGCCTCGTGGAGATATCGAGAGAAGCATACTGTGGAAGGGACGTTTGTAAGTTAACTGTGCGCGCTCCAGGTCTCTTCCAGACGTCCGAGCTTTGGACAGTGATAAGATCATCCATGTTCGGGGCCTTTAGGCATTCAAAAATTACCGCACTGTACGCACGCGTATGGTCGCCGGCCACATCAGATTCGGCGGAATAAATACTCTGCCAGGTTCCTTCAGAACTGACCTCACTCACCTCACACACCCCTTCCCATTCTCTCTCTCCTACTCCCGCTATGCGCTATCTCGACGAACCCACATTACTAGTACCAGAGATTCCCCTCGAGAAGGTGTCGCCCCTCTACGGTGGCCGCCGCGCCGCCCTCAGCCTCAACATCATCATCGTTGGTGCGGGCCTCGGTGGCCTCGCTGCGGCGCACACGCTCGCGCACGCCGGGCACCGCGTCACGCTGCTAGAGTCTACGCGCGTACTGGGCGAGGTGGGTGCGGGGATCCAAATCTCGCCCAATGCGACGCGGCTCCTTCTCCGCTGGGGTCTGGGCCCCGCCCTGCAAGCATCTGCCGTCGAGCCAAGCGCGATCGTCTTTCGGCGGTATGACACGGGCGAGCTCATCGGGTATTCGGGCTGTGTCCCGCGCATGGCGCGCGACCACGGCGCACCGTACTATCAAGTCCACCGTGCGGACTACCACGCGATGCTCCACCACCTTGCGTGCACGGCTCCTGGCGTGAGTATCCGCCTCGGAGCTACGGTGTGCGACGTGCAGCCCGATCCGGCTGTCATCGGCGTTCCAAGTGTTACCCTCGCGTCTGGCGAGGTTCTCTACACTGATCTCATCATCGGCGCGGACGGCGTGAAGAGCAAGCTACAGAAGGCCGTTACGGGAATCGATGACAAGCCCACGCCGACGGGCGATGCTGCGTATCGCGCGGTCATATCAACCGATGCTATGCTCCAGGATCCCGAACTACGTCCGTTCGTCGAGTCAGCTGAGGGGACCGTGTGGATGGCGCCCGGCCGTCACTTGGGAGCGTACTGTATCGTGGGTATCATCGTGAGAGCGCATTCACACGACGAGGTCTGACACGGAATCTTCTAGCGAGCAAAGAGAGAGTACAACCTCGTGATGCTCCACCCTGATGACGGATCTGTCGAATCATGGACGGCAGAAGGCAGCGGAGAGAAGATGCGCGCCGATTTTGCGGACTTTGAGCCACGGTACGCCACTCACTATGACTAAGACGACCCTAAGAGGTGTAACTTCGGACCGCTATCCTCTACAGAGTCCAGAAGCTCCTGTCATTTGTCAAGTCAACACTAAAGTGGCGTCTGATGGACCGCAAGCCACTGCCTACCTGGGTCCATCCAAAGGGGCGCCTGGTGCTCTTGGGAGATTCATGCCATCCAATGCTGGTATGTGAGGCCCCATCACCATCGACAATGTGTGACCCGTGAAGGTGGGCTGATTCCCTTCTCTAGCCTTACCGCGCACAAGGCTCCTCAATCGCCGTCGAAGACGCAGCAGTCCTCGGAGCCCTGTTGTCGTACGTCTCATCACTCTCACAAATTCCCGCTCTTCTCCAAGCCTACCAAGACCTTCGGTGAGTGCCAACCCTCCCTTCACAAAAACCACTCACTTATTCCCCGAAAAAAAAAAAAGATTGCCACGCGCGACGGCGACGCAAATGTCCTCTCGCCTGAACCAAACGATCTTCCACCTCCCCGACGGCCCTGAGCAGCGCGCGCGCGACGACGCGATGCGGGAGGCCATGGCGGCAGACCTCAATGGAACGCCGGTCCCTGGCGGGAACCCAAACCAGTGGGCCGACCACACGAAGAGCCGGATACAGTTTGACTATGATGCGTACGGCGAGGTCGAGAAGTGGTGGATGTGCGGTGGGAAAGAGCACATCGAGGCGCTCGCTGGTGGGTATGGCAGCGATGATAGCTGTAACACCTGGCCAAGCTGGTGGTGAACAGACGTTTTGGTGAACGACAACAGCGTCTTTCAGTTCCACCCTCTCCTTTGGTCTTTGCATTAATTCCTAGACGAGTAACCCTCGGTATGAGGTAATAGACAAACCGATATATAGTGTACTCACGAGTATATAATCAAAGTTGCAACATGGCTACTGCGGTATGCTATGTTGTGACTTACCCTTTAGTATGTAGTAGTAGCCTACAGTAGTAGTAGTAGATGTGTGACGCACGCAAGACGCGATCAGTGTTGTAATCACCACATGATTACGGCATCACGCGTCACGGCTCATTCCCTCTTTCCCGCAGCCATCCTTCATCTCCGTGGATCGCCGTTTTAAGCTGCTGTTGGCTGTGATGCGATAAACCTCGCCTTAAGCATGCTCATTTTACGGTCATGATCTATCAGTTTATATTCTGGCTGTACAGTATCATACTCAGCAGGGTCTGAGCACAACTAGGCCACCAACTATCGTCCAAGAGGGGCAGCGCGACAATACAGGGAGATAGGGAAGACAATCTAGGACAAGAAGAACGTGATCGCGAATGTCATGGGTTGGTGTACCAGTTACTCGTATGTGTAGCACAAGGCACCGCCTGTTGTGTCAATTACATCTCCGATAGTGACATCTGGGAACAGCCCGTCCACAGGCATGCTCGAATTCAACTACGAAAATGAATCAAAATGAGGTCCTCTATCCCAAAGTGGCCAGTACTCACGTTGAGGTAAGGAGGAGCACCGTTAGGGTATTGTTCGAACGCCTCCAAGCTTGAGAGGGTCAACACCGACCCACCGAAAAAGCTATTGCCATTCGAGGGGTGAGCACGTTGCCAGTCGTACCATATTTTATCAACCATCTGTAGGTCGACACAGCAATGTCTTTAGCGCCAAACGCCATCGACTATTTTCTTGGGCATTCACTCACGGCATGATGCAAGAAGAAAAGCGGGTCTGCAAGGCGAAAATACCATTAGCGACACTTTGTAGGAGGGGAAGGGCCCAACGGAACAGGACGCACCGTTTGCGGACCACGTTGGGGCCTGTTGACAATTAGGTGGAGCATTTTTTGGGCAAGTTCCAGCCATATCGCTAGAGGTCGGCAGTCAGGCCGTACAAAGTGAGAACTTGACGGAGTTCATGCGACGCCGAAGGGACTCACCCTCCCATGATCAAGTGCACGGCGCCGTGAGAGCCCTGGGGCCACTAATAACGTATGTCGGAATGAACAAACCAATTCAGAGGTCACTCCTTGTCTATGCTCCTTACCTCCCACGCTACTTGGAAGGCTTTGAAGTCCCCCACGTAGTTATCGATGACACGCTTGACCTCATCTGCCGTGATCGATGTGTTTGCCATCTTCGAGGGATCCGAGAACCATGGAATCGGAAAGTCGAACGGCCGGAGCGTAAAGTTGCGGCGGATAACGTGCGGGGCTGGGTACGAAACATGCATACCACTGAAGCCCCCGTCGACGACAGAGAAGTCGTCATTCGGATCACCCCAGCCACCCAATCCGCTCACGGGATCAGAGTCCTTCCAGAAAGACGATTCATAAAAGTTCTGTGCATCTACGTGGAGATAAGACGTTTGAAAGGCAATGCGAAAGACGAAAAATGAATCACCGAGGGTCCAATCCCAATACGGCGATACGCCGGTATAACCACACCTGTTCTTGAGCGACTCTTCGAAGGCGTGCACATACCAGCGGTGCCAAGGGAGGAATAGTCCCGTATAATGTATCTGGTGGTGTGTTTATTGGACATCAATGGTCTTTGCCTGGATTCATCCCGAGCGTACCTGCGTACTAAGGTCCATGTGTACGTATACCAGATCTGTGGAAACGTGATTGAATGGCCCAGAAAGTGAGGAAAGGGATAGATGGATACCATCATAAAAGGAGCCCGAGGGGTTGACTGGGGGGATCTGTGATATAGCGGGGTCTACTGATGGGGCCAAAGCTGGGTCGTGAGGGAGTTGTGCCAGGCACTGCCGCCCAAAGACCGCACGCATGAGCATGACGACTATCCAACCCTGAACGAGAAGCGATACGTGACGCACATTAACAGCACCAATCCATTCTGCTTTCTCATAGGCACTGAGCTTTCTCCATTCCCTGCGAACGGCTGGCTGTGTGCAGAGTGTCTTGTTATCAGAGATACGTTGTGGCTCATCGGTTGCGGACCAGAAATTGGCCAGAACGAGGGAAAAGAATCTCAAGATAAGCATGGCTGGGAGGGACGGTGTGTATCTGCGGGCTTTGGACGAAGACTCGAGTCTTGATCAATTTATGATCCTCGATTCAACGAACGGCTCGGAGGGTGACGCAAGCGCCTCCATTGAACCATGAAAAGATATGAAGTAACAATGACAGGCGCAAAGGCGATGAGCGGCGCCCGGTGGTTGACTTGACTGATTGTTGGTACCACACGTGGGGTGTGGTGTATGTTTTTCTGACGCCCGAGAAAAGGCAACACCAGGAAAAACAGGAATTATACGTAATCCGAGGCCCGGAACTAGCCGTTTTGCTTCACACCCAGGTCGAGTCCGACTGCTTAAGTAAGGAGGTCGCGAGGGTTTCCCAATTCAATCCCTCCTCTTTGAGATGAACATCTACAGCTCGGTTGAGTGAAACGTCCGCGTTCCAATTTACGGCAAGGTCAACGTGTTCTTTTTGTCCCTGATCTCAACTTCTGGGCGTGGCCTCTTTTAATACCAATTGCAGTATAGTCATTTCTTATGGAAGGAAGTTTGTGTGCGCTAGCGACTGCGCACCGGGAAACGCCTCGACGTCTTAATGTATCGAGCCCAAAATGGTAATTTAGGGCTCGCTACGCGATTAAGGAGCCATAAGGTTTCCTGATGCCCAGCCAGATCTGAGTCCGGCGGACTCGGTGCTAATTCATGTACCATGTGCATCATATTTTGCGCGCTGTGATTCTTGTGATATGTGGATGGCCCATCGATTGCTGGTTTAACGTGGTTTTTGTGTGCGAGGATGTCGTATGGTAGATCCCGATTCAAGTGCGCCTGGACCGCCTTCGGAGTTTTGTGTGTAATCATGATGCGTCAAGCTCTCGTTGTTTCTCCCACTACTTTGTAGTTGCCTCGATTATCTTTCAAAGTATTCACCATATGGATTTGACAACGTACCATATGGGCCTATCCTGAGTCTTGAAATCTGATCAGCTAGCCCG
>Ga0307512_10007114_pt1 | contig 11144 bp, 15 predicted proteins | sample 14_EM_MG_FD_200267 | JGI IMG/M metagenome (GOLD analysis project Ga0307512, IMG submission 200267) | Populus trichocarpa ectomycorrhiza microbial communities from riparian zone in the Pacific Northwest, United States - 14_EM | ecosystem: Host-associated > Plants > Roots > Unclassified | place... | reverse complement strand
GTTTGCCGAGAGCACCGGGTATCCAACCGAGAGGGGTACCATAGACGACGCATTATCCGCCATAAAATGGCTGGTTGGTCAGGGTGCGAAACCCGAGGATATTTTGGTCATCGGGCATAGTCTTGGTGCCGGGATCGCAACCCAAAGCGTCGAGCTGGCCGAGGCAGAATTTGGCACACTCTTCAGAGGCCTTGTCGTAATGGGGAGTCAAGCTAGCATTCCCCACTACATGGAGACCTTCGTTGTGGCAGGAATTCCGGTCTTGCGGCCGATGAAACTGATTCCCGGAGGGTGGGGTATGTACAGATCTCTTTGACGAATCTCCTCGACTTACGCACCTCCTAGAGTTACTGTTGGCATGCACCTACACACAACTCCGAACCATCGAACACATCCACAACATCAAATCCCCAGTCACGATCGTCCATTCTCACGATGACGATGACACCCCAATTTCGCATGCGATCCTTATTTTTGATCAGTTGATTTCGTCGGTTCTGGGTCCAGTGCCTCCTTCGTTCCATACTCTTCCCTTCTCAACATCCGAAGAGGAGTTCACCGCACTCAAAACCAAACACCGGGAATATCGCAAACTTAGGGATGACGCCGTCACGATTTCAAGGATTGCGAACGATGCGTTTGTTGTGAACGAGGCTGTTCGTTCTGACGGAGTCAAGCTAGCTTTTGTGGAAACGAAATACGGGGGCCATGGTAGAATCGCCGCCCAGGAGGGAGTGCAGGATATCCTCATTGAACGGTATCGTCTGAGAAGTCCGGCAGCTTGAGGCACACCCGCACTCTACGTACCTAGGCATTACAGCTGTTTGCGTTCCGATAGACGAGCCAGGTCCCCTGGGCATAACCCATCCCCATTATCAGACTACTCGCAGAAATCAACGACATATCCCCGGCATGAATTCACGAGGCGCTAACGGCCCCGCAGATCGGAAATTGGACGGGAAACCCGAGTTCTCAACATGCTAAACGTAAACAATTGTGGTTACACCGTTACTCCGGTTGTCATCCAGTCCTGATGCCCAACACAAACCGCTCCACCTTCTGAACTCAACTGGTGGTTGTGGGGAGTCGCCGAAGACGCGTTGCTCCTGCCACGCCATGGTCTCTAGCTGGATGTCCTCAAACGTTGAGCAGGTTCAAAACAACCAGCCCTCGGTAGAAGGCGGTTTACCCTCGAGCGAGTTGTCCGATGGCTCTGGTCCCTCGGTCGCAATACGGTCTCCTGAAAAGCCTGCCGTCTGGTCAAAAGGGTCCCTGAAGATCGGGGCTGGTATTTGGAGCGATATTCGCTCTCGGTTTCCTTATTACGCCAGTGACTGGACTGATGCCTGGAATTATCGAGTGGTCCCGGCGACCACGCTGATTTTCTTTGCCAAGTACGATGTTTCTTCTACCGAGCGACCAAACTCGCGTAACCTCTTTCAGTGTTCTCCCAGGAATTGCCTTCTCTTTGGATCTCATCGAGACCACTGGAATGTATGGCGTTGCGGAAGTTTTGCTTTCTTCTGCGATGGCTGCTGGGATCTTTTCGGTCTTTGGAGGACAGCCATTGTGCATAGCAGGCGTTACGGGCACGTTTGGGCTTTTAAGTGTCGATGGGTCTAAGATACTCATCATCCAGCTTCAGGCCCAATCACCGTATTGAACAAGACGATTTACGACATTCTAGGGAAGACTTCGGATGCTCCGGATTACTTGCAGTTTATGGGATGGGTATACCTTTGGGGTGCGGTATTCCATTGGATCTCGGCCCTCCTAAATTGTGAGTAGAAACTTACCCCGGGAAGACAACTTACCTCACTCTATTTTTGAACCTTAAGGGTGTAACTTCTTGAGATATGTTACACTGTTCTCATGCGACACTTTTGGTTTCTATGTTTCCTGGGTTTACTTGCAGTATGGTGTCCAAGTGATCACCAGGCAGTTCCCTGCCTCGTATTCTGGTCCCGGAGAAGAAGGCGCCTTGGTAGGAATCACCTGCGCACTGCTGATGGTGATAATCGGCTTCTCCCTCCAAAAATTTTCGCAATCATTTTTCTTCCACCGCCATGTCAGAAGATTCTTCGCGGATTATGGAATGCCCATTGCTCTTGTAGCATCTTCCGGTGTTGCATATTGGGGAAGGTTCAACGCCGCTAATCCAAGCACTTTACCAGTTGGTGGTGCATTCGATGCTGCTGGCGGTCGATCCTGGCTCGTAAAATTTTGGTTGCTTGATTGGAAGTGGGTCGGAATTGCTCTCCCCTTCGGAATCGCCCTATGGATACTCTTTTTCTTCGACCATAACGTTTCCGTGAGTAAAATTCCTCTCTACAAACGTTTCTCGTCTTGATAGGGGTTAGTCTCTTATGGCACAGGGGTCGGAATTCCCACTCAAGAAGCCCCCCGGTTTCCACTACGATTTCTTCCTTTTGGGAATCACGACGTTTGTTGCTGGCCTTCTGGGACTTCCTGCTCCCAATGGTCTTATCCCCCAAGCTCCGATTCATACAGCCTCCCTGGTCGTCTGGGAACAGCCTACCAACAACAAACGTGATGAAGAGAACGGCGTTGAAGCAGCAAAGTCTCGCGGAGACAGTAGACATGACTCTCGCGAGGTGCCCGTCTCCGTCATAGAACAACGAGTTAGTAATCTGGCGCAGGGTGCTCTATGCTTGATACTCCTCACGGGTCCATTTCTGCACGTTCTTTCCTTGATACCCAGAGGGGTACTTGCAGGGCTGTTGTATGGTAATTCCTTCAGCTCCGACTAAACTTAGCTGACACCCATCCAGTTGGCATATGGGGTTGGATGCTTTAAATGCCAACGGGATTACTACAAAGATCCGCTATCTCATCCGTGATAAGGCCACGTTTACATCGAAAGAGCCACTCCGAAGGGTTAGATGGAGTCGAACATTGCTCTTCGTGGTGATACAACTCCTTGGTTTTGGTGCTACCATGGCTATCACCCAGACAATTGGTGCGTTTAACTTGTTTGTTTACCTGCTCCCATAAAAATTGCTTGCTGAGTGCGGGATCGTCAGCCGCAATCGGATTTCCAATCGTTATCTCGCTACTCATACCCTTGCGTACGATAATCATCCCAAGACTCCCGTTTACAGAGGAGGAACTGGCGATCCTTGATGGCCCAACCGCATCTCCTTTCGTGAGTTTCTTATTCTATATTGGGGATCTCATTAGACCATGCTTACGGCCACATAAGACAATGGAATCTGTCGGAGGGTTGCTGTGAGTCCTAGAATGAGTCGCGAAAACACATCGGACACTTTCCTCAATTAGGTTGCACGGGACACAGAATTGTATAGAGCTAAGATGGAACTAAACGACCTTCTCTCAGACTTATAGAAAACGCCAAAAATTCTTATATAAAGGTGATGGTAGCTGAAATCAGACTTTCCGGCATGGTAGGAGTTAATTATCTCCAAGACTGTGCGCCTTGCAGTTCCCCAAAAAGGACATCGAATGGATGCATCCTCGACAAGCATGTTTGCAGTCGACAACTTCCCAACCTCACAAAATTCCTGCAGAAACCCTCCTGATCCTGCCACCGCCAGAACATTCGACAGGGAGAAGGCGATTGAATATAACTTCCAAGACTTCGACGCTCCGTATCATTGTCCCCTCTGTCAGCCAGCGGAGCTCTTTACCGGCTTTGACTCCCCGTTGTGCGAGCTCATTAATCTCTATCCTCAGCATCCCGTAACGCTTGTAAAATGTTATCTCGACAAGTCTTGAAGTCGTGATGGAGGATAGGATACTATCCAATGGGTCAATGGACTCATGAGCCTGGGATATACCCCAGCTGATTTCGCGGAGGCTCATGCAAGAAGCGAGAGACATAGGTTGATGGTTGATCTAAGGTCGAAGCAAGGTGAATCCAAGCACGGAGACTGACACTTGATAAAGCGTCGCCGAGCTCACCTATGAGTGTGTTTTGGGAACATCAGCCTTCGTAAGGTTTCCGCGCAAGAAAATTTCTGGGTATTAAGCTACGCCATTCGTGACCAACGATTGTGATGTCGCAGAACTTCAAGAAAATCCGGAGGGAGCGTGGTGCGATGATAGGCCATCTCCCGATCGCGGAGGGAGAGCTGCTTCGAAGCGCGGAAACACGCGGATGAACGAAAGCAATTTTGAAGGGGACGACTTACCCTTGAAGCTTGAGAGGCGGGGTGGGGCTTCTGTCTGCGTGAAACTCAAAAAACGTTTTGAGAGTTTGCTTTGAGAGTTTGAGTCGAAGAGGTCCCCACAGGCTGATATGAGCAGTCCCCCGACTTTCAAGGTTTGACGTTCATGTGAAATCCGTTCCATCATGTTCCACAACGAGATGAACAATGATTTCCATTTCTCCCCCGACGAGCTCGCATTGCTCCAAGTTTAAATTCTTGACTAGAGGGGATAGGTAACCAGAACTGATTGGCAGACGACCCCAGGCTCGGTAGCTGGTCGGGTAGCGAATGAGAAGTATCTTAAATGACTTCTGTTGTAACGGCCGTAGCTGTTTCCAGCTAACGCCCAGACGGCGGGCGAGGATCAACTCTTGACGCGGTGATCACGTGCCCATACTTGAGGTTTTGAACTTTCGCCACACCCCCGCGAATCTTCATCATATTCGGCACATTCCACATCACTGTACACTACAGACTATCGACCTCTCCACGTGATGTCCCGACCGGCCTGGCAGACGGACGAACTTGACGAGGAATGGGTCGACCACGAGGAGGCAGGCAGCGTTCGCTGGCAGGACTCTGTGTCATCTCGTGGAACCTCATCTGATTTATCTCTAACCGAAGCTCTCCCCTCCACCTTTGTTCCAGAGAATACTGGCTCTCTAGCTAGTTCTCCTGTGGCTCCTGGGACATTCGTCGTCCGCGAGGATGCTCCTGCCGTATCCCTCCTTTCGAAGACACCTGGCCATAACAACAAAAGCAAGATGAAGGACTTCTTCAGTCCGATGGCTCTCGAGCGTATGTTCGAACCCCCTTCTCCGCCAAAGCGATCAAACGAACCACCTATTCCGTCCACCTCTCACCGCACGGCAGTCCCAGCTATCCCATCTCGGCTTTCAAAGGTCCATTATCCCGACGAATTCACAGTCGAACACGACCCAAACGAAATACTCGAAACCGATATCCCCAACCTCGCAGCCTTTGACCCCCGCAAGCCGAGTTTGAATGGCCAGTTTACCTTCAGCTTCCCCCAGTCTACTCCAAACCTTAGTCCAATCCCACAAAGCACGCCGATAACTCGCCCTCGGGTTTCAAACAACCCACCCTCGACAGATCCGCGTCTGCGACTCTTCCAGTTTCAATATGATACGTTTACCAGGGAACACCTATCTGCAATGGTTGACTCAATTGCCGTCAACACCCCCTCTGCTGGAAGTAATGCTACTCCCACTCTCAGTGCACATATCGACGCCCATTCCATCTCGCATATATCTGAAGTGGAAGACGAGAGTATGAGTCGTATGAGAAGCTCAAAACGTATCAAGCTCAGTCCTGCAACAGACTACGCCGATGAGGAACCTCCGCCAACTCCGGTTCCTCCAGAACGGCCAAACTCAAAGAGAGATTACGTGGGTGAATCGAAAAATCTCATGGAAAAGATCCGCCAAGCGCGCGACTTTTCAACCATTTCAAGCAATGCTCCTAGTCGCTTCATCGACCAGTCCGCCGAGAGTTTGGCTCATACCCTCGCACCCTCAAGTTAGTGTCCCATCTCCCTGGAAAAAACGAAAGCTTACCCTCTTTTCAGCACGTCTTAACCTCCCTTCTACTATCCAGACATCTCCCCTATCGTCGGCCACGAATACCACCAATTCCAAGCGTTCGATATATTCATCGCTTGGTTACCGTCAGCAGGCAGCAGACCTGATGGCTCAAATCAAAAGCGATATGAAGACCACCCGGCGGTTGTTTTCCGGCGACACTGAGGCCTCCCACGTGACACGAATTGTGTCCAATGGCCATCCTCCAGCGAAGGAGCTCGAGGAAACGTCGCGTTCTGTGGGACAGCATTTACCTGTAGCCGCACCCGAGGAGGACTTGGCTCATGACGTTAGCAACATGTCTATCGAAGCCTGGCAACCACAAGTAATCACGGCTCCAAGACCTCCAGAACTCGCGATAATCCCAGCCACACCCACAGACACTGTAACGATACAGCAGCCGGTTCAGGACCAAAATTCTCCCTTACAGTACAGCGGTTTATCGCATCCTCCATCCTCCGTTCGATCTGGCGCAAATGACGACTTAAACCGCTTCGTGTCGTATAGCACTGCAACAGGGACTACACTGACCTATGGGAGTGCCGGATCATTTGTAAAACATGCTGGTCCAAAGCAGATGCGGAGGATCGGGCCAGAGGATGTTGTTGGCGCCTTGTCCGATAAGGTTGGTCGGATGGTACTGGATCGTCAAACGATGAAGTGGGTCAAGGACACTGGGCTTTCCGCTTTGACCACTGCTCGAGAACGAGAAGAGGACGAGGAGAGCGAGGATCCCTTCCGCGACATCGAGAGCTTGAGGGATGAAGACTCTACTCACCCCTCAGAGCAAGAGGAAGAAAGTGAAAGCCGGATTGAGGAAATTGTTGAGGATGCCGATGATCCCGAGGAGGCAGTTCTGAACTCTTTTTCCTTCGATGATTCATCGGCTGCGATTTGCCCCGTAATGACTGGCGTTTCAAGGCCCGACGAGGAGAATTCTGAAGATTCGGGTATTGTCCTCGATGACCCACTCACGGATTCGGACGAGAGCCTTGAGGAAGAATTCGCCGATTACACTGGGCAGCAGCACGAAGAGATTACGGACGACGTGTCACTTCGAGAGTTTCCGGCTCCCCCACCCCGAAGCAACGCTGTATTTAGCACCCCGCTTCCTCACCGACCCAATCCTACAAGCTCTGCCGGAGCAACTCCGTTTCCCTCGGCGGGGCAATCAGGGACAGTGAAGAGCAACAGCGTCACCCCGGTTTCCGCGCTCAAAGACCCAAATCGGTCCAAGACACCGGCGGGTTTAAAGCATCGACGATCAGTCAGTTTTTCGGACGGAAGACGCGATGGACCAATTCGTGGGCTCAACGGAAATGTCGCAGAAGTGTCCGACTCTGAGTCAGGGAACGAGAATTTAGGGAAGAGCGGTACAGAAAATATGTTCGAACCGTCCGTCCGATCCAAACGTATAGCGGGGATGTTAGATGGTCTGCAAGATGACTGTAAGTCCAGATTTTTGCCCGTTGTACATCGTCTCACCTCCTGTTTGTTAGATGAGAACGAGTCTCCTTCGAAGACGAGCGGCAGCAGCGCACGCCCGATAGCTGATGAGATCCAACCACTCTTTGCGAGGCGTTCCACGTCTTTGGACCACTCCAGCGGAGGAGACACTTCCCGCCGGAGTTTGTCTCGATCACAAACGCATAGGCAAGGTGTTAACCCGAATGCGACATTCCTGACAGAATGCTCGTTTGGTGTGGCGCACGATCGGCTGGTCCAGGTGATAACAGACATCCAGCCGTTTGAACCTCATTGGGAGTCTCTGAAATCGATCGACCTATCCAAAAAATCCATCGAAAGTGCCGCACGGCTGAAGGAATTTCTCCCTCAGCTGGACTGTCTGTCTCTGTAAATCTTTGACTTGGCTGGGTGAGACGACAGGCTGATCGATCGCTTAGGAATGACAACCAGTTGTCTTGGCTGAGTGGCGTCCCGGGTACTGTGAGGACGCTGTCTGTTGCGTCAAACATGTGGGTCGATCTGTCGTGTGTGTGGATTTGGACTGACATATGAGCGGTACGCGGGGAAACAAGGTTGACAGACGTCACATCGTTCGGTCACCTCACGAATTTGGAACATCTGGATCTGAGCCGGAATGACATAGTGTCTCTACGTCGTGAGTTGACATCTTGCGCTGCTTCATTTGACAAGTGATTCACGGTGGGTGCTATTGGACAGAACTGGACTGCCTGAAGAACCTTCGGGAGCTTCGGGCGGACGGAAACAAGATAAGGAGTATCGACGGGCTACAGAAACTGGAGAGTTTGGTGAAACTCAGCCTAGAGTCGAACCAGATCCGAAGCGTGGATCTGACTGGATTCCGATGGTACGTGCGATGTTTGGTGATCGGGGATCATTGTGCGGATGATACGTTGCAGGCCAAGATTAGAAATGTTAAACCTGAGCCAGAACCGGTTGGACGACATTCAGGGCTTGAATATGCTCGGAGGATTGATCGCCTTGAATCTAGGTACGTCTACAGGCACGAGATCTTTTCCCTGTAATTCTGTGCCCCCGTTGCCCGCTCCACCTGCATCGACGGTTGTTGGTCGGCAATCAACCAGCGCCTCTGCTGGGCTCTGTTTCACTTTGATGGGGTAATTGCGATGATGTATTCCCAGGCACTGACGATATTTGCGTTATGCATACAGACAATAATGGATTGAACGAACTCGGGATGGAAGGGGGAGATAGTGGGGGGAAAGGGAGTTTAGGAAAGTTGCGGATCCTGCGAGTGAGTGGAAACAGACTGCAACGGCTGGACGGGGAGAGTTTCCCGAACCTGCGGACACTGTATGCGGACAACAACGCACTGACGGGGATATCACATTGCGGACGAATGAGGAGGTTGGAGAACCTGAGCCTGAGGAATCAGGCCAAGGGAAAACTGTGAGTGATTTTGTCGTGCAGATCGTCGGAGGGATTTACGAAGTTACAGGAGTCTTTCGTTACGGGACGTGAGAGACATCAAGCGATTATACCTTTCGGGTAAGTGGATGTACGGCGATTGCTCGGGAGATGGCGAAACTGATGACATGTAAGGGAACCCGCTGAGTTGCAAATTCATGACGGAAGCGTGCTACAACTTGGTATACTTTGAGTTGGCGGCGTGTCGACTGACGAGCCTACCGGCCAACTTTTCGTCGCTGGTGCCGAACGTGCGGGTGCTAAACCTGAACTACAACTTTTTGGAGGAGGTAGGGCCGTTGGAGGGTCTGAACCGGATGAAAAAGCTGAGTATAATCGGATCGAGGGTGAAAGGGACAAAAGGGTTGATCAGGATGGTGCAGAGAATGGGGGAGATTGAAATGGTCGATTTCAGGTACGAGATACCATTTTTGGGAAAGGGGCAAAGGGGACGACGGACATTTCCTTCGGTGACGAGGACGTGGGCTCTTGTCTCCAGAAGGAGGGAGCGAGTTTCCGTCGGGAAGGGGTGACAAGGAACGATGCGGTTACGCAACTGGAGTTCCGCACTGCCGGGTTGATCAGATGTGCGCTGGCGCGAAGGCTAACTGAGTGTTGATGATGGTAACAGGATGAACCCGTGCACTTTGGGATGGTACCTGCCGCTATTGGTCAGGGATGTGCCTGGCGCATTACAGCCGTCGGAACAAGATGGAGATCAGGGGGGAAGAAGGCACGGGGAAAGCAAGACAAGGGGAAGCGGGAACAACAACGGGAAGCACTCGTCGTGGCAGTGGCAGGAGCTGGATGCCAAGTTCCGTCGAGACCTACCTGACGAGGCGTATGTGGGGAGACTGGCGTACCGGGGATTGATCATGAAGGCGTGCAGGGACGTCAAGGTTTTAGACGGGATCCAGGTCAGCGAGAAGGAGAGGGAAAAGGCGGAGAGATTATTGACCGGGATTCTGCGGAAAAGGGATTAGATTTTTTGACGGATCTTGTTCTTCGGAGACTTGCCGATTCATAGCAGTGAATTTATCCAAAGTTGGGGTTCGAGGATCTTATAGTCCGTTGATAAATTGAGGGTGATCGACACTGCCTTTTCCCATCTTCCCACGGGGCATGGATGGGAAGCCAGCGGGTTTATATAATTCTTAGGGAACTCGGGCACATACCGAGTTGACTCGTCGAGGCGGACGCTCTGCACCCCGCTTCGTTCTCGCGCTCTGCAAAGGCCGTACGGTGAGCGGCGACGTGGCTGACGGTCTGTCGAGGATGGCGGGGTGAGTACGTTGGGTGAGAGATATTACGAGTGTTTTTGAAATGAACGGAAGTGTCAATTATGGCAGCTGTCATTCCATGTCCCGAGGTTGGCTCCGTCCCTCTGTGGCTCGCTCACACTCTCTCTCTGGACTCGGCGCTCATTTTATTTTTTATATATGTGCATACCTCCGCTAATTATTTTTTATATTTAAATAAAGAGAATTCTGGTTTCCGGCGGTAAGGGCTACAAATATCTTACACCGAAATCAACGCTTCCCTCCCTCGCCCCTTGTCTCTTCGTCAAAGTGAGTGAACGGTGGATCTTCCCTCGGCCGGCCGCGTTGACGACACCTGTCCAGTTTCTCCGATCCGCCCATAGTTTATCCCTCCAGACCCATGTCCTCCTCCGCAAACTCGGTCGACACCGACTCCTCCTCTCTCTCCAGGCAGGACAACAAGCGGCCCTACACTCCTGACTCTCCCCCTCCCCTCTTAGACCACAACAAACGTCAGCGAGTCTCTCACGATTCTTCTGCCGCCGACGATCGCGTGCAGCTACCGCCAATCCATTCTCTCCAAGATCATCATCATCTCACCGACTCTCGTCGTGCCTCTCTTCCCACCCTCTACTCCGAAAACCCCACCAGGCTCTCCAAGTCCCATCCCACAACCAACGGCGTTCATCCCGTTCGCTCTGCTTACCATCATTCTCCCTCCCTCACCTCGTACCAGTTCCCTCCCGACCAGGAGGACAAGTATCGTCCGAGGGTAGATACCTCTCTCTCCTCCCACTCCTTTAATCCCTACACCTCCTACTCCAATTCTTCTACCCCAAACTCCTTCCCCTCCTCCTTCAATTTCGCCTCTCCTCTCTCTCCTCCCTCTCAGGCTGGTCCTCAATCTGCGAACAGTTATTTGACCTCGAACCATTCCTGGTCCGCCCCCTCTCCCCATCTGTCTCGTCCAAGCTCAAACCCAGAGACTGACCGCCATCCAGCATCCAAATCCGATGAGCAGCTCGATTCCTGGGATTTCCCTCAGTACACCCAGCCCAGCTCCCTCGCTAATGGTTCCAAGCATCCTGCTCCCCCGAATTCTGTCTCCCCTCTTCCCGCCCCCGCTGCCGCCATGGCAGAGCGGCCGAAAGGGAAACGAGGCAAACTCCCAAAACCAGTGA
>Ga0307512_10007113_pt1 | contig 11145 bp, 12 predicted proteins | sample 14_EM_MG_FD_200267 | JGI IMG/M metagenome (GOLD analysis project Ga0307512, IMG submission 200267) | Populus trichocarpa ectomycorrhiza microbial communities from riparian zone in the Pacific Northwest, United States - 14_EM | ecosystem: Host-associated > Plants > Roots > Unclassified | place... | reverse complement strand
GTGTTTTCAAGGGTCCATTCAACAGGTTACGGGTATCTAGGGAATTACACGAGTGGGTTGGCGGGGGCATCGTGTCCCCAAAGGGGTGTCGGCACTGGAGAGGCCGAGAGGGGCTGCAGCAGCTCCGAGGAGCCACATCATCATGACGCCGCTCGCAGTCGATACGTCAGAGGCCCCTACCCCTACCCCCCAGCTATTTAAAGGCTCGCGTCCTTGAGGGGGCCTCTCACCAACCACCCTACACGCATCGAATCACCACACTCACAAACCAAATCGCAAACATCACAAACATGACCTCTGATCCAAGGTCTGTTCGCTCCCCTGCTTTCCTTCTCATGATCCACAGCCTGACCATTTATACAGCAAAACTTCTGGCATCATGAAGAACACCTTGGGAAAGGTCGAGGAGACCATCGGCAACGTGACCCATGCCGAGGGTTGGAAGACCTCCGGCCAGGAACGTCGTGCCCAGGGTGACACCGAGCACAAGGAAGCTCAAACCCAGGGCTACGCCGAGGGCACTAAGGATCGTCTCCTCGGCAAGAAGGACCAGGTCGCCGGAGCGGTCACTGGCGACACCTCCCAAGAGATTGCTGGTAAGTTTTGCCTTTTCCCCGACCAGGTCTGATTGGAGAGATTGGACACTAACGACCACGTGCCCCCTTTCAGGTCGCGGCCGCAACGAAAAGGGCGATACCCAGCAAGACTGGAACAAATCGTAGATAGCATTCACCTTCCTGTATGCACCATGATGTGCGATACACAACATCGTTTCTTGTAACAGTACATCGTTACTTGTAATAATGTCCATTTCTTGAAAGTGTGAGAGCTCGAGATCCTCAAAAACGGAAAACGCTGCCGCGTCGTCAAACAGGCCAATCGTAGACTAGAACCCAGCCTCAAGATAGATGCGGGACAGTTCGGAGGGGAGGGTACGGGGGGAGGATGCGGCCAATCGGACAGGTCGGGGGGACCGAGCGGCCGGCAAAACGCGCGAAGCGAAACCAGTTGGTGCAGTATACCTACGACGTTCTTCGAATTGCCCACAGTGCGACGAGAACGCTTCTCCGTATGCTTGACTTACCTCGGCTGTCTTCTCCTTGTGTGAAAAGGCAGTTATGTTTGCCATCTGCGAGCTCGCGTTGCAAGGCCGTGAGACTGACATCCAAATTTGAGATGTTTTCATTTGCCTCCCACCATCGCCAGGGATCTTACAAAAAAATTTCGACCAGATTCACCTGTGCTTAAAGAAACCTTGATGAGCAGCTCGAGCTTGGAATATCCCCGGACAGTTGGGTTCCCCATCGACAGCCTTTTCTTTTCCACGCGTGATCTGCCGGCCGCTCGTATGGGACGCAGTGTGGCCAATCACAGGAACTTCGGGGAGGGGGGCGTGGCATGATTGATGAGCCAGACGAGAAGATGATTCGGCAAGAAGCCCAGTGGATGATCTTTGAATCCGCGAACAAAAGGTCGTTGTGGACTCTAATTATTCGTCGAGTCCTGCCTTGTATACCACAACGCCCGAGTTCCAGAGTGCCTCCACCTTCACGGTCTCATCCGAACGCGGGAGGGTGGATGAAGTTACTCGAACTTTCTGGCGCCCACTGATGGATTCCCTCAAGTTGATCGAGAACACGGAGTACATAAACCGAGGGCGGCTATTGGCACTAAGCGCTGAAGCGGAACGAAAATTCAAAGACTCCTTTGATCCATCTTCGAGCGTGTAGAAGCATAAATATCCTTCGACCCCCTGCCTCTACGCACCCGACGCGCTCTGCCTTATTTTTTTTTTACACTTCATGGCGCTTCGTCACCCGTGGTTCTCGCAAACCCTCAAACGAAAACAGCCAGATGATTTCGTTCCTGAGGAGGATAGCGGATGTGGTGGCAGTGGTGGCTTCGGAGTTCTAGAAACGGTGTGCGGAGGCCTCGGCACGAACGCGCATAGCGTTGAGCAGACCTCGCTTCCGAACCAAGGTTCCAACTCGAACAGAAGGGCGACGAAACGGTTTCGGAATCTCGAACGCGGGTTCGCGGAACTGTCTATCCAATCAACACCCCTCATCCCTTCTCCCCCACACATCCAACAACAGCAACAACGACCGGACACGGAGGTGGGAGGGGATGGTGTGTGGAGTGACGTCGTAGGAAATGCCGGGCAGAGTCTAAACGTCATGTTGCCGGACGGGTCGACCTTACCTCTGCTCCGGTCGAGTTCTGTCGATGAACCCCCTTCGCCCGAAGTGAACGACATCCAAATGTCCACTCCGACGTGGTACGAACCGGAGAAAGATAGTGAGTTTGTCCCCCAAGTCGTGCGTTATCCCCTACCTCTTCACAGTTTCCCCCACTCTTCTTGATCACGTTGAGTTCTGATTACATTTGGAATTACAGGGATAATTATCACGAGTTTGGACGACGACGAGTACGACGGGGACGACGAAGGCCAGCAACAGCAGCGCGCAGGAAATAACTCCGCTGCACAGGAGTCTAAGTTCACCATCTCACCTGCATTCCTGGACATGATAAACAGGAAACTCACTCGAACTGAAGATCCTCCTGCACCTCCAATGGACGCATCTTCAAACCAGGCCTTGGTTCTCTTCCGACCCTTACCCGTGATTGCACTTCCACCTGTAGAGGACGACGACCTAAGGGACTTTCATGAGGGAGGGATGCTGGATATCTCACCACCAAAACCACCTCCACCCTCTCCTTCGATGTCTTCGCCTTTCTATGTTCAGGATCCTGGAAGACCTCCGTTTGTATGTAATGACGACGATATGGAAATGGAAATGCTCTGATTCAAATGTCTATGGAGCAAACCAACGGGGCGCCGCATTGATATGATCATGTACATAGTGGTAGCACGAGACACAGGTCTGATAGAAACTGACTGTAATAATCCGATAACACAACGACAAAAAGAAGTGAGCCATAGGACCTGTGTAGATCTATATAGCGAGAGAACAGTGTGTTCCGTAACGAACGGATTTCGAGACCCTCGTTAAGCGGAAGGGACAGATCCGCCCTGAGCACCGAACGGAAGCAGCTCTTGATTCCGAGAGTCGTCTTGGTAGATGATCTCTGAAAAGTTGATGTGCCGGGCCCTCGAGTGAGCATGTGGATGTGGAACGTGGTGCATCCGGGCCGAATAATGCCTCCCATCAGGGTTGGTGGCCGGCACGTCTTTTGGCTGAGGTTGGGATCGTTGCTGCTGAGGATTCTGAGACGTCTGTTGCTGGTAGGGTTGCCTGTGTTGGGGGACGGTGTTCGGAGGGTTGACATGGAAGGGGGAAGAAGGGTGAAGACGAGAAGCCGGAGTAGCAGAAAGTGGTGTTACAGGGTGGGAGAGTGACTGGTAATCAAGCATAACGGAATCTGCCGAGGAGGCCGAATGCATTTGCTGATCGAATGGTGTCGGAATATGCGGGTGGGGGTGAGGGTGTCCCTGAAAAGGGGTGTTCTGGGTTGGGATAGACAAACGCAAGGCTTGAGCCTGAGCCTGAGCTTGGGCCTGAGCCTGCACTTGGTCCTGGGCCGGAGGCATAGGGGGCACAACCTCGAACGATTGACCCGCAAAGGTTTCCGGTCCTTTTGAGGAAGTCGGAGTTACGGAGGACTCGTCTTCTGCGGCGGGGGATTCTGCTGCCATGGCGCTCGCCTTCTGAGCAGCGATCTCTTCCGCGGTCAAAAAACGACCCCCAGGGCCACGGGGTCGCCTCATCGCGTGTTGGTGACGCGATTCATGAAGATACGGCTTTACACGAGTGAATCGCTGAGCTGAGAAGAAAAAAAGAGTGGAAGGAAGATGTACCTTTCTTTGCTTGGAGAGACGATGTACTTCCTCTAGCCGGGCTCTTGCGACACGACGCTTGAGGATCCGGTAGTACTGCTTCGCATTGACATAGAGAGGCTCCTCATCGAGTGTATTTTCTTGAGAAATCTGGTCGATGGACCTGGTGGTGGGGTCGGGAGAAGTGGCGGCTGACTGGGGGTTGTCGAGGTGATGGTGGGTGGGAGGTTGGTGCTGTTGCTGATGGTCCGGTGGGTAATAGTCGTAGGAAGAGGACGAGGGGGGCTGTTCGCCAGCTGAGGGAAGGTCAGAGAGAGATATGGATGAGCGGGTGTGGTTGGGTGGATTACTACTGTACGAGTGATAAGCCGAGGTTAGAAATCCGTCCATCGTGCTTTCATTGGTTGAGGGAGTCAGTCCAATCCCATTGGCTACATGTGACATTCCGTCACTCCTCATCTAGGTCACACTCCGTCACATCACCCGTAACACACGCCACAAGCAGTCACGCCCTCTCTAGGCTTGCCGTCAACGATGGAGTCCAAACTGTGAGTCTTTAACTGTCATTCATCCTCCTCTGTCTTCTCACGCCCGAGGTACAAGGAAAGCCCTCAAGGTCGCTGACCTTAAGGAGATCCTCAAGAAGGCTTCGGTCTCTCTGCCTCCAAAGCCGACCAAGGTCGACCTCATCACGAAAATCCTCGCTGAACCTGCTGCTCTCGATGCATACAACGCGTTGCACAATCCCAGAGGGGTGACCCCACAACAAGACGCGCCTTCCAAACCAAAATCCGCCGTGAAACACGACGCGTCTGCTGCCAATCATCCTGTTTCACCCGAGAAGGCCCAGGTACGACAAACCGTCATCCACCATTATGGCACGCTAAACCAAAACTTTAGGAACCTGCACCTACATCACAACCCGCGTCAACGATAACTTCTACGGCGACACCTATGGATACCACCACTGCTGAAGACCTTGAGCTAGAGAAGCGCAGGGCTCGCGCTGCTCGGTTCGGAATTCCACTGGTGGAACCCAATAAATCCAAATCTACGGACAGAAGGTCCAGGAGGCAACAGCAACTTCCAGATGTATGCATTCGTCCAATCTAACCCTTGACGTTTCACTCATGTCATGCTCTAGGACGAAGCGAAGGTGAAGGCAAGGGGTGAACGTTTCAGCATCGATGCGTCTGCAGAAACCAGGAGGCAACCTGCGAGGAAGCGGGGAGCACCAGAGGAACCTCTTGACCCCGAAGAACTAGAACGAAGAAAGAAACGCGCTGAGCGTTTCGGTGTCCCCCTCGCGGTAGGTTTCAACGTTCTGCTGAGCTTCCACGCCTTCTGACGCGTAACATTCTCTCCTCTCATAGGGAACCTCAAAAGCTTGAAATCCGCTATCCATACTCGTTCATATCGTATTTGTTCGTAATGTTTCCGTGCTTTCCTATCTGTGTATGCTAGATTCTGCGTCGATTTTTCTTCTCCTGCCGTTTGGCCGAGCGACGAGGCGCTTGGAGATCTATAGCGAGCACTTTTGAGACTCGGCTACATGCACTTCCGACATCGACTCGATCCTCAACTCAATCCCACCATCGAGACGGCGAACGGTTGGGCCAATACGCAGTGCTATCGTATCCCACGTTTACCAGGCAAATATCGAAACCACTAGAAGAAATTGCAGACATTCGTGGAAGGAAAATGAGTAAGGACCACCTTACTTAGCCACTCTCTCGATCATCGAATCACTCTTGCTCTCGAAACGCATACATAACCCTACCCACCACTTCCCCTCTCCACACCAACCATGTCGGAACAAACGCACGACACGAATAGCCTATTTACCTGCCTATCATGCTCAATTGCTTTTTACTCTGCAGAGGATCAGCGTACGCATAAATTTTCCTCTGTCAGCGTATTGTTTATCTAATCGCTCGAACCCACGTCTCGTTCGTGGCTTATAGGAGAGCATTATCGCTCTGACCATCACAGGTACAATATGAAACGCCGGGTTGCTGGGCTTCCTCCTGTGTCTGTCCAAGTCTTCAATGAGAAAGTGTTGGAGAGGAAAACAGAGACTGCGATCATGGCTTCCGCAAAAGGATCCGTTTGCGAAATTTGCAAGTGAGCGCCATGGTTCATGCAGTGGGTAATTTCCCGAGGTTCTGACCCTTACGTTTGTGTGTGTATTATAGGAAGACGTATACGACGGAAAACGCCTATCGATCCCACATAAATTCTAAGAAACACAAGGAGACTGAGCTCAAGCTCGCTAGCCGCCAGAACGCTGAACCTGAAGTTCCTCGGGTTGAAGAACCTGCTGAGGCAACCACAGGTGCTCCTGAAAACCCTCCCGCCCAGCTCAAACCTTCTCCACAACCAGTTCCAGAAGAGCAACAATCAGAAGGAGAGGCAGAGCCATCCAAACTCCAATCCATCGACGACCGAATCGCCTCCCTTCGCTCCCGCATATCTCCCTTACAGTGCTTGTTCTGCTCAGTACCCACCTTCAAATCCATCGGGGAGAACGTCACGCATATGGCTTCTGCCCACTCGTTCTTCATCCCTGATCTGGAGTACCTCACCGACCTCTCCGGTCTCCTATCTTTCCTCGGCGAGCGTATCGCGGTGGATAACAGTTGTATATTCTGTCTCAAGAAGAGCAGGGAGTTCCGAAGCCTTGATGCGGTGAGGAAACATATGACCGATAAGGCTCATTGCAAGATCGCCTACGACACCGAGAGCGAGAGGCTCGCCGTGTCGGATTTCTACGACTTCTCGAGTTCGTATCCTACTTTACCCGGAGAAAAGAAGGGATCATCGAAGAGGAGAGTGAAGGTCGCCGTGCCTGATGCGGAGCTCATGGAAGACGACGATTGGGAAGATCTGGATGACGATGGGGAGGATGGTGAGGTCGATGAAGTAGTCGAAGAAACCATCACAGAACCTGAGGATTCAGAAGACGAAGAAGACGAGTCCGATGACGAGGCTGGCGGACCTCAAATCACATATGGGGACACAGTCTATGAACTCGTCTTACCTTCCGGCGCAAGGATCGGGCACCGCGGCCTCCGACGGTACTACAAGCAATCCTTTGCTAACCCCTTGCCCGGTCGAGTGGAGGATCCAAACTCCGGGGTCGGTCTCGTCCGAAAACTCATCGGGGACAAGGAGAACTCCACTCTCGTTCCCGTCAAGGGTGGTTACGGTGCTTTTGGCAATGGTACCATGACCGTCAAGGCCAGGAATAGAGGAGAGGCCAAAGAAGCTGGACGGCATATCCGTGAATTCCGCGATCAGAAACGTCGTGAACAGTTCAAGACCAAGGTCGGATTCATTCACAACCACCAGAAACACTTCCGCGATCCACTTCTCCAGGTACGCATATCCGGTAACTCTCCCTCTTTCGCTTCGTCGCTAACGTTCATTCCAGTAGTGACATCCATGCGGAAGAGGCTGCCATCTATACATTACTACTATATACTGTCATGCTCTCCGCAAGACCAATCACTAATTTCCGCATCCTACGAAAAAAACGGGATAAAATGCCAATTACCATGTAAGAATAAACAAAAGTTCGGTATCGGAGAGTGTAAGTCATGGATCAGGAAGGGACTATGAAAGTAGAAGGGGTACGGTAGGGTATAAACAAGCAAAGGAGTGCAATGGGACAAATACGAGCGGGGTGATGGGGAGAAGAGGGCCAGGAAAACACAGCGAACGAATGAACAAGATCATAGAGGGGAAACAGGTGAAGAGAGGATAATAAAAGAGGGAGGAAGGTGAGATCAGTATAGATACGCCGCGGGCACGACACCCTCTTGGTTTGTCCGTGGATCCCTAACAAGCCACCAACTACGAGGGAGTCAGCAACGTTATTGAGCGAGATGGAGGTGTAGCACGTACGCTTGGTCGGAATCGTCCAGAATCTCTAACTCCATACCTGCAGTAAGGGCGAGTTCTCCTTCCCCTGTGGCCTCAAACGAGTACCTGGCATGAGCTGGCCGTCCGACCTCACCACTCGACCCGTGCACATCCGACGGTGTCTCCGCGCGGACGTAGTTGCTCGCGTCCGGTCCAAACACATCAGTGTTATCGTGACCAGACCTCTGTCCAGAAACCTCCTCCTCCTTCTCAGGACTGTTCTGACTAAACGGACTCGTGGCGCCAAGGATGGTTGTCCTTGTCGCAGCGTTCACGTGGGCGAGGAGGGAGGAGGGACGCTGATGCAAGGAATCGTCATCTTCATCTTGATCGACCGTCTTGATTTGTTCCTTGCGGGAGAACAGAGTCCAAAGGATCCCGAGCAACACGAGGAAGAATACCACGCCGGCCGCAATAGCGATAGATATGAGAATAACAATGCCCACGGCCAAGAAATCTACGAAGTTTGCCATTTAGGAACGCAGCTACCGGTGAGAGAAGAGCGAACTTACGCCTGCGGGCGAAGCTAAAGGAAGTGAATGAGTGGATGAGCCCCGATACAGCACCTGGTGATCCAGAGGAAGAAGCAGAGACGATGTAAGGAACGTAGGACTGTCCGTCAAATAAGACGGATGAGGCATCGCCGAGGGAGGAACTAAACAAGGCACCAGAGAGTAACAGCATCCTGTCGTCTTGGATCGGTCCATTGGATTCGTGAGCATCGAAGACGGGAACCATCATCAGCTGCGAGATGTTCGTATCGCTTCCGAAATCAGACTCTGGAATGGAGCGTGAGTTCCTGTTGCACCTATGTGCTTATGGGTAGGTAAACTCACGGAGCAGAGTCCAAGTTAACCCATTCCAGAAAGACAAGTATGGTTTGGTTCCATCCGTAGACTTTCCAGCGGCGAAGATACTGCTCGAGTTTCCGGCGTTGACCTCAAGAGCGGTGACAGGCCCAGGAAGATCGCCATCTTTGCCCAAATTTGTCCACGTGTTATTCCCAAACGAGAATAAAGCGACATTAACGGAAGAGCTATCGGGGAACGAAAAGGCACCGGAGGCAACAAGCGAGTCCTGGTTGTCCTGGAAGAAACTTAAGTCAGCAGCAGAGGGAGGCCTCATGACAGTTTGAACGAACCCCAGCTAAGACAAGAGTCGAAACCTGTCCACCGCCTAAGCCATTTCCCAAAGTAGTCCATTGTTTCGAGTTGACGTTCAGCGCGCAAATGGCCCTGCAGGGGAACGACCCAGCGCTCTCAAAAGATCCGGCTACAATCAAAGTATCCGACCTGGCCTCCGACAGGCTGAGAGACCTGACAGAGACAGCTCCGGTGGAGGTCACCAAAGGCTGTAATCCATCCTGGGCCCATAGGCCGCCCGCGAGGTCATAAATGGCGAAGCCATTGAGGTTCGAGCCTTGAATCGTGAACTGTCCACCAACATACAGTGTGTCACCGTTAACAAGGAGAGTGCGGACGACACCGGTAACAGCGGACCCGGGTAAAGGAGAGAGGACTCCAGTCTCGATATTGTAAGCAGCAAGGCCAGAGGCACCACCAAAAACAGGCAACGAGAAGTTTCCACCGAGGATGACTATTTGCTGCCCAGAGGAACTGTTTGTCCAGAACGCCCCTGCGTAAACCGCAGGGGAGTTACCGGATTGAGATGGGGTCTGGGTGGGGGTTGAAGATTGCTGCCTCTTAAACAAGTGTTTCAGCGTGACAGATGGCATGAAACTCCTCTGGACCATGGCCACACTTCGCCTTGATGGGGAACTGCTAGTGGAACCGACGGGGTTCAACGTGGTATTGAGGGTCGTGACTTCCGGAAGGCCTCCATTCTGACCTGTCGCGAGGAGTGCGAATCCATTTGCACCATAACGAAGCGAAGAAGTGATGTGACCGGCAACGTATTGCACGTCCTGGATATTCTTATCCTGCGTTCCATTAACGATGACGTCGAGGGACCCAACGAGGTATCCACCGCTGCTTGTCCATCCACCGGACCCGACAACCCAGCTGGCAAGGCCAGGAACTTGAAGGCCTTCAGTATCACCCCTCGAATTCCTAACCCTCGTAAAGTTACCAACGACTTGGACGCGTCCGTCAGTGTAGCCCAACCCGCTAACGGTTCCGTCAACACCCCCGCCAAGAGCGGCCCATTGGTCTTGCACAACGTCATAAACGGCGACTCCAGACAGAGCGCCGTTTGTAGAGCCTGTGGCAGTATCCGTAAAGTAACCACCGACATACAATCGGTTCCCGACGAGAAGGAGCGCCGAGACGTTTCCGTTCAAACCGTTGTTGGACAACACGTGGAGTGCACCACCCCCAAAGGCGACGATGTTCGAGGCACCGGAGGCGGTTCCAGAAGTCAAACTGAATCGTCCTGCGAGGAAGAGGGTACCAGAGAGATGCTGGACCGCGTCATTGACAAATGCTCCGGACGATAGCAAATTCGTGGATCCTCCGAGGGCATTGAAAAGATCAAACCCAGCGATGTCGAGGGGGGTTTGGGTGGTGTTGGGTAAGATTCCAGCAGAAGTGCTCGGTACTGAGCTCGCGGATAATGGCCATTCGAGAAAACCAAATCCGGTCTTCGATCCTGCACCTCCCCCTCCGTTAGGAGAGGTTCCGTTGATATCTGGGGAGTTGAGGATGAGCTGGGCTCGATCCGCCACCATCCTGTAACGGCCGCCGCTTCCGGAACCTTCAGGATTCCTTGCCAGAGACATCGTAATAGTAGCGACGAAAGAGGGCGAGGAAGGAACGATAACACCACTGTAGATGTTCGTCGCAGTGTCTTGGCTGTTGCGTTGTGAAACAGTGGTAACCCAGGGTTGTTGAGTCCCTCCCGGGAAAACAGTGACGTCCACAGATGTACGAAGGTCACAGTCTTGGAATTCATCGCAACCGGGAACCAGGAGGCTGATGTCGTATTGGCCCGAGGCAGAGACGTATGGCATCCAGGTAAAGGTTGGACCATCTGCCGGGGAAGTTCCGACGGGAAACTCGGACACGAGGACGGTTTGAACAGTTCCGGCGATGTTGGTATTGGCTTGTTGGGGGTTCCAGGTTCCAGTGAATGTTGAGTTGGAGGCGACGGGAGCGTAACACGATTTGCTGTTCTGGGCATCGACGGCAGATGCGAAAGCACCAGATGAGAGCAACTGGAGGATATGTAAACCGGGACCAGTTCCGCGCCACTGAGATATCTTCAACTGGAAGCCAGTGATCGCGCGGGACCCCTGGAATAAGAAATCCTGATAGAGTACCGATGGATCCGTGAGCAGGGGGCAGTTGTCCGTACAAGTCTGGTTACTTCCAGTCGAAGGGTCGACATATGTCAAGGTCTGGATGGTGTTATCTGGGATGGTCGTGAGGCTAGATGTCCGAAAAGGATGTCAGAACTCAAGCTCG
>Ga0307512_10007111_pt1 | contig 11145 bp, 7 predicted proteins | sample 14_EM_MG_FD_200267 | JGI IMG/M metagenome (GOLD analysis project Ga0307512, IMG submission 200267) | Populus trichocarpa ectomycorrhiza microbial communities from riparian zone in the Pacific Northwest, United States - 14_EM | ecosystem: Host-associated > Plants > Roots > Unclassified | place... | reverse complement strand
GGCCGGGCCCATGCAGGTGAGCCGAAGAGGAGAGACCTGCGGTACTCGCGCAGCCTGCGGCACAACCGCCGCGAACGGGCGGGGAGCAGACGTGTCCGCGAGGCGTTTACCCGGATGCGACAGCCGCGGGGTGTGGCCGGGTCCGGCTTCCCTCCCCGTACGAGGAAGCCGGTTCTTCACCGATCAGGGAGCCAGGCGATGTGCGAGGAGCACTGGACCGTACCCGCCCTCGGGCGACCGGGTGCGCAGCGGACCGGGCCGCCACGGACGTGCAGACCGTCCGAGGCGCGAAGGGCGGTCGAGCGGGCGGTCACCGAACGCTGCCGGGCCACCCACACCCACTGCGACCCGGAGGCCCTGGGGGACGCCCTGCTCGTCGCCTCGGAGCTGACGACCAACGCGATCCTGCACGGCGGCGGCGTCACCGACTTCCGCGTCGACGTCGTCGGCGGGGGCGTGCGCGTCTCGGTCAGCGACCGGAGCGACCGGGTGCCCGTGGCCGCGGAGCCCGCGGACCCGTGGCGACGACAGCGGGTCGGCGGCCACGGCTGGCCCATCGTCTGCCGGCTGGCCCGCGACGTCCGCGTGTCCGGGCTGCCCGCCGGCGGCAAGTGCATCACCGCCGTGGTCCCGATGCGCTGAACGCTCACCGCTGCGGCAGCGGCGTCTCCTGCCGTGAGCGTTGGGCACAGGGCCGTTCGCGCGGAAGTCTTTGCCCCGGATCCTCGGCGCAACGTCTGACACGCGCAACGCGGGGAACACGGACCTGATGAACGAATCCGAGTTTCCACCGGAGAACCGGCCCGTCGATCTCTACCTCGGTCTCCTGCGCACCCGGATGGACCCGGAGGACTACCGGCAGCTGCTCGACGTGGTCGAACCGGTCCTGCGGGCGCTCGACGAACAGCGGCTGCCCGCCGTGGAGTTTGCCCTGGACAAGGACCGGGGGGACGGCCTGTCCCCAGAGGTCCGCGACGAGGCCGCCCTGGTCATCGCGGCCGCCGTCACCGGCCGGCTGGACAACGAGGTCGTCGAGATCGACCTCGCGGAGACCGGCCCGGTGAGAGTGATCACCGACGCGGACACCGCCTCCGATCCGGCGCGGCTGGGCGAGATCGCCGACTACATCCGCGAACGGCACCGGCAGGACGAGGAGCTGCGCGGCATCGCCGAGGTGAGCGACCTGCCGACGGACTTCTGAGTACCCGACTTCTGAGTCTGAGGAAGGTCACCGCTTCGGCGCCGCCACCGGAACCTTCAGCGGCCGGGCCAGGCCCACCACCGCCTCGTCCAGGCGCTGCAGGTGCCTCAGTACCCGGTCGGTGATGCGGCCGTAGCGCGAGCTGCCGGGCAGCTCGGATTCCAGGAGGGCCGCGATGCTCGCCCCCGTCTCGACCTCGACGGGGGCCCGCCCGTCCGCGACACGCGCCGCGATCGCCCCGATGTTGCGCAGGATGCGCTGCCCGGCCCGCCGCAACCGGGGATCCGCCGCAATGGACGGATGTGTGGGCAGCAGCTCGGCCATCGCGGCCAGCGAGCGCGCGTGGTACGCGCAGGTCTCGAGGAGCGCGACGACATAGCGGGCGGTGCTGCGCCGGCCCCGCAGCGGGGTGACCGGATGGGTGAGCGGCTGGGTGGCGGCGCGCAGGTCGGCCAGCGCCTGGTCCAGGTCACGCGCCTTGTCGAGCAGTTCCGCCGGGTCCCCGCCGCTGAGCTGGTCGACGGCGGCCTCGGTGACGTCGGTGAGCCGGTCCAGCACGGTGACGAGGAGGTCGTTCGTACGGCGGTCCGTGTGCACCGGCAGGACGAACGCCGCCGCGATGATCCCGCACGCCGCGCCGAGCGCCGTCTCCTCCACGCGCAGCACCAGCACCGACAGACTGTAGGTGTGCAGCAGGGTGTACAGCACGCCCAGCGCGGCGGTGACGAAGAACGACATCAGCGTGTACGACAGCGGCGCCGTATAGAACATCGCGAACACGCACAGCAGCACAAACGCGAACGCCGTCCACGTGTGGTGCCCGACGAGCCCCGCGAGCAGCAGACCGGCCACCACACCGAGCACGGTGCCCAGCAGCCGCCGGTAGCCCTTGACGAGGATCTCACCGGTCGAGGCGGTGTTGATGAACACGATCCAGCAGGTCAGCACGGCCCAGTACCAGCGCTGGCTGGAGAGGAACTCGCCGCCGACGATGGCCAGTGACGACCCCACCGCGACCTGCACGGCAGCGCGCGTGGTGGGCCTGTCCAGCCCTGTCGGCGTCTCCTCGGCCGCCTGCTCACCGGCGTCGATCGCCGCGTCCTCGGCGTCCAGCTCCTCGCGTGAACGGGCGGTCGAGGGGGTGTCGTCCGCGTCGTCCTGCGGCCCGCCCAGAGCGGTCCGCAGCCCGAGCACCGCGCGGGCGGCCTCGCCGACGCCCCGGAACACGTCCTGGACGGCGGGCGAGGCCTTCGGCAGGTTCTCCTCGTCCCGGTAGCCGAGGAGCCGGTTGCGCAGGTGGGCGATGCCGGTCCCGGTGCCTTCGGACACGGGACGCAGGACCAGCAGGCGCAGCGCCTCCAGGTCGCGCCGCAAGGTGGCGGTCGCCTCGTCCCGCATGGGCAGATGGCCACCCGGCGGGACGGGCGCGCCCGGCAGGTGCAGGGTCAGCGTGTCCGCCCGCTCGGCACTGCGCGCGGTCAGCAGCAGGAGTCCCAGGCGTTCGGCGGCGATCTCGGCGTCCGCGATACGGCGCTGCACGAGCCGCGCCACGGACTCGTCGGAGGTTCCCTCCTCGAGCCGGCCCTGGATCATCATGGCCGTCTCGTGCAGGCGCGCGGTGCCCTCCCGTACGTCCTCCAGCGCCTTGTCGATGTCGTCCGGCCCCGCGTCGAGCAGTTCGAGCTGCGCGGTCACGAGCTGCGCCAGCCGGGCGCGGAAGGCGTCGCGCAGCCGCTCCAGGATCCCCGCGGGCGTTTCCGGCACGAGCGCGAAACGCACTACGGCGCTGGCTGCGAACGCGACCGCGATGACCCCGCACAGCTGTGGCAGCGCGGAGACGGTGGCGCCGACGAACAGCGAAACGAAGTAGATCTGGAAGCCGATCAGCCCGAGCGCCGTGCCGCGGTCACCGAAGCGGCGGGCGTAGACGGCGCAGAAGATGAGGACGACGAAGAAGACGTCACCGCCCACCACCCGGGAGTGCAGGACCGCGCCCAGCGACACGGAGGCCAGCGCCACCGGAAGGCCCAGCGCGAGCGTCACGGCCTGCGGGCCGCGCTGTTTCTCCCGGATGGCGAAGGTGGAGACCATGGCCGCGATGGCACCCCCCACCAGCAGGCGCACGTCGGCCCCCAGCAGGGAGAGCACGGCCAGCGTGAGGGCGATGGCGCCCACCGTCCTCAGACCCGCGGCCAGGCGCAGCAAGCCCGGATCGGAGGCCGCGACGCGATCGCGCAGCCGTGCCCGGACCGACCCTCCCGCTGCCCTCACGCCGCCGTACTCACTCCCGCTTCACGTCATGATCCGGCTCTCAGCATCGCATGAGGTCACCGGAGCGTGCGCACCGGCTCACGTCTCCTTCCGGTCCGCCCCTTCGATGTGTGCCCGCACCTGTTCCGGCGTCATGTAGGCGTCGGTGAACTCGAAGTCCCTGAGTTTGGCGGTGCTGCGTGCCTGGAAGCCGGTGCGGACGAAGTCGTCGCCGGCGATCGCGTTGAGCGTCCAGTTCGTCGCCACACGGACCTTGGCGACGTTGGTGCGAAGCGCCGACCAGTGGTAGCCGCGGGCGGCGGCCTGGGCGGGCAGACCGCGCAGTTCGATGCCGAGCGGCTTGGAGACGGCATCCGTGCCACCGAGGTCCACCACAAGACCGAGGTCCTTGTGGACGTACGGACTCAGGGGCCGGTTGCGCAGTGTCGCGATGACGTTGTCGGCGACGTGCTTGCCCTGCCGCATGGCGTGCTGCGCGGTGGGCGGGCAGACGGCCGCCTCGTCGCCCTTCGCCTTGTCCGGCACGGCAGCGGCGTCGCCGAGCGCGAACACGCCGTCGTGGCCGGGGAGGTTCATTTCCGCACTGACGGCGAGACGCCCGCGGACCGTCTCCGCACCGAGGGTGGCGATGAGCGGGCTGGCGACGACCCCGGCGGTCCAGATCAGGGTGCGGGTGGGGACCACCCGGCCGTCGGTGAAGGTGACCTCCTCCGGGCCCGCCTTCTCGATGGAGACGCCAAGGGAGATCTCGATGCCGCGCCTGCTGAGGATCTCCTGGGCGCTGCGGCCGAGTTTGTCGCCCAGCTCGGGCATCAGCTTCGGGGCGATGTCGATCAGGTGCCACTTGATGAGCGCCGGGTCGATGCGGGGGTAGCGCTTGACCGCGCCGTGCGTCAACTTCTGCAGACAGGCGGCGGTCTCGGTGCCCGCGTACCCGCCGCCGACCACGACGAACTGGAGGCGCGAGGCGCGCTCCGCCGGGTCGTCGCTGGCGTCGGCCAGGTCGAGCTGGGAGATGACGTGGTCGCGGATGTAGGCGGCCTCGGCAAGGGTCTTCATGCCGTACGCGTGCTCGGTCAGCCCCGGGATGTCGAAGGTGCGGGTGATGCTGCCGGGAGCCAGCACGATGTAGTCGTACGGCTCGTCGACGATCTGGTCGGTGATGGTGCGGATGACGCACACCTTGGCCTTCAGGTCGACGCCGATCGCCCCGCCCGGAATGATCCGGGTGCGGTACTTCTTGCTGCGCCGCAGCGAGACTGCGACCGACTGGGGCGTCAGCACGCCGGAGGCCACCTGGGGCAGCAGTGGCAGATAGAGCTGATAGGAGAACGGCGTCACCAAGGTGACGTCCGCTTCGTCGGGCGCGAGTTTCCGCTCCAGCCGGCGTACGCACTCCACGCCGGCGAAACCTGCACCCACCACCAGGATCCTGGGTCGTGTCACGGTGTTCATCCCTCTCTGCGGCTCCAGGCGGTCTGCATCCAACGCCCTTCGCATGCCCTGGATCGGTGCGGCTACCACACCGATCCCACCGTGCCTTCAGCCGTTCCGCCAGCTGGGTGCGGCAGGCAGACGAACGCGTCGAGCACCACCATGCCCGCCCGGATGCGGAAACGCACCGGTCAGGAGTGAACCTTTTGGATCACGTGGTGCACAGCACATGGCGGTCCCGTGTTCAGCGGAAAACGTTGTCCGACTCGTCCCAGCCCGACAGCTCGTCCGGCACGGCCTGCCGCGGAGCACGCGTGCGCGCCTGGTACATCGCGTCGATCTCGAACGCGTAGTGCTGCACGATCGCGTCCCGGCGCAGCTTCATGGACGGCGTCAACAGCCCGTTGGACATGTCGAACTGCTCGGTGAGCACACGGAAGACCCGGATCGACTCCGAGCGCGAGACCGCGCTGTTGGCGGCGGCCACGGCGCGCCCGATCTCCTCCCGCAGCGCGTTCTCCTCGCGGGCCTCCCGGCTCGGTGTGTCGCTCTGCAGCGACAGAGAACCGCGCCAGTACGCCAGGAACTGCGGGTCCAGGGTGATCAGTGCCCCCACACAGGGGCGGTTGTCGCCCACGACGACCGCCTGGTGGATCAGCGGATGCATCCTCAGCCGCTGCTCCAGGGCGGCCGGGGCGACGCTCGTGCCGCCGCTGGTGACGATGATGTCCTTCTTGCGGCCGGTGATCGTCAGATACCCCTCGGAGTCCAGCCGCCCCAGGTCCCCGGTGGCCAGCCAGCCGCCGCGCAGCGCCGCCCACGTCGCCTCGTCGTTGTTGACGTAGCCCTGGAACACGGAGGGCCCGCGCACCAGGATCTCGCCGTCGTCGGCCACGATGATGTCCGTGCCCGGCAGAGCCTGCCCCACCGTTCCCGACATCTCCCTGCCCACCGGCTGCGCCGTGATGCCACCGCCGGTCTCCGTGAGCCCGTACCCGTCGTTCACGTAGATGCCGATGCCCTCGTAGAAGAGGGAGAGTTCTCGGCTGAGGGGGGAGCCGCCCGAGGTCGCCCGGATCACTCTGCCGCCGAGTGCGGCGCGCAGCTTGCGGTACACCGTCCGCTCGAAGAGGACGTGTTGCAGCCGTAGATCGAAACCGGGTCCCGATCCGCCGCCGAGCCGCTGCCGCTCGAGAGCCGCGGCGAAGTCGCGCGCCGTGTCCGCGGCCCGCTCGAACAGCGCTCCGCGGCCCGCCTGTTGGGCCGTGCGCAGGAAGTTCTTGTAGATCTTCTCGAAGACCGACGGGACGGCGCTGAAGTAGGTGGGGCGGAACGAACGCAGTGCCGCCGACAGAGCGGCCTCGCTCAGGTCGGGTTGGTGACCCATCATCATGCCGCCGCGGATGCACAGGGCCTGAACCAGGAGGCCGTACACATGGGAGAAGGGCAGGAAGACGAGAACCGAGCCCTGCTCTCCCGGAGGCACCACCGTGTGGCGCCAGCCCGCGAGCAGCGTGTCGCAGGGAATCGCCAGGTTGCGGTGGCTCAGCGCACACCCCAGGGGGTGACCCGTTGTGCCGGAGGTGTAGCAGATGACGGCGGTGGAGTCCGGCAGCACGATGCGGCGCAGCGAGTCCACCGTGGCGAGCGGGATGAACCTGCCCCGCCCCACCAGGTCTTCCAGCGCCCCGGCGTCCAACTGCCAGACGTGGCGCAGCAGCGGCAGCGCCCCGCACACGGAGCCGACCGTCATCACCGCCTGTTCGTCCTCCACCACCACGGCCACGCAGCCGGAGTCCCTCAGGATCCACTCCACCTGGTCGCGCGAGGACGTCGGATAGATCGGGACGACCTCGGCGCCCACCGTCCACAGCGCGTGGGAGAGCACCGTCCACTCGTAACGGGTGCGGGCCATGATCGCGACGCGGTGGCCCGGCGAAATGCCGGACGCGATCAGCCCCTTCGACAGATCCACTACCTCGTCCCGCACCTCCACGGCGGTCACTTCCTCCCAGGTGGTGGAGGAAGGGGTGGGGCGCCGCGCGAGCATCGGAAGGGTGGGATTCAGGGCGGCCGTGTCGAAGATGCTGTCGGCCAGCCCCCCGGTCAGGGACGAGACGGTCGGTGGAGCGAGGGCGAAGTCGCGCATGCGCTGCTCCTGAGCTGTACGGAGGGTGACCCTGCCGACGAGTACTGTTGTCGACGGTGGTCGAATCTAGCCCAGGTGAGTGCGGATGGTGACCGGAACCTGCGAAGTTGTGATCCCGTGATGGTTTCGGTGTGTTCGTGGGACAACACGAAGTGAACTCGGCGCTTCGAGCGGGCTGTTCCGCGTCAGGCGCGGCGAGCGGTGCCGGCTATTGCTGCGTGTGCCGCACGCACGCCGTGACGACCTCCCGCAGACTGCCGGTCCGCTCCAGCAGTTCGCGCTGGACCTGCGCGCCGGTGCCGCCGTTCAGCAGCCGGGCACAGGTCGCCCGGGCACGCTCGAGGTCGCCGCTGTCGGCGAGCGCGTCGCCGACGTGCTCCAGCAGCGCCCGCACCACGGTCTCGGCGGGGAGCCGGCGCATGGTCGCGGGGTGCAGCAGGTCCTCCGCGAGCCCGGAGCGTGCGGCCTGCCAGGCGGCCAGCCGGATCAGGCTCACGCCGTGGCCGAAGGGTGCGTCGCCCGCCCGGTACTCCCGCGCGGCGGTCTCCACGAGCCCCCGGGTCAGCGTGGCGACGAGGACGGCGGTGCCGGTGTGCAGGCATACGTCGGCGACCCGGACCTCCACCGTCGGGTACTGCTGCGACAGGCGCGCGTCGAAGTAGACCATGCCCTCGTCCAGGATCACCCCGCTCGCCACCATGTCCGCCACCAGCCGGTGGTAGTGCTCGGCCGACCCGAACACCTCGGTCGGCCCGGCCGACGGCCAGCGCGGCCACACTCGGCTGCGGTAGCTGGCGTAGTGCGTGTCCTGGCCCTGCCAGAAAGGGGAGTTGGCGCTGATCGCAGTCAGCAGGGACAGCCAGGGCCGGATGCGGTCGAGGACCGCGACGCCCTCCTCGTCGGAGTCGACGGACACATGGACGTGGCAGCCGCACACGAGTTGTTCCTGGGCGGCGATGCCGTACTGCTCCGCCATCCACCGGTAGCGGCTGCCCATCCCCACGGACGGGCTGACCGGCAGCGGGGAGGTGGCGAGCGCGGCCACCGTGCACCCGATGTCCCCGGCGTGCGAGGCGGCCTCCCGGCGGCAGCGGACGATCTCCGCGCTCAGGTCCGCCATGTCGGCCTGGGGATGCGTGGCGAACTCCAGCATCTGGCCGTACAGCTCCTTCTCGAACACCCCTTGGTCCGTGCCCCCCTGCGCCGCACGGGCCAGCACGGCGGCGGACAGCGCCTTCGGCTCGCCGGACTCCGGGTCCACCAGGAGGAGCTCCTCCTCCACTCCGACGGTGCGCACGTGAGGCCGCCCTTCTGTGGCATGGCTGCGGCTACGACGAGCACCGGGTACCCCGCCGGCCGTCACATCAACGGAGTCAGCCAGACCGTGGCGAGCGGCGGCAGGGTGAGCGTGATCCTTCCCTCCGTCACCTTGAGATCGTCCGGGTTGGTGACGTCGCCGCCGCCGTAGCGGGCGGCGTCCGTGTTGAGGGTCTCCCGCCAGGCGGGGACGGCGTCGGGTGCCCAGAGGCGGTAGCCGTGGCGGACGACGGGGGAGAAGTTGGAGACCGCGAGCAGCGGGGTGCCGTCGGTGGCGAAGCGCAGGAACGCGAAGACGTTGTCCTCGGCGGCGTCACCCATCACCCACTGAAAACCGTCGGGCCGGGTGTCCTGCTGCCACAGCGCGGGTGTGCGGCGGTAGACGGTGTTGAGATCGCGGACCAGGTCCCTGACCCCGCGGTGATCGGGCTCGGCGCCGTAGCCGGGATCGACCAGCCACCAGTCCGGTCCGTGGGCCTGGGACCATTCCGAGCCCTGGGCGAACTCCTGCCCCATGAAGAGGAGTTGCTTGCCCGGGTGGGCCCACATGAAGCCCAGGTAGGCGCGGTGGCCGGCGCGCTGCTGCCACCAGTCGCCCGGCATCTTCGACACCAGCGACTGCTTGCCGTGCACCACTTCGTCGTGCGAGATGGGCAGGACGTAGTTCTCGCTGTAGGCGTACACCATCGAGAACGTCATCTCGTTGTGGTGGTACTTGCGATGGACCGGCTCGTGCGCCACATAGCCGAGCGAGTCGTGCATCCAGCCCATGTTCCACTTCAGCCCGAAGCCCAGACCGCCGCTGTCGGTGGGGCGGGTCACTCCGTCCCACGCCGTCGACTCCTCGGCGATGGTCACCACACCGGGAGCCCTCCGGTACACGGTCGCGTTCATCTCCTGCAGGAACGCCACCGCGTCCAGGTCCTCGCGCCCTCCGTGCACATTGGGCGACCACTGGCCCGAGTCACGTGAGTAGTCCAGGTAGAGCATGGAGGCCACGGCGTCCACCCGCAGGCCGTCGATGTGGAACTCCTCGCACCAGTAAATGGCGTTCGCCACAAGGAAGTTGCGTACCTCGACGCGCCCGAAGTCGAACTCGTAGGTGCCCCAGTCGGGATGCTCGGCCCGCCGTGAGTCTCCGGGTTCGTAGAGCGGATCGCCGTCGAACCGTGCCAATGCCCAGTCGTCCTTGGGGAAGTGGGCGGGCACCCAGTCCATGATCACGCCGATGCCGGCCTGGTGCAGGGCGTCGATCAGGTGCCTCAGGTCGTCGGGGCCGCCGAGCCGTGCGGTCGGCGCGTAGTAGGAGGTGACCTGGTAGCCCCAGGACGGTCCGTAGGGGTGCTCGGCGACGGGCATCAGCTCGACGTGGGTGAAGCCGAGGTCGTTCACGTACGCCGGTAGCTGGTCGGCGAGTTGACGGTACGTCAGTCCCGGGCGCCAGGAGGGCAGATGGACCTCGTACACGGAGAACGGCGCCTCGTGCACAGGTGTGTCTCCACGGTGTGCCATCCATTCGGCGTCGCCCCATTCGTGGTGCGCTGCCGTCACCACGGAGGCCGTCGCGGGCGGCACCTCCGTCCGGCGGGCCATCGGGTCGGCCTTGAGGAAACGGCTGCCGTACCGGGAGGTGATCTCGAACTTGTAGCGCGCGCCCTCGCCGATGCCGGGCACGAACAGTTCCCAGACCCCGGACGCACCCAGGGACCGCATCGGCAGCGCCGTCCCGTCCCAGCAGGTGAACTCCCCGGCGACCCGGACCCCTTGGGCGTTCGGCGCCCACACGGTGAACCGGGTTCCGGCCACGTCGTGGTGGGTCATCGGCTCGGCGCCGAGCGCCTTCCACAGTTCCTCGTGCCGGCCCTCGCGGATGAGGTGCAGATCGAGTTCGCCGAGCGCGGGCAGAAAGCGGTACGGGTCCGCCGTCTCCTGCTCGCCGTCCGCGTATCCGACCACCAGGGTGTACTCGGGGATCGTGTCGGCAGGCAGCACACCGGAGAACAGGCCGTCGCCCTCCGAGGTGAGCCTGCGCCGTTTCCCGTCGACGACGATGCTCACCGCGCGGGCGTACGGGCGCAGCGCCCGGACGGCGATACCGCCCGGCACCGGGTGGGCGCCCAGCAGGGCGTGCGGATCGTGATGCCGGCCGGCGAGCAGGCGTTCGCGTTCGCCCGGGTCCAGGGGAGGAGCGGTCCCGCAGCCCGCGGTGAGCGGGCCGGACGGCTCGGGGAGCGAGGTGTCACGCAGGGCCATGGTTTCAGCCTCCTCTTACGGCGAGACGCTCGATCGCCGCCATCGGTACGGGGAGCCAGTCCGGCCGGTGCCGGGCTTCGTACAGGACCTCGTACACGGCCCGGTCGGTCTCGTAGGCGCGCAGCAGGCCGTGTTTCTTGCGCGGGTCCCAGCCGGCCCGCTCGGCATAGCCCGCGCAGTAGGCCTCGCGGCAGCGGCGTGCCCACTCCGGGCGCCAGGGACGGCGCTGCCGGGCGGCGTAGTCGAAGGAGCGCAGCATGCCGGCGATGTCCCGCACCGGGGACTGGGCACTGCGGCGCTCGGTGAGCGGGCGGGACGGCTCGCCCTCGAAGTCGATGACGAACCAGTCCCGGCCGGCCCGCAGCACCTGACCCAGGTGCAGGTCGCCGTGGATGCGCTGGGCGGGCGGCCCGGGATCGCAGGCGACGAGCGCACCGAAGGCGGTGCGCAGCCCCGGTACATAAGGACGCAGCGCCGGTACACAGTGCGCCGCGGCGTCCAGGCGTTCGGTCATCGCCGC
>Ga0307512_10007110_pt1 | contig 11147 bp, 13 predicted proteins | sample 14_EM_MG_FD_200267 | JGI IMG/M metagenome (GOLD analysis project Ga0307512, IMG submission 200267) | Populus trichocarpa ectomycorrhiza microbial communities from riparian zone in the Pacific Northwest, United States - 14_EM | ecosystem: Host-associated > Plants > Roots > Unclassified | place... | reverse complement strand
TTCCGTCCAAGTCGTGTTTTTCGAAACGGGCTTCGATTTTATATGAGTTTTGTCTTCGGATCTCCCCTCGCGTTGCGTGTTTGTTGAACCGCGCAGGGTTGATTCCATGGCACAAAAGCGCCAAATCGTTTTGCTGATGACATCTATTCACCTACTCGTTGTGTATGTACCAACAGAACGACCAGATCCGTGTTGAATGAAACATTACTCATTATTCCCTCGATCCGTCCTGCATACATAATCTCTGTGACTGTCTGGTCCTGGGCGACAACGGACATGATCGATTGATCGTCCATCATTTCACTCCTGCAGCAACAGGCGCCCGCACAGCCTTCTATTCTCGCCACCAGCCCACCCGGAATCTTACCCCTGCGAGGCCACAACCAACTCAATAACGCAACTCCTAGTCATCAGGCTCCTCTTCCATCGGGATGCTTTACCCAGCTCACTTCGGATAATTCAGCGCCATGATCAATACCTCCACAAGAGTCTCATTAGATCAAATTTACCTTACATAGAATGCAGTATGTAGTGCGTATAAAGGTGGAGTGAAAAGGAATCCTTTAACCGTGGAGAAAAACTAACTATGCGTGTTTGAAGGAAAAAAAACTGTTGACCTCCTTAGCCAATGGGAGTGAAGGTGGCCAACGGCTGAGTGAGAAGAGAAGGAGCCATGATAGACGAGGCTTAAAGGAGGGTAACCAAGAGACCGATGACGGAGAGCAGGCCGCAGAAGAATGGCGCGCCAGCACCGAGGGCGGAGTTGCTTCCACTGCTAGTGGTTCCAGTGCTGTTTTTAGCAGCAGAAGAGATGGAGTCCTTGGTTTTTGAGCTAGGGAAAGTGGTATTCTTGGTGGTTTCGACGTAGAGGTTAGAAGTAGGGTAACCCAAGCATTCGCCGATGGGTTGGAGGGTAAATTTGGGGTCGTGTTCCAAAGCGGCATCGAGGGTATATCCGGTAGCAAGCTCAACGGTAGAGTAATGGATATCGTGTTGGAGGACAATGAATCTAATCCACAAATATAAGCAACTAAGGAAAGCCGTCGGCGTGAAGCGAACGTGTACTTACCCGGTATCCAAGAGAGAAGCGTTTCCGAGGATACCCTGGAAGGTTTCGAAGGATTGTTCGCCGGTGACCAAACCCGCAGCGACTTGCCAGTCGTTGGTATCAAATTTGCCAGCAGTGGGAGTGCTGGACCACATGATAGGGACTAGACCCAGGGCCAAAGAAATTGCACGGACTCGGTCATCTTCGGACGCAGAATCAGCCCCCGGCATTCGAGGATGTATACACAATTTGGAACATACCAATATCTCCCTGGGGAGGACGCATGGTTGTGGGAGTAACTCCAAGGACCTGCCTGATAGCCTCACGAGTGAAGGCGAGCTCGGCGACGATTTGCTCATTGGTGAGGGTTGTGAGAAGTCTGTGAGACCAGGTGTGTACGCTGATTTCATGGCCGGTCATGTATTCTTCAACTAATATAGCTGGTCTCTCAATTACGCGAGAACCGACAACGAAGAAGGTAGCCGTGACATCTATCTCGTCGAGGTATTTGAGCAATTTTCTAGAAAATGTCCTGAGTCAGATGTTTGAGATTCGGTTCGTCGATTGTGGGGAACACACCCAGTATAAGGTCCAGGACCGTCATCGAAACTAACACCCCAGGTGTACTTTGTCGGGCAGGCAGTAATGTCTGTAGGCCTGGTGTGTCCACCACAGGACCACCAAGCGTAGTCAGCGGCCTTGGCAAGGTTATCCGGACTACCGGCGCAAGTTCCGTCAGTCTGAGGAATGTCAGGGATATCAACGCCGTCGAGTTCCTTCATCCAAACCGCCATTTGTTCGGGGAAGAGAGCTAGAAATGATTCCATATTAATAGATTTCTGAGGATTCGACGAATAAGATAACCGTACATGGGTCAACGACGGTATCTTGGGCGGGCCATTCTTCCTTCTTGAAGACGACTAAAATGGGGCGTAAGGACAGTGCGGATGGGAAAAATACAGACATTGCGTACACGGAGAGGGAAGAGGAGGAGCCCCGTCCCAGGTTGGACGAGAACCGGCGGGATAGGTAGTACTGGGGAGGTATGGAGTGTCGGAGGGCATTCCCGACGTGAGCTGGTCTATGGGAATAGCACCAGGAGCACCGGTGATGGTGCTGGGAGGGGTTTGGGTTGTCGTTGTCGGGGTTGGACTGGAGATACTGGAGATACTGGAGCTGACGGAGCTAGACGAACTGAGAGAGGAGCTAACAGGGCTGGGATTTTGTCTCTCAGCTAGATGGAGATGGCGGGCATTGTGGACGGGGTGAAAATCATGAGCAGATGCTGAGGCTACAGCGAGCAGGGCGGCCGCAAGAGAGCACCTCATTACTGTCGAAAGGAAAAAAGACAGGTGTGGTTATAAAAGAAAGGAGTGTGAGTTCGCGGGGGGCGAAAATGGCGACGGGAAGTTGAGAGAGAGGTTGATGGATGTGAGACTGACGCCGGTGCCAATCACTAAACCACGCGGTGAGTGCGCTCGGCGAGGAGCTTGTACGGATGGCCAAGCCTTTCCGGCACCCGACCTGCCAGTGGCCAGGGGTAACGCGCTCTGCGTTCGCACACTACCCGAGCTTCACATCTTGGAGTCCTCTAGAGATGCTTGCGGTCTTTCTTTCTGACATCTGCTGGTCCTTGGACATGCTCTTGCGCGGGTGCATTTCCCGTATCATAGATTGGGGGCCGGAACAACGATCTTGCCGGTTGCTTTACTCCCTAATACACAACGGGTTCAGGGGTGCATGCCGACGAGGCATTAACCCGGTGTGCTAATAGCAAATCGTCAACTTCCTGCACCCCTTCCTTACAACCTCGTCTTGTTTCTACTACCACGTCGCAACGAAGATGACATTCGCCCGCTCCTTCTTCAAGTCACTCCTTATTGTCTCTTCTTCTCTCTCAGCGCTCCAGACATCATTCGCGCTAGATGTGTCGCTTCCTCAGGCCGCGGTAACCACAGGCAACGTGGTTTACGGGAACTTTCTGGGCATCAGTTTTGAGCTCAGCTTTTTAGACAAGTACTGTCAGTCCGCCCCTTCCAAGAAACTCGAAACATCGCAAGAAATTAATGATTTCTGGTAGTTGGTACCAATGAGACTAATACACCACAACCACTCCTTAGTTACCTATCAAATTTCAAGGAGCTGCTCTCGGAAATTCCTCTCAGACTACGCATTGGAGGAAACTCTATGGACAGTTCCACCTTCAACATAAACCAGACTCAATTCTCTGTCTTCACCGACCCAAACGCAAATTGGAACGATCAACCCGTGAACTATGGTCCCCTCGTGTTCGAGGTTATGAACGCCGTCGGCAAGCATCTGGGTGGCGTCGAATACCTGATCGGTGAGTCTATAACCCTCGGTCTAAGATTACCGTAACGCCTAAATGTACAACCTCGCGGTGCTATTAGGTTTGAGTTTGCGGAATCCCAGTAATCCAATGATCACTGAACTCGCAGCGGCCGCACAATCCATCCTAGGAGACGTGTTAGACGCATACCTTCTTGGAAACGTGGGTCTACAACCATCGATCATCCCCGAGGGGCGATCCTTTTTCTGAAGCCACTGGGCAATAAAATAGGAACCTGATCTCTACACCAGCCATGGTCAAAGACCAGACCTCGCCAACTACACGGTCGATAACTACATCGGCGTACGTACCCCTTAGAGTTCACCCCACCGCCCCGCGCGCGACTGATGCACTTTGTCCGGCAGGATTACAATGAAGTGTTCAAACAGCTACGTCAATCCTCCATAGGTGATATCGTGGCGTTGAATAAGATTGCTGGACCCACCGTTTGTTGTAATTGGGTAGGCCAACTCGACGTTCAACATTATAGACAACTCATGTACTGTGACAGGACCTTGCGACGCTTTTACAACAGAACTGGTTGAAAACTTTCAAGCAAAACCTCAAGTACATCAGGTATATAGTCCTTCGAGACACTACTCTGCCCGTCTGCTGAACCTTCTGCCCAGTCTGCAGCATTATCCAAACAATAACTGTGGCTTAGGTTCTGCTCCTCCCGAACTTAGCTACTATCTCAATCACAAAAACGGTGGGTAGATTTTCTCAATACAGAGGCTGCCAGCTCTCACTGACTTAGAACCCCTCAAACAGTTGTCGAGCTGATTCAATGGAACACACACGGCGTCGAGCTCGCAAACAAGGCCGGAAAACCGGTCATTATGTCCGAATTTTCTACCGTCTCATGCGGAGGCTACCCCACCGTCTCGGACACCTTCGGTGCAGCGCTCTGGTCGATCGATTATGCCATGCAAATGTCGGTAGTCGGATACTCCGCCGCCTACCTCCACACTCGCGAACGGAATATCAGCTACAACCTCTTCAACTACCCAGGCGATGGGGTGGACGGGTGGATTACCCAGCCGATCTATTATACCTACTTCCCAATCCTCATAGGCTTGCAGAGCCACAACGGAAGTCGAGTCGTCGATCTCGGATTAAATGGTAACTCAACAGCCGGCTACGGAATCTACGACAAGGAAACCTCCGAACTCTACAGGATGATCCTGATCAACTTCAAAGACGGCAATGGCCCGGTCGACTTCGTTATTCCAGCTACGGGCAGTCCACGCGCAGGCGGAGGAAAGAACGCGACGGTCAAGTTCCTCACAGCGACCTCTGTCCACGAGGAATCAGACATCTCCTGGTCTGGGAAGACTTGGAAAGGAGTTGTGGACGGAAAGCCGGTCGCTTCGGGGCGGGATGCGGATCTGACTGAAGTGGATATTTCGGGATCGTATACCCTCAAGATTCCCAGCCCCGGTTTGGCTGTTGTGATGTTCGAGAAGCCTTTGTCGAGTGGTGAACCTAGTGGTGGAGGGAATTCGGCTGACTTACCTGCAGGCTCACACAATAGCGGAAACACCACCACCACCACCACCACTAACGGGACCAACAACGGGACCAACAACGGGACCAACAACGGCTCTGCCCTCTCGGCTGGCGTTCCCATCGTCGCGGTTTTGGGAACTATTTTTGTTTGGGTTTTGGTTCTGAACTAATCCCCTCTCCCACCCTCCGTCTCTCTATTTTGATTCGTGTTGAGAGTGATGGAGACGGATGTCCCGCTACATTCTACAGATACCCAGAGAACACTTTTACCATTGCTTATTTATCACAACCTATCCACCACCACATCAAGCCGATAACGCACAACGTATATACATACGAGTATCTAACTGATGTACGCTTTTGTTGTGTTGTTTGTAACCAAGTGGTCACTCATTATGTTACGGTCAAGCGGTCCATGCCGTAGGGTTGCGTTCAGATCCACAGATAACGTCACGCGCCTTCAACAATCACGACGGGAGAATGTCCGACCGTGGGAAACCTCAACTTTTCCCTCAACTCCCTTCACGAAACTCCGCGCCGGATCCGTACTACGCGTCTCCGCACAGTTCACCGTGTGCGCAACACTACGTACCGAATATGGTCGAACTGAATCTGGACCAGATATTAGAGACCACGGACACGATTGTACAAGAACTATTAGCGACTGGAGAGTTTGGGTGAGTTATTGACCGGTGACGGTTTTTGCGCGGTTGTGGATGACCTGTGGGTTAGCCATTGCACGTTCAAGGATGTCTTGTATCGTATCGACACGCGATTAGAGTTTCCACGTGGTACGTTACTTCGGTACGAGCAGAAGAGCACCGTCAAGGAGCTTATAAAGGAACTGCTCGTAAGTTCTCTCCTCGCTTGATCACTCACTGGGTCGTTCGACCCAAACCACTCAAACCCCAAAGTTCTAATCTCATGTCTTTAATCTCGATCAGCTTCAGGCAGACAAAAAGAACAACCAAATCCTCTCCTCTCCGAAGAAACGAACCGTGCAACCTGAACCTGAAACAGGTGGGAAATCCAACAAACGAAGGAAGACGAATGTCGAAGCAAGTGACCAAGAGGATTCTGACGACGAGCCTGAATCTAAAAAGGTGAAGAAGTCACGCTCAAAGTCAAAGGTGAAGAGGAAGGAGATCAAAGTCGACAAAGTCTCCAAGACAGAAACGAAGAAGTCAGATATCAAGTCTTCAGCTTCGGGAAAGACGGCTAAAGCCGTCATATCCGCTGTACGTTCGTTCTAGGGTCTTGTATTATGCATAGTCTCAGATTACCTGTGGGGCTGCATTTAGGAACTCATTGACACTGATCTCGACGATACAGATCCAGAGCCATCAACCTCCAAACCTCTCACCTCGGCGTCTTCTCTGAAGAAGTCGAACCAGAGAATTGTAGACTCTGACGGTGGTGAAGACGACACCGTAGGCACATCTAAACCAACGAAACCCCAACCCTCGCAGAAGCGGCCGAACGCAGAACGAATACCAGAGGTGAAACTCGCGTCCGGTGATGTGAGTACTCTACAATTCGCAGTATTTGGCTCGTTTCCCTGCGTTCTAACGGTTCCGTCGCAGAAGAGCGAGTCCGAGATCTCTGTCTTGTTCGACGACGAGCCTCCAAAACGGCAACGCAAGACTAAGGGTGAGAAAGACGAAACGGTCCGTGGTACCTTTCTAGTCATCTCATCTGAGGGTGAATTTTAACGATTCTACCTCGGTTTAGAAACCGAAGCGGACGCGACAGAAAAAAGAAAAGAAAGATCTGTCTAAAGACGAAGAGACGATCAAACGGCTAAAGGTGTGCTACAACAGGATTTCCTCCCACGGGTTTGGAATATCTCACATTCGCTCCAGTCTCTGGTCGTTGCCTGCGGTGTACGCAAGGTCTGGTCAAAGGAATTCAAAGACCTCGGCCACCCTTCCGCGCAAATACAACGCCTCAAGTCGATCCTGGCCGAGCTGGGGATGTCCGGTCGGATGAGTATGGAACAGGCCAAGGCAATTAAAGCCAAGAGGGAATTCGCACAGGAACTAGAGGACGTTAAGGACTTTGAGAAGAAAGTCGTTGGCCGATCGGAAGGTCGCTCCTCGAGGAAAAAACTTGGTTCTGGGAGGAAAGATGTTGAATCTTCTGAAGAAGATGAAGACGAGGACGGGGACGATGATGAGGAAGATGACAAACCTCGCAAGAAACGCACCGTACGTGGTTCTTGTGTTGTCTGGATCCTTTGGTTGCCGTTGACAAGTCCTTCTCCACAGGATGCTCGAAATAGCATCAATGCTTTCCTCGAGGATCAGAGCGACGAGGATTAGATTTTATATCGCTATTATACATCAATCTACCGTAATCTGGCGGACAATCCGCGCGTTTGCTATTGATTCGTACAGACAGGTTCTAACGAACCCGGGAAGGATAAAGTACAGACGGGATCCAGGAAACGGGCGGACCGAGAAAAAAACAGCAGGTACAAGATTTAATTGACTCCCATGTCAACAGCTGTAGCAATGAGTGAACTTCGTATATGGAAGAAAACTCGTGAACTTGCCAGCGTTAGCTATATTAATATGTATCCTTCTGTAAATGGTGACAACGGCGTCCACCAAATCCCATGGCGAATTCTCCTCACGGCCCGGAGGGAATACCGCGACAGACCTGAGATGAGGGAGGGCGAACAACCGAAGCAGCGTCAACGCAAATACCATTGCACCTTGTTCCTCGCCCGGAATGAAACAAGGGCCAACGATTATACCACGAAGGGGACATCCGGCGAAAATGGAAAAACGATGTTCGAGGGTAGAGTCTTCCTCCCGGTCGTTGCCTTGGAGTGCTCTGGCGACGATAGCCTCGACATTGGTGTGAATAACTAATTGTTCCAAGTGCTTGCAGTGTTTCGCGATAGATGTGAGGCTCTTTACGGTGTTGTTGGCCGGGTGGGCACACGGGAAGGATCCGAAAGACAGCGCTTCGAGTTCTGGCATCGCAGCGGCAAGTTCCTCGAGGTTTTCGTCGGTGAGTTTGTACGGGCATCGGTCCTGAGCGCAAATCAATGTTATTATCCAGGTGAGTCAACTGATTTAGGAACGAAATCGGACGGATGGTCGCACCGTCCAGGTCGAAATCGCCCTCGGGGCTAATCGAAAGCATCGTCAACGTTTGGTACAAGCCCCTAGGTCGTAGGGCCGCGAGCGTCTTCGGGAGAAACGTCTCCAACGCGGTGGCCGGAAACTCCAATTCAAGCCTCGTGAAGGTACTGGATTGGATGTGTGCAATGGTAACGCGTGTTGATTGCAAATATTTCAAGGAATTTGAGAGAGGGAAACGTCGATGTTGGAAGTTCCACGTCCAGCTCTGTTGTGTCGGCCCCAATGACAAACGTCTCCAAGTTTGGAATCTGTGTGGCGTGGATGAAGGCCTCCGTGGATAAGGAGGAAACCACCCTGAAGGTGCGGATTCTGTCGGGATTGCATTTGAGCAGGAGATCAGAAGCCGCGTGGATGATCTGAGGATTGCGGACCTCAACGAGTGAACTGTATGCGGGAGCGAGAGCCTCGAATACGAGAACAGCTTGAGAAGCATCCAAGATATCCTCAGTGGGCGTTAAGCCCCAGCCGGAAATTGGTGAGGACAGGTGACACGATCAGTGGTAACATTAATTCGAGGTGCTCCGGAGGTGCACCGAGCCATCTGATGTCTCGAAGCTTGGGTACCATACAGCGACCGGAGAAATGTGTATTCAACAGTCTCAAAGCTGTCTTGGAGGGTACGGCGCGCTCGGAGTCCATGAAATAGCGCATCCGTCTGGCATGTACAGAGAGACGCGCCTATTCCTCCTCCGAAAGTCCTGCACGCGGAAACATGAACCAGACGGGCCAGAATAGCTGTGTGGATGAAAGACTTACGAAAATTTCATCTGGGACAATCCAGGCGGATGAAGGCAAAGGTTCGACAGCCTCGTAAAATCCCGCTGACACTGACCCCAGATAGTGTCTAGGGTAGGAGCGGAGAAGGATTTGCGACAGCATGCAAAGGAAACAGCGTCCTTGAGGTTTCCATACATGATGCTAGATGCGATGAAACGGAGGATCTCGTCTACCTCGAAGATGTGGTGCATGTCCGTTGAGGGTTTGGGAGAAAGGGGTGTGGGGTGACAGTGCTCCGCTCGGATGTCCGATACTAGCTACTAGCTAGTCTATCCCATGTCTAGCCTAGTAAGATTCAACGGAGCAGAAGTTTCCACTGATCAGGAAAATGCCGAATCAACTTGGAGTACCATAAAACTTACAAACGCTTCAAAGCGCTCCCGGTAATTGTCAGTCGGTTCCAAGATGCATCGAGGCCTGGGGGATCGCAGCCGAGTACTTTTTTTCTCGCTGACCTGTTCTGCTGGCAGCGGATTTAGACGTATAGTGGATGACGCTCGTGCTTGGAATAAGCACCACTTTATTCAATGGTACACTACGCAAAGCTTGAGGGGAGCGCGTTGGCGCGCCTCCGCAGACCGAGCATCCCAACGGAACCACATGTGTGAAAAAGTGCCCCAGTACCGGAATCGCTCCGAATCGCTTCATGGAAGCGCGTGGAGCGGACCGTAGTTCTACTGAAGTGCGTAGGTTGCATAAAATTGGACTGTACTGGACAGGTCTCTGTCAAGTCCAGATGGATAAGTTTCTCTCTCTCTCTCTAGAGGTCGCATCCAACGAACTCTCTTCAGCGAAGGTGTTTGTTATGTTTTATGTATGATACGTTTCAAGTTCGAACACCAATAGATATTGTGCCCGTTTTCAGGATTCTGTTTTATCTCGCGCACTGAGGTCAGTATCTCTTTATTATATTTATGCTCGCATTACCTATCTAACCTACAATTAGACTTGTATTCGTCTATTTAGGTCAGACTATAAACTGAGTGTTCCCCCTTATCTCGCGCACGGAGACTTGTATTCGTCAATTTAGGACGAGTCTCGAACGCTCGCAATTTACTATTAGCTCACAGTGTTTTCGTCGGGATGATGAAAAACGAAAATGGTGATGATTCTGGTTCCGGCGACAGTCCTGACCGGTGCCGTAGATAGCATTTGATATTGAATGAGTGACTATCGGTATAGAAGGGTGCCACTAGCCGAGATCTAGGCCGCGCGGGCTGAATCGGGCGTTCTTAATTAGTACGCGCTATTCGCGTCAAGTTCAACCGTAGTAGTTTTAATAGACTCGAGTACACATCGTCGCATCCTATGTGAATTGAGTTTTTTTTCTCTCCCCAAGTCCCCCTCCTACTCTGAGTCCTACGTCCACTCCGGACTGTGTCAAGCCACTCTTCTGGCCACCTGTCTCCAAGATCTTGTTGAAGTATGGCTAATCCCAAGCTGCGACGCGAGTCTCATTGTTATTTTTTCCACTATTTATGCACAAGCTGACACACTAGCTGTCAGTGTTGTGCGAGTTATTGACTGGTCATTGACTGGCGTGATTTAGTGACTTTTGACGGTGACTTCAGTTAGGGTCATTGACTTCGCCGAGCGTGAGAATGCGGCTGGCGGCCCGTCTGATCCTGATATTATTGCGGCCCGTCTTCTCCGCCAAAATTGTGGCGCAATGCTCGAGACGCAAAAAAAAATAGATATCATGATTTCTGTATATAGTATGCCCGAATACCCCGAGTACTGTAAGTCAAAGTCAACGACTCGCACAACACTGCTAGCAGTAGTAGGAGTCTCGGACTCACCGCTGACAGGAGGGGATGCGAGTTTGTGAAGTTCTTCGGTCGGAAGCTTGACCAATTCCGGTTTTTTTTTGTGAAAAGTCATCCATCAGCAACTTTAAAAATATGCTGATCGTGCTTTTTGCTGAATTATGCTAAGGAGATGCCGAAGACTCGTTCGGAATGATCGAAAATGTGCTTAACGTGCCTTACGTATTGAAGCGCGCTAAACGTGCTAATTTCAGCACGACCCCGGCGGCATATTTGTAAATTTACTGATGGCCACCAGGATGCGGGTTAGCTCTTTTCGTGAGTTACATGTACATCGGGTCAGTCGTTGGCTGAGGAGACTAGCCGTTTTATCACGGACAGAACCCTCCTCCATTCGGAGTCGGGGATCCGTTCATCAGCAAAATGTACAGTAGGTTCCCGACGGTACCCGAGTCGCTTACCATCAATTCGGGTACCTTCATCCCGAAGTCGAAGTCAACATGGTACGCGGTGGTACGCGGTGGTACCCGACGGTACGCGAGAAA
>Ga0307512_10007109_pt1 | contig 11149 bp, 7 predicted proteins | sample 14_EM_MG_FD_200267 | JGI IMG/M metagenome (GOLD analysis project Ga0307512, IMG submission 200267) | Populus trichocarpa ectomycorrhiza microbial communities from riparian zone in the Pacific Northwest, United States - 14_EM | ecosystem: Host-associated > Plants > Roots > Unclassified | place... | reverse complement strand
GATCACCTTTACCCCATTAATAACATCACTGCGGAAGATGAAGAAGGAATTCACCTTGCCTTCAAGCACCGCGATCGCCTGCGCCATATCCAACTTCAAGCGTGGGATCCATTATGGGAGGGGCTCATCGCGGCGAATGACGAGGGACTTCCGATGCTGGAATACCTGTACATCGAGCCTCTGGTCGCGCCGGATTCGAACTGGTCTCTTCCCTCTACGCTTTGCGCACCACGTCTACGCCATCTCACGCTGCATTGTTTTGCCTTTCCGATTGGGTCTCCGTTGCTTGCGGGTCTCGTCACGCTCGAGCTCTGTCGGATCTCCCCATCTGTCGACTTCGGCCCAAACGAACTATTGCAACAATTTTCACTCATGCCTCGACTCGAGACACTGAGGATCAACTTTGGTGGCCCTTTTTCAGACCAAGGTGTTGAGGGCCAATCGTTACAGATACCGTTATCGACGCATGTCACACTCCCTAACCTTCGTTCGTTTATGTTCGAAGGTCCTCTCGTTTACATGAAGTCGGTTCTTCCTCGGATCACCACGCCTCTCTTCAAGGATGCCGAAATCACACCTTTTGACCTTGAATTTCCCAATCATTTTGTCCTGCAATTCGTGTGCAAAACGGAGAAACCCAGGTTCAGGGGCGCAAGGGTTGCGATTCATGATTGGTCCGTCTACGTGACTATGTATCCCCATGAAGGGACCGGGATTCCTACCCTCCGCATAGGAGATTCATACGCCCGCCGTGTCGATAGGTTGGAATCCATAGTGCAAAGACTGCGTGAGATGGGGCCGGTGTTCTCCGAAGTGGAGTTCCTGACCCTCGAAGACGAGACATTGTTGGAAAGGCGCGAAGAAGTCAGCATTCCGAGTCGCACCGACTGGCACGAACTTCTTGGGTTCTTCGATAAAGTGTGGTCCCTTCATGTAGCCGGTGGAGACCTTATCGAGGGGCTATCTTGTTCTCTGCTACCGGAGGACCGGGAATCGGCCATCGGAGTGTTACCCGATCTGAGGGTGCTCTCATGTCCCAAGGGCAGCCGTGTTGGCAAGTCGTGCAGATCGTTCATCGCTGCCCGCCGGGATGCAGGGTGCCCCGTGACTCTCGCACACCGTTGAAACATGCACGCCCTCTATCTGCAGCTGTTGCCATGAGCTATGGGGTGTGCCAATCCATCACGATCGCGGCGGCAAGTGAAAATATTCAGTCCAGGCGTACGACATTCACACTTGAAACACGACACCTTATGTCATTCATGTCCAGCCTCATCACACGTACACCAGCTTGTGGATTTTTCTTTCGTGCGGTCTTATGTACGCCTTCAATTTCTCTCAGTCACGAACCATCACAATATATACGCTATTTCCGTTCCGATGCATGCCGGCCAAGCATGATTCCGTCACGGTATTGTATAATATTCTCCCACTACTGTAATGTCTATCTGTGGCAACGTTGGATGCACCCGGCACGAATCACATCGTCACTCTTTGCGTCTATCATCGCTACATTTACCACCTTGACCTTCCCTTCCTCAGTTAGTAGGCATAGAGGGGGTACTGTGATATTTGTTACACGAAAAAGCTCTTTCTGCTAAATCAAATTTCATGCACGAACCATGTGTTCAGCAACCAATCTCAGAGTACACCTGACAGCCACCTCTCAGGCTGTTGACACTGTGCCGTATACAATTGTGCTTCTGCCTCATGAGCAGATCTGCGCACCAACTGGAATATCATACGAATGGCGATCGATGATTGTCAGCATTGACTGGAGTGGCTCAGGAACAAGCCCAATGTGCAGCGACGGATTCATTACTCGTCAGGATAGTCTTTCGGGCTTTCAACCATCCCACAGCAACTTCATATACCTTTTTCGTGCGTAAGATAGATTCTTTAATCTCCACGATAGCTTCCGCCTCGGGGATAGGCATATTATCATTTTGCCGTTTGCTGGAGTGTTGGATCTTCTCACACGAGGATTGCACCTTGAACACCCCAAGCGCTGCAAATGACTTCTTGAGAAAGTGGCCCGGGGAGGACAGCTTCCCAAGATCCTTCTTCGCCCTAAGTTGCGATAAACATGTCGGGCTGAAGAAGGGTTGGGTGCAATGACCACACACAGTGCGACATCCATATCGCAAAACGGATTCTCTGCCTGGTCAAAAATCTGCGCCCACCATACCTCTCAAGAACGAGGGATTATCCTCGCCAAGCTCAAGCACTTGGTCAAACATGAGCCCGCTTGGATGACGATCGCGTGCGTGTGAGCAACGTCTGAGGGCAAAGGGTGAATGGAATTATAACCCATCTCCTCCTTAGTTACCGGGCCGGTGGAGGAGATCCAGTGATCACTGAGATCACGTGGCAGACATGATCAGCAGCACGCGCTTGCGTCTGTTTTTGGCGCTTATTGACTTGACCCGACAAGGCGCAACGTCTGATAGATCTGATCTCTCAAAGATACTCTCATTTCGGCATCACCGAACTATCCGATTCCCTGATAGTGAAAAAAAGCGAGACCTGGAGGACCGTGACGGGTGAGAGAGAAGATACGTCGAGTTCAGCGCCATCCGTCAACACAACAAGAATTTTTCCCATCACCATATCCATCCTTCGGCACCCCAACGTCTTTCTTCGATCCTATTCTCGTCGAGATGTTGTCCTCTCGCATGTCTTTTGGTTTATCTACTGCTGCTGCCCTTTTCCTATATGTTGGAATGGTCCGCCCGAGGTATGCTCTATTCTTCTATTATGTTCATTGGCATCCGGTCGTGACCCATGGTGGCACCAATAGACGCCGCAATTATTTCGACATCCTCGATGATGATTCCCTTCTCAACATCTTCTACCACTGTAGGCCGCTGTTTCTTTTGGAGGAAGGTTTTGGTGACATCCACATCCTGTGGGGGACAACATGGGGGTGCGAACGTTGGTGGTACAAGCTTGCTTGGGTCTGCCGCAGATGGCGACGCATCATACTTGCGTCACCGTCCTATCTGGGTATCTCCCTCGTTTGGATGTGTGGGGCGACAATACCGGACATGCTTGCACATTCACCTCCCTTTCCACTCATTATCGATTACATTCCCATGTTTGAAACGAACACCCCAAAAGTTGAAGAGAGACTTATCCTCGCACTCAAGCACCGTGATCGCATCAGCCGCATCCGTATTTGGGTGGATGTCCCACCATGGGAGAAGCTCACCGAGGCCATAGGCGAGGAATTTCCTTTGCTGGAATACCTGTATCTCCGGCCATGGGGGAGGGGGGATACGAACTTGTCACTTCCCTCGACACTTCGAGCACCACGTCTACGCCATCTCGTGCTGGTAGACTTTGCCTTTCCGGTCGGATCTCCATTGCTTGCAGGGCTTGTCACGCTCACGATCGAATCTGTTAACCCATCTGCCAATTTCAGCCCAAACGAACTACTACAACAACTTTCGCTCATGCCTCACCTCGAGACTTTCAGAATCAGCTTTGATCAAGTCCTTTTCAACGAGGATGTCAAGAGGCAATTATTGCAGGCACCGTCATCAGCGCCTGTCACACTCCCTACTCTTCGTTGGTTTGGGTTCGGACGTCCTAGCGCTTACATCGGGGCTGTCCTCCTTCGGATCACCACGCCTCTCCTCAGGGTTACCGAAATCATGTACATGACGGAAAACCCCGTTGACCTTACCTCCTCCGTTCTTTTAACCCTGCAGGTCGTGTACAAGACGGAGAACCCCGAGATTTGCAACGTAAAGGTTATGTTTTATGATGTACATGTCGCCGTGGTGATGTACCCACATCAACGGACCGGCATGTCGGCCCTCCGCTTCCGATCTTCCGAATTTGAGATCGACTCGGACAGAATGCTAGACTTCACAGTGCAAATATTTGATAGGATCAGGACAGTGCTCACCGAGGTGGAGACGCTCACTCTCGAGGACAAGGCATCATGGGCACCGCACAAAAGATTCGCCATCCAGACCGGGTGGCGCGAACTTCTTAGGTCGTTTAACCAAGTGAGGACCCTTCATGTGTCCGGTGGTGACCTTATCAAGGGGCTGTCTCATTCTTTGCAACCGCATGACGGAGAATCCGCTATCGAACTGTTACCCAGGCTGAGCGTGCTCTCATGTCCCAGGGGCACTCATGTTAGCGAATCGTGCAGATCATTCCTCGCCGCCCGCCAGGATGCAGGCTTCCCCGTGACTATTTTGCACCCTTAAAGCAAGCACGCCTCTTTTTTGGTTATACTGCCATCCTGGGCTGTGGGGCGGGCCGATCCATCGTCAGCGCCACGGCGGGCGACAACATACAGTACACGACCAACGACCTCGACACTTTAACACAACACCCCTGCCATTCACATCCATCCCCATCACACCTCACGTACACTAACTAGCTCACAAATTTCCTTTACTGCTGTCCTTATATTCACTCTTTCTGTAAGGTACCATTCGGAGATGCGCACACAGCTTTCTGACCTAGACCATTCACGGCGCCCGTCTGTTGTCCGTTGTCCCGACTCCCTCCTCTGCCTACGCACCTGCTCACTTTGCTGCGCCCCATTTAACGTCCATTTGCGTATCTCTGTGCTCACCTTACCATTCGTACTTAGACCTCCCTCCGCCTCCATTCTACATCACTCTATGGTACCCTCTTTCTGTCCTACCTTGTTCTGAACTTCTCTCTCACTCTCTCACACCTTATGTCGCCCGCTTCCTCTCCTGTAGACAATCCCTCTCTCAAACTTGTTGACAAGTCACTATAGACATCTAGTTCGTGTCCTCAGTTCAGTCACCTTGCTCAATCCCATCCCATCCTTTCCTTTCCTCTCCTCTCGCCTCATTTCCCCTTGGATTCACCACTCTTCCAAATCCTCGCAGCATTCCCACCCTGCACTTCCCTGTACATTGGCTTCTCTGATTGCGGCAATAGCCACCATATATACTAGTGTGGTTGTGGTAAAATGTACTAGTATGCCTCCTTCCAATGCGGCTGCTCAGGGCCATATATATGCTGTTTACGTCTCGGTGCCACACACCGGCCAAGTAGTACAAAAGGTCTATTCATGGCCAACATTGTCGCGCTTTGTGTCTCATCCTCGTCTTAACTGCTTGACCTTCCCCTCCCCGGTTAATGGGCAGAGTGGGGACGCTGCTATACTTCTCATTTCCCTCACACACACACACACACGTTGAACTCATGCTGCCATATCTTAGTTCACGAAGGATGCATGTCTCAAGCAGGAAGACGCAACTGTCAATGTACATCCAGGAGCTACGCACCCGCCGACCGCCCTGCGGCATATCCAGTTTCACTGCCCATGAGCCAGAAGCCTTCTGTCTCATGGGCAGGTTTGGGGGTACCGACTACAATGCCATACGAATGCCGATGATCGCTGGCATCGGCTGTGGGCGAGGAGAAAAACACACGACTATGTGGCTGTGCTGCTTTTGGGCCTTTGACGCGTACCACGTGGTCGGGGCTCTGTGGATACCGGGGGAGCTGACGAGCTCAGGGCCTCAGGCCTCCTCCTGGAGAATAAGAGCATTTTGTGTTTGCATTTGCGAACGGACTTTATTCGGGTTTTTCGAGGGGTGTGGTGGTGGTGGTGTGAGTGAGGCATCACGTGGCAGAAGTGAAAACGCACCAACGTGACTTTCTGGCGCCTATTTTAGTTGACTTGACAGGGCACAAACCTTATGATCGAAATTTGATGCATTTTTGATCGATTGATCTCTCGAAGATACTCTCATTTCAGCGTCATCAAACTATCCAATTCCTTAATAGTGAACACAAGCGAGACCTGGAGGACTGACGTGTGAGGAAGAAGGTGTAACGTATGGACGTGCTGTACCCTCGGAATTACTACCCTCTTTCGACCACGTCCGACCACCTTGCCCGACACACATCCGGCCGACGCCACAGGGCAGCGTGCACGCGTCCCTGTCACCTTTCCGTTGTCTGTGTGAGGCCCTCTTAGCACGTTCCTTATTCTCCTTTCGTCTCATTACATAGCATACTTGTCCATATTTAACCCTCATCGCCTGGCCCAGAGCCGGCACCGAATCTGAGACCACTTGTTCCCCCCCCGTTCTGCTTGTGTGCCCGCCGCCTCAAGTCTTACGCTTGTTACGATTCCCTTCCGCGCATTCTCATTCCTTCGGGAACGTCGCCCCCGGTTTTACTCCATCGCGTGTCCTCGGATCCCTTGGGACGCAGCGTTGGTTTTATCATTCATTTCCATCCATCCATTTCTTGAACTCACGCGGGGACTCTCTGTCTTCGTCTCAAAGCTACGTCGACCATTTAGGCTCCGGCACACAGCTCAGCGCCATCCATCAGCACAGCAAGGATCTTTCCCATCACCACGTCCATCCTTTGTCCCCCCCAACGTCTCTTCGATTGTATTCGCATCGATAGTTGTTCTCTCGCATGTCTCTTTGTTCATCTGCCGCCGCAGTGCGCCCGAGGTATGCTCAGTTGTTCTATTAGATTGTTGGCATCCGCTTATGACCCAGGGCGGCACCAATAGACGACGCACATATATCGATATCCTCGACGATGATTCACTGCTCTACATCTTCTACCGTTGTAGGCCAGTCGCTTTTGAGGAAGGTGGTGACCGTGATGTGCTGGAGGGTGGGAGATGGAAGCATGAATATTGGTGGTACACGTTTGCTTGGGTCTGCCGCAGATGGCGACATCTCACACTTGGGTCACCGTCCTACCTGGGACTCTCCCTCGTTTGTAGGCCTGGGACACCGGTAGCGGACATGCTTGCACATTCACCTCCCCTTCCGCTCATAATCGATCACCTTCAGTCGGGTGACATCACTGCATTAGATGAAGAAGGAATCCTCCTTGCCCTCAAGCGCAGTGACCGCGTGCGCCGCATCCGCTTTGAAGCCCAAGGGCCTGTTCCATCATTGGAGAGGCTCATCGTGGCCATAGACAAGGGATTTCCCATGCTGGAATACCTGTATATCCACCCCCATTTCATTCCGGTTTCGGGTTGGTCTCTTCCCTCAACACTTTGCGCACCACAACTACGCCATCTCGAGCTATTTGGATTTACCTTTCCAATTGGGTGTCCATTGCCTGGGGGTCTTGTCACGCTCTCGCTTGAACGGATCTGCCCATCTGTCAACTTCGGCCCAAACGAACTATTGCAACAGCTTTCACTCATGCCTCAACTCGAGACACTCGGGATCGCCTTTGATTCACCTCCTTCCGACCTAGAAGTTGAGGGGAAATTGTTACAGACACCATTATCGACGCATGTTACACTCCCTAACCTTCGTTCGTTTATGTTCAAAGGTCCTCTCACTTACATAAAGTCGGTTCTTCCCCAGATCACCATGCCTTTCCTCGAGGTTGCCGAAATCATACCTCCAACCTCCTCTAACTTTGGCTTTTTCATTTCTCTTGTCCTACAATTCATGTACAAAACGGAGAACCCCAAGTTCAGGGACGTAAGGGTTACGTTTGATATTTCGTTCGTCGTCATGACGATGTATCCCCATGAAGGGAAGGGGATGCCTGCCCTCCGCGTGCGAGATACATACGTAGTCTCTCTGTTCGGGCTACTGCTCCCAGTACGAAGATTCGGCGCAATGGGGCTGTGGCTCTCCGAGATAGAGTTACTGACTCTCGAGGACAAAACACCGTTCGGATTGCACAAACATTCCAGCATCGAGTGGCCCGAACTTCTCAGGTTGTTCAACAAAGTGACGACCCTCCATGTAGCCGGTGGTGACCTTATCGAGCAGCTGTTTCATTATTTGCGACTACATGACGAAGAATCTGCCATCGAACTGTTACCCATGCTGAGTGTGTTTTCATGTCCTGAAAGCACCCATGTTGGCATATCATGCAGATCATTTCTCGTCCGCCGGGGTGTAACTATTTCCCATCATTGAAGCAAGCACGCCTCCTTTTGGCAATACTGCCATTGTGGGCGCCGCGGCAGGTGGCAGTACACAGTACACTACCTACGTCCTTGACACTTATAACACAACACGCTATACCATTTACGTCCATCCTCGCTACGCCTCACGTACACTAGCTTACGAGTTTCCTTTCCTACTCTCCTCCTCGGCCGATGCACTACCCCTGCTCACTTCGCCGCGCCCCGTTTCATGCCTCAGGCTATTTGCTTATTTTCATTCTCGCCTTACCATTCTTAGACTTCCCACCGCGACGCGTCCATTCTACATCACTGCATGGTACCCAGTATATGATGGCGTCGCCTGCTTCCTCTCCTGTATATAATCCCTCCCACAAGCTCCTTGATGAGCAAGTCACAATGGAGGTCTAGTTCGTGTCCTCAGTCCAGTTGTGTGCCCTCACCTTCTTTCTCAAGGCTACCCTGTGACTCTTGCACGTCGTTGAAACATACACACCTTATGTCTGCCGTGGTGTTGCTGCGAGCTATGAGCCTATGAGATGTGCCAACCCATCACAACCGCAGCGGCGAGTGGCAATATTCAGTCCACAGCGTACGACCTCGACACTTGAAACATGACACCTCACAAACTTTTTTTTTGTTTTTCGTTTCCTTTTCGCGCAAATGTTCTACTGTACTGTTTCAGCTGTACGATACTGTGTCGTATTTTAACGCTGGGAAGAAATAAAGTAACCACTCGAGTACCGTAGGAACGTGCGACGACTGCCGTCATCTACCCTGTGCAGTGGGGTGGCCGGGTGGTTGCGATTCTCAAACCGCCGCACGGACCGATCTGCACGCCGACTACAATATCATACGAATGGCGATGATCGCCGGCATCGACTGGGGGCAAGGAGAACAACACACGGCAATGTGACTGCGCTGCTTTTGCCACGTGTGGGCCTTTGACGCGCGCCTCGTGAACGCGTGAACCGTGGTCGGGACTCTGCGGAGACCGAGGAAGCTGAGGAGCTCCGGCCGCCTCTAATGAGAGCATTTTGCGCCTGCATTTGCGAAGGGACTGTGTTCGGGTCTCGGAGGGTGGTATGAGGCAATGGCAATGGTTGAGATACTACTTGTGATCACTTCATGGCCGACGGACCTGGTAGTTCGTCACGTGTATGTTACTTCACTTACTTGGCGCCTATTGACTTGAACCAATAACACCCAACAACCATTGATCGAATATTGATCGATGATCGATTGATCTCTCGAAAATACTCTCATTTCAGTGTCATCGAACTATCCAATCCCCTGATAGTGAACAAAAACGAGACCTGGAGGACCGTGACGGGTGAGGAAGACGATACGTCGAGTCTTTAGGCTCCATCAGCATATCAAGAATCTTTCCCATCACCACATCCATCCCGGGCCTTTGGCACCCCAAAGTCACTCTCCGATCGCTTCCTCATCGATATGTTGTTCCCTCGATCGTCTCTTTGTTTATCTATCGCCGCCTTTTTCCAATGCGTTGGAATAGCCCGCTCGAGGTATGCTCTGTTCTTCCATTATGACCATTGGCATCCGCTTATGACCCATGGCGGTGCCAATAGACGACGCACATGTATCGACGTCCTCGATGATGACTCCCTTCTCAACGTCTTCTATCACTGTAGGCCACCGGTGTTTTTGGACGGACGTGATGCCAGTGACGATACTGGCATGTGGGGTGGGAGATGGGAGTACGAGTATTGGTGGTACAAGCTTGCTTGGGTCTGTCGCAGATGGCGACGCCTCATACTTGCGTCACCATCCTATCTGGGTATCTCCCTCATTTGTAGGTATGGGACGCCAGTAGCGGACATGCTTGCACATTCGCCTCCCCTTCCGCTCATTATCGATCACAATACCCGGCGCGTGTGGGTAATGGATCCTGCAGATGAAGGGAGACTTCTTTTCGCGCTAAGGCACCGTGATCGCATACGCCGCATCCGTCTTAAGCCAGAAGATACACCACCGAGGAGGATAATTGAGGCCATAGGCGAGGAATTTCCGTTGCTGGAATACCTGCATATCGAGCCTGGGCCATATCTGACTACTAACTTGTCACTTCCCTCGACACTTCGAGCACCACATCTACGCCATCTCGTGCTGCATAGCTTTGACTTTCCGTTCGGATCCCCATTGCTTGCGGGTCTTGTCACCCTCTCATTTCAATGTATCCCATCCGCCAATTTCGGCCCAAATGAACTACTACAACAACTCTCGACCATGCCTCACCTCGAGACCCTCAGAATCAGATTCCATCCATCCCATTTCAGCCGGCATGTCGAGGGGCCATTGTTACAGGTTCCGTTATCGACACATGTCACACTCCCTACTCTTCATTGGTTTGGGTTCGGGGGTCTCAGCATGTACATCAAGGCTGTCCTTCCTCGGGTCACCATGCCTCTCCTCAAGGTTACCGAAATCGAGTCCATGGTGCACGACGAGTCAACTTGCCATGACACTATCTCATCCGTTCTATTCACCCTACAGTCCTTGTGGGAGATAAAGAACCCCAGGGTCTCCAACGTAAAGGTTACGTTCTATACCCTTCATATGGTAGTAACGATGCATCCACACAAACGGACCGAGATGCCTAGCATCCACTTGCGACTTCTCTATAGAATCCCTGACGAGGGGCTAAAATCCACAGCGCAAGTCTTTGATCGGGTCAGGGACAGGTTCACCGAGGTGGGGTCACTTACTCTCGAGGACAAGACTGAATGTTACGGAGGATTCGCCATCCGTGCCAAGTCAGAGTTGTGCAAACTTCTCAGGTCGTTTAACCAAGTGAGAACACTTCACGTGTCCGGCGATGACTTTATTAGAGAAGTAGAGAAGCCATCTTGGTTACGCTCTTTTCAAACTCAACTCAGCTCTTCCGACCAAGTCCCGACCAACGCCACAGGCAAGGACCCAGGTCACCGCACAACGGTCATTATTATTCTGTGTAACTGTATATTACATAACGTAAGCGACCAAATCATATCACAGAAAACATGACGCCGCGATCCTGAGAAAACAAGCGCGAAAACTGCAATGGACAAAGGGTTGACTCAATAACACAAGGCCGCGATCCCTAATCGTGACATGACAATTCTTGCAGTGAGGGGGCTCAATTTTTGAGGGGATAGCGAATGGTGGGCGCACAACGACAGAGCATGGTTTCGTTGTACTAGGTGTACTAGGGTAGGTGACAAATACAAGAAAGGGGGG
>Ga0307512_10007107_pt1 | contig 11150 bp, 16 predicted proteins | sample 14_EM_MG_FD_200267 | JGI IMG/M metagenome (GOLD analysis project Ga0307512, IMG submission 200267) | Populus trichocarpa ectomycorrhiza microbial communities from riparian zone in the Pacific Northwest, United States - 14_EM | ecosystem: Host-associated > Plants > Roots > Unclassified | place... | reverse complement strand
CAGTCACTGCAGAAGTCACTTTATTTTGACATGTCTTTAATGTAAGATTATCATATGTAATGACATTATTTTCCGAGTCCGCATGATATGACGTTTTCTTATCACTCCGATGCTCGAGAGACTACGTAACGATATAATAAAGATAGTCTGCTTAGCCTCTTCCCGAGGCTAAGCTCATGATCAGAAAATTCACGCGTGAGCTAAGCAGACATCTGCTTAGACTAGGATTAAGATTGCTCAAAATTTACTGAGAATCCGATTAACCACAGATTATGATGTCATTATAGTCAGAAAACAAAACATAATTGAAGTATTGACAATTAATCCTCATATATGCGCGACCCTATATCACCCCTCATCCCTACTTTGCCAAAAAACGCGGCCAGTGAGAAGATGACACCCATACACCATGGAAATACGCCTGCAATTATAACTTTCGAACAGCTGCGGGCCCAACTGGGCAGAGGACTGCGGTGATTTGGGGGCACGTCTTCGCACGCTAATAGGAGGGACGCGATGGTACTGCCCGGCACACCGCCACGCAAGGTAGCTGCAGTCGTGCTGGAGCACTGCTGGAGCCAAGCAGGGCGTGGTGTGGCTGAGCGTTTTGCGGGCGAGGTGGACGATTGTGTCTGAGAAGACCGAGTCGACGCCACAAGAGGGCACGATGATAGTCTGTTTTTGTGGTGAGCCAGTCGTATCTGATTTTTTGCCACAGAGGGAGGTTGTGTGTAAGGACTTGTGTGGGGATTAGAAAAAAGGAAATCTCTCACCTTTGGATTATGTCGAGAATCCACGCTGTCTCTCCAGTTATATCGATGTAATGTACATCGTTCTGTGCACACACGGGGGATATATGCGAGACTTACGATAGTGCGATAAAGTCTTTCATGGCGTTGCTCCACGGCACGTCGAGGTCAGGCTCGTCTTCCAGTTGTGGTGGCTGCAACATGATAGTAGGATATCATCACGAGGTGAACATGTCGATCAGATCTGGTCGCCCAAATGGTCTTACCTGGCTAGCCGTGATAAGGTCCACAGGTGCGAGATCGCTCGGGAACGGGAATCAACTTTGGACGAGCTCAAAGATGGAAAGACCCCTCAACCAGACATCCGCACAGATGGTGTATTCCCTTCCTGTGTTCGGGCGGGCTGGGGAAGAAGTGGAAAGAATGTCATGAGCATGGAAATCGTGCGAGATTTCTGGGCAATATATCGCGCACCGCCATGTATTTGGTCGTCCCCGTGAAAGTGCCCACATGCAAGCCTATGAGTTTGCCGGAAACGCCAAAGTTGCAAAGCTTGACCACACCCTGTCACGAGAGGAGAGGGCTTGATATCTCTGTGGATGACCTTCTTGGAATGCAAATACAATGGAGAAAGTATCGAGTCCACATACTTTTACTCAGAAAAGACAAAAGGATCAGAAAATGGTCCTATAAGCAGTGTAATATGTCTCTGCCAAAGCACAGACCCGAGCAAGGGCCGGCTGGAGAGGTGTCAAGCTCGATGTGTATGACGGACTGACAGTTATCGAGGTGGCGCGCACTTGTAGCAGAGGCCAGCAAAGGTAGGCGATCCATGTGATGTCGGCAGCAGGGCTTGAGGCGAGGCGAACAGGAACTTGAAAGGCAGCAAACGAGGACATGAACAAGAGGAACAGGGGGCGACGGAGGTGAAGAACGAGGAGGCAGAGGCAAGGCAGGCGATGACATCGATGATGCGATGAGGTGTCAAGTTGGTGGGGCAGCGACAGCATCACGTGGGATGAGCGTTAGTTAGAGAGAAAACGACTTGTAGAAAAAAAGACTCACGTTGTCGACAAAGCTAGGCAGACCATAATCCGACTACGATTTACTGTTCGAGAGTAAATCATAGTCAGATTATGGGGCGATTATGGAAGAGGACAAGAGGAAAACGAGAGGGGGGAAAAGACTATGATTATACATCAAGGGTATAAAGACGATGTCGGTTTTGTGTCGGAAAAAACATGGCATTCGGTGAAAGTTATGTCAGCTTGTCTCAAAGTCAGATTACGCTGTGATTACACTTGGTTTTTCCGACAAGTCAGCTTAACATGTCATTATATCATATTTTCCTCTCAGAATTACTACTGAAAATAAAGTCACTTCCGCAGTGAGTCACGGTCAACCACGCACACTCAAGCATATTCCAGAAATCGACATAAATCAGATTTCCCGATGTGATATAGCCTATTGGCTTGCCCACTCCAGCCATGTGTCTGCATCACCCAAACCACGATTGATTGACCCTGAGCCCTATATGCAGACTTTTGCCCAACTCGGAATGTGTGCTTTCTTCAACCTCCCCGGACGTGTGTACCAACGAGATGGTCGACTGGGATGATTCTTCCCTTCTTCTCAAAGACTTCAGTACGTCCTGCGTCCTCCGTGTTAGTCAGTATCGCCTTGACAGCTACCTAGTTGCTTTGATCAAGCTTTACCATGCCATTGGTGGAATCTACATGTGTGTTCATCTTCATGAACAAGCCCGAAGAAAGCGGGTGCTCATATCAACTTGGAAAAAACTTCAGCTGGGAAACTGTGATCACGGCCGGTTTCGAATTGGATGTCTTGCGAAGAAAGCGGCCGTACAGGTGGACCATATGGGTGAACTCGTTGCTGCATTTGAGACGTCACACCCAACTCAAGGAAAAGTAGCTATACCTTGGAACACGCTACACCGGATTACTTGCCTTTGTCTTCTTCTTCGTTGATATCGACAGCCACAATGTTCTCTGCCAGGTAAGGCTTTGGGAATTGAATTCAGGCCAGAGATTGTCATTAACACCCTATAGCGGTTCATGATATCCTATTTTGTATGGGCAATGTACCAATCACCCATTCCCTCCCGGTTGAATCAGACTTTGGGTTCCCTAGGCGTTGGGTTTTGCCTCTTGGGCATTTGCCTCTCTCATCATCGTTCTCCGCGTGCAAGTCACCTCGTCACTCGGGTTATTGATGGACCTCATCGCGCCTCTTTCGTATTCTCAGAATCGCGATATGGAACAGCAACGTCTTCGTGTCTCTAATTGCGGTTGGTGTATGGTTAGGTGGGATCGCATTGCACATCCGGAGTACGTTTTGTATCTGCAGTTATCTACACCATCGTCTCATGTCCCATACCGGGGCTTTCGAAGGATTGACAATGGTGAAGTGCTTGCAGGGTTCTCATCTTGGACTGACGCTCACGCAAATTGCCAAGCTCGCTGGGACGTACAACCCCATCATAGATGCCTGTATAATCCTACATACACACAGGGCCCTCGTCAATGCTCTCGGCGCTCTCGTAGTCGACGGAACGCTTCTCCTGACCATGTTCATTGGGCTTCTGCGACATGTGCACAGGAATTCATCCGGTATATGGAATCTGCTTTACCAGCAGGTGACACACAGGGCGTTTTCTCCATCTTGTTATGGATTCTGAGCCAGTTGTAGTGTATAATCTGGTTAGCGTTGGCCCTGATTGCAGAGATACCAGTTGTGGTCCGTCCGTTTCTGCATTGGTCATCATTTAGCTCACCCGTTTTGGTAGGTCCTCCTCATTCTAGATTTGAATGGTATGTTTCTCTCTCACCTTTTTCGCACGCCTGTGCTTGGACAGATGCTGATAGTGCCCTGTGGCCCGACAGATGCTTGGAACGAGGTCCATTAACACACTTATTACATTTCATTCGGGGCTAATTTGACCGTCACTTCAGATGCTCGTTGGGACGGAACGTAAGGAATGAAATTGTATTAGTCGGACTCGAGTTTTGACCGAAATTTTCTTTATAAATTACCTGCTACTACAGTTGCAATTCTGTTCGTCCTCTCTTCTCCATTTCAATAGTCAAGTGGTTCTGACTTGATAAACCCAGATCCATCGGTGCTGCCAGAATGTATCGTTCTCTATCCGACCGCGGGTCTTTCACCGAATACGTGTACGTATTACCAGCCTCTAGAGACCAAGGGGTTGTTCTTAAACCAACACCATTCCCCTTCCTTTCAGGTCACAGGATATTATACCCCGATTCCCATCTAGGGCACCGACCCTCACTGTTCACCGTGGAGGGTCCAACGTCCGCGGCTCCATGCACTTTCCCTTTGTCACCCACTCGAAGGGGACTCAGGCGACAGATGAGGCCTCGGCGTTCCTTCCAAATAACCAATTGAATGTGGAGATCGTTCCTGACGGATCAATCTCCAGCCTTGCGCATTAGAGAACGCAAGGTAAGGCCAACTTGGCTGGATGTGTCATTTTGGCCCCATCCAGACGAAATACATGGCTCATTCTCCTACCTTTTTAACTTTCACTTTCTCGCGTCAATCGACCCCAAGATCCACAGTGGACAGCCCGATGTATTGGGCCTACTTTGTTTCATTCTCCTGTTCATCCTCATATGCTTAGTATTGTTCACTTCCTGTGGAGTAACTTATTTTGGCAGTGCCGCAAATTACCAGTGTATTACTTGGAACCTTTGTTGTAGTCTGATCGGACAAAACCTGGATACCTGAGCATTTTTTATCAAGGACCTCGAGGTGTGATGTGTATCCCGCTCCCCTCCATAGCGTCGTAAGTCTGAGTCATCTTCGCGGCCGCGGCGCTGGCGACCGGGTCTGTGGCATCCCGCACACGGGCGACTTCGTGTTGGGCTGTCTGCATGCAATGTTACCGACGGAAGGAGAAAGGGGAGGACGGATCGGTGGTGACACGCGGGTGAGATCCGCCTCGAGAATGCCCAACGGAGAGCTAACACGGGCCTCATTGGCTGCCAAGAAAGGTATCGCAAGAGGGCGTCCTGGCTACCTGGGAGGGGAAGGCGCTTGCGAGCCAGGAAAGGAGCGGCGAGCGTATGGGAATACCTTTGAGTTGAAAGGACCCGTTGAGGCGAAGGAGAGCAACGCGCCGAGCATCGTTGCCAGCCCAGAGGACAAAACTGGCGTTCCGAGAATCAGTCAAAGACAGCACCGACAATAGAAACTCACCACGCACCTTTAGGCAGAGTCACCGCTATCTGAACCACCCTCTGGAATCACCATTTGGACGGCGATTCGTCTTCGTCTTGTACCGGAGCGTGACATCAGCAAAAGTTCCAAAACCAGGTATTGGTAGGTAGCTTATGTAAGGGGAATGCAAGTGACGGGGGCCTTTGCCTCACAAATAAATTAACTTTGTCTACCTTGTGAGCTTTTGCAAGCTTTGCCGCTACCATGTGAATGTTGCATGATAATTGTGAGGAAATCAAGTATCTGGTCTTGAGCTTGCAAAGCACCACCTAGCATTGCAAGGAAATTGCAAGGCAATTGCGTATCGGTCCCACCTTGTAATACAATGACACATTGACTGGGTACTCCAAGGGTCGGCAGTCTCCATGTATAGTGAATTCCGGATCGGTGAGGCCTTGCAAGACCCAGATAGCCCCAAGGTTGTGTCGGGTGAGTGTCGGGTGAGCTCGGCCCGGAGCTCAGTCCTAAGTCGGTGTATAACACGCGCGCTCTTGCAGTGCCCTGCAAGGCTGGACATATGCTCATAGAGTTTTATTTGATGCCAATCTGTCTTATAATAGACATGGGGATGCCTTAGGAATAGGGTTAGTGTACTACAATTTAAAGTGCTTCGTCATTGTCATTGTCATCGTCCGAGTCATTTCCCTCCTTGCCTTCACTGTCTCCGCCCTCACTGTCCTCACCTTCTCTGTTCTCGCCTTCACTTTCGTGGCCATCCGTGTACCCGTAGTCAGCCTCTTCGTCAGTATCCACTTCTTCTGGCTCTCTGTTTGCATCGCTGTCTCCCATTGCTTCTGGATCTCTGTTTGCATCATCACCTTCTTCAAGTTCTGTTGGGGCGTGGGTTTGGGTGTTGTGTGGGATGATGTCTCCGTCAAGAAGTTCGGGCTCTTCATAGGGAACGCGGATGGGGCTTTGCTGTACATAGTCAGTTACTTTGTGACCAATCCCACCGCCTAGGAATCGCATGAACATGTCGCGATCGACAAACCTGAGAACCTGCCATGTCAGAGCTTGTTTAAATCACTGACGAATCACATATCATGTACATCAATACATAGTAAAATTCTGTAAACGGCGCATCGCTGTCTGAGTTGTCTGAGTCCTGTGCTTCTTGTTTCCTTTCATTTGGTGAGAATGCGACTATTAGATGAACAGATCGGAGGACGTCGTCGGGGTTGAGGAATCTGTAAGAAGTGGGATCTTCGCTATCTGTGAGTCCAATGCGATGGAGTCGACGAGTCTCGAAGCTGCCTTCGTAGTCTAGATCACATCCAAACCAGTGGACCCATAGAAATTCCATGCGCTCGGTCTCCATATGTCCCGAGCATCTCACATTGACATGAAAGATCCCAAGCACCTTCGCATACCAGTATGGGTGACGCTTCATTTCTTCTTCTTCGTCTTTGTGTCCCAGGGTCATGATATACAGATGGGTGTGCACATTTATTGAGTCCTGAGCACGGCGCAAGTCATAGGTTGTATAGTTGACGCGAAGGACATCGTGCTTGTATATACGGTCGCTGACGAATGTGATAGTGTCCTGCTCTTCATTGGAAAACGCGTGCTCGTCTCCATCATATGGAATATTGTTATGGCGCGCCAACAAGTGGTCCTTAAGCCTTGGAATAAAATCCTGGTCACTGTCAGCTATGCCACGTGATAGTGAGACGAACGTACTTGTATGGAGGGGTCATCTTTGTGCTCGTATACCCATGCCAAGATATCATGATAAGAGCGTTGCGACTCTCCGATGTGGTGGTAATCTTTAGCTGGTATGAAGGGGAGGGCTTCATTTTGCGATTCCTGTGATCGAGGCCTGGACTTGGACCTGGACTTGGACGTCGACTTGGACTGGGACTTGGACGTCGACTTGGACTTGGACTTGGGCTTCGGCCTAGGTGGTTCCTTAGATGCGATGGAATGCATAACATCTTCTTGCCTCTGGTGCTTTGCGATCTGGACTGTGGCGTTGTTCTTGTTCGTCCTTGGATAGAACTTCTTGACTTGTCTGTGTTGCAGCTCACCCTATGACGTCCAATAATCAGTGGAAATGTGTTGGATATGCTAGAATTCGTACTATCTGTGTGCTGTAGTTGTCTGTTGGTCCAAATCTTCGGATCGCCTCAGCGTAATCGGCCAATGCATGATATTTGTATGTCGCCAGATTAAATTTCTTCGACCTTTGGACAGTTTTTGCTTTCTTTTTGACTGTGCGGCTGTCCCCCTTTGATGTGAGTGCTGCCGCGCGTCGTCCGCGTGCTTCAGCCTCCCTTCGGAGTTCCTTGGTATGAAAAGCTTTGCACGTCTCCCGGAGGAACCGTCGCATTGCACTTGTGAGGGTCTTCGTCGCAGCCTCAAGCAGGTCGAGCGTCTTGTCGGTGTGAATTCGGAGTTTCGCTAACGCGTGCCACATTGCAAGCTCAAACAGGAGATCCAGTATGATGTTATTGTGATCTTGGGGCAGAAGGTCCTCAAAGACAGGGATAATGCACTGTAGTTGCAGTGGAAATTGAGCGATCGGAACTGAGGAATGTGGTGGTAAATGTGGCTACCTGCAGGATATCTTCGAAATCTCGCCCCGCTAGCTTCTTCATCTCTGAGATGTTATCCACGAAACGTCTTATTGTACCTCTACCAAATGTAGGGACATCGCGAAACCTAAGAGATATGCTGCGTCCATGCGTAAGATTAATGGAGAACGGCCTACCTCCTGTTAAATGTCTGAACACGACCTTCTTTTTTGGCATGTAAAATCCTGATGAGATGGGTTAGTACTGCCTTCCAGACACCAAGCTCGAATTCGTGCAGAAGGTCGACCATGAGCATTGGATAGAAGTTAAATCCATGTTCAGATAGTCGTGTAGAGAATGCATTCTGGACACCATAATGGTCGATCAACAGCGCGTTTACAACCTTGTGTCATGTACATGGTTCGGTGACAGAGAACTTCTGTCGAGTAGGCCATGGACCCATTTTCCGGTGACCCCAACGCCCCTGACAAAGATCGACTTACATGCGTTTGCGATGGAATTCTGAACCTGATTGCTATCGTTGCAAGTATTTCCACAGCTCCTATCATCCGCTCTGGTACCCGTGTCTGGGATTTGTGGCTTCTTGATTAGGCAGCGGGGGCATGGGCAATTGGACAAGTACTTCATACATGCGAGGAGTATCCTATATAAGTCCCATCAATGTAATTCTTCATATGGTAGAACTGGACTCACTTTTTGGGGTAGTCCGCCGCATATGTAAAGATCTGTGGAAAGATTCGACGCTTCACTCCATCGCCACAAGTGATTAGCATTCCATGTCTGTACGCATCCACAAAGGCATCGTCAAGCATTAGACACCATATCTTTTGCATAAGTTCGATCTTGAGGAAACGCAGAAGTTCGGGCATTGCTGAAGTTTTATGAGTCTTTTGGTAAAAGTCTTGGATAGAGTCGGGGAGCTAGGGAGGGGTAAACAGTCTTGCCAGTGCGCATATAGATCAGGATCGATACTCACTGATGGGATATAGGCAAGGTGATGCGCAGCATGGGCGTTTGGTCGCCCACATGCATACTTCAAAAGGTTGCCAAAGTACAGATATATCAGCCAGACAGATGCAGTTCCAAAGTTTGTGAGATGTGTTGAGTCTGACCAGAACAACATGGCTAGAATTGCAATCTCAGTGTCAGGGTTGTCATCAGGATGTCGTCCCTTGGCTCTAATCTTTGCGTCCTCTTCGAGCATAGCTTCGGAATTATATATGTCAGTGTAAGCTCGCAGGTGTGCCGATGGTGTCTGATGAATGAGCTTGAAAGGAACCCAGTGGTATGCCTCCGATTTAGAACTCTGACAGGCTGCCTTGATAACCTCCAGAAGAGGGCGATAGAGTATTCCAGAGACAAGGAACTGAGGACTTGCCGACTCTGATGCATATTTGTGGTTCACGTTTGGGACATGAATCATTACCGATCCTTTCTTCCAGTCATCATCCGCAGTGAAGGGAACATCAGTAGATCCATATTTGTCAAGTCATTTCATTTCCTGAGCTGTGCTGAAGTTTCAGAGATCTTTTGGGTTAAAGTCATCTGATGAGATTACATCACGAGCAAGGCAATCAAGGTCCACTGCTGATAGTGTCCCAGATGTTCCCTGAAACCACTTGATATATCAATAGACAGTGACATTGGGAAAGGGATAGAAAAAGTCAGCTGTGGTAGAACGTGGGCTTGGAGTCTCAGCTGCTGTAGCTCCTGAGTGATGTTGCTCTGGCATATCATTGTCTGCCAAGTCCGCCAGTGTCAGACTGACCTCTGGATCAGTTTGAGGTTTTCTGGTATATTGTTGGTATAGTCTGAAACCATTAGGTTCTGTTGTGAACCCAGGATCAACCTCAGGCTCAGGCTCAGGATCTGGTATGGACACCAATCCTGGAACTTCCAGTTCTGCAGGTGGCACAGGATTGGGAGGCGCAGGGTGCAGGTGCAAAGGTAGTCCTTCCAGACAATGAGGAATGTAATCTTTAAGTGCACAAGGGACTTTTCGTCTCCGTCCGGAGAAGCTAAATGAAGCCAGAGGAAACTCTGGCACTGGTGACGCTTCTAGTTCCAGCACGATGTCTGGCACAGTGGAGATATCCTTGTTAACACCTAGATCAGGTTCTGGGGACGGGTTGCTGTGTCTGGCCCTTTTCCGAGCGTGCGTCACAGCTGCAGAGGTGCCCTCGTTCATGCCTAGATCAGGTTCCAAGGATGGGTTGTTGTTTCTGGCTGTTATGTTCTCAGCCTTGCGTGGTTATCTTTTTCTTTTCTTTTCCTTCCTATCCCACAATCACCTGACCCGATTATCCCATGATCATCGGACTACTATATCACATGACTCCTATCTTGGGCACCAATGTGCCGGTATTCCTTTTGTCCCCTTTTCTTGTACGACTGACTCCTATTGACTCATGCCTCTTACCTGACTCATTCTGACTCCTTATGACTTGTACTTCTTACTTGACTCACTTTGACTCTTATTGACTTGTACCTCTTACCTGACTCATTCTGACTCCTATGCACCATTGTTCTCTCCATTAAGCTGCTTAGTCATGGTAGCTGCCCCCAATGTATATAAGCTGGCTTATATCTAGAGTTGGGCCTTAAGCCTGACTTGGTTTAATCCCAGTGTCTTGTTGCTTCCACCACAATTGAGTTTGAGCAACTTAAGACTTCCCTTCTCCTTCTTGCTCTTCTTTTCATCATTCTTAAAACGCTTCAAACTCTCTTTGAAGCATTTTCCCTTATTCTCTTGCTCATCTCCCAGACCCTGGCTTAAGTGCCACTTTGTCTTGTTACACATCCATCTCTATTGAGGAAGTCCCTTATAACTGTTCATTCCGCCATTGCTATTTTGTGCAAGTTGCACCTTTAAGCATCACTGCTTATAACACTGGCCCTCTTTGGAGTGCACAAGACTCTATCAGCCTCCTCCTGTTGTTTGCGGCAGGCCTTAGGGCAGTATTGCAAGTGGGCAGAAAGGCGTTTTGATTCTGGGAATGATCAAACACAATCATGACACCAAAACCGCATGTGTGACAGATGGTCGATCTAAATTTGCAAGTAGAAGTGGCAAAGGAAAATGTCTTTCAGAGTCTGAATCCCCTTTGTGCATATGAGGGCGCTGCGGCTAAGATAAGATACCCCACATGTTTATCATAAGCAGGAAGCCACTGGCATCCCCAACTTTTGAAAATGGAAGGTGTTCTTCCATTTTGAGAAGTTTCCTGCTAGGAAACACCTCTCTTAAACTTGAAGAAGATGACTTGGCCTCTTTTTCTTGTCTACCACTTGCCACCTACATCTAAGCATGACACATTGGTCATCTTGCAATAAACACTTGGATCACAGTTCTTGGTCTGGAACCCGCCACAATAAGCTCAGTGGTTGTGGATCTGCACCAAGGAACCAGAATACCAGTTCTACTGAAGACTCAACCCAGGCCACTGACTGCTGTGGCAGGACCTGTTCTAATTCTGGTTCTGAATCGACACATAGCACCTTATTAGAATCAATGCATAGCCACAGTACCTCATCAGAGTCCCAAACAAGGGACCACAACTGAAGACTGACTGATGCACTAGGGAGCGCTGGAGGGCAACATGGGAAC
>Ga0307512_10007106_pt1 | contig 11151 bp, 11 predicted proteins | sample 14_EM_MG_FD_200267 | JGI IMG/M metagenome (GOLD analysis project Ga0307512, IMG submission 200267) | Populus trichocarpa ectomycorrhiza microbial communities from riparian zone in the Pacific Northwest, United States - 14_EM | ecosystem: Host-associated > Plants > Roots > Unclassified | place... | reverse complement strand
CTCGCAACACCCCTCGCAACACCCCAACCCCACCCCCACGCAACGCCCGTGCCCACTGTGAACATGATGTGCGACACCCTTACAGGTGTTCATGATATCCCGCAGGGACGCACTCGAACCACAGCTGGGCTACAGGGATGGGGGTCGGGTCAGACGGTGTGACCGAGGTCCGGGTAGACAAAGATCATCCAGATCAAGGTCCCCGAAGGATAGACTCCCATACCAGGGGTTTCGGAGGCACAGCCCAGCGCCGGAGGAGGTCTTCGCGACTGGAAATCAGGGTACCGAGCCATAGCTCACTCATGCGTCGCTGGACCTCCTGACCCGTGGGTAACGCAGATGCCCTCAGACATCCAGATTTCTCTTCCCTCGACCTGAAAACCCTCCGGGCTTTCGCCCAGCACTTAAACTCATCACACCTCTGCACAAATACCAATAGCGTGAACACTACACATTTGTTTGATATCTACGGAAACTCGAGAGTAATCGCAAAGAAATCTGCTTAAGTTATTCAATGTCGCCCGATACAAACACGTCCTAAAGTAACCTCAGATTTCGTAGTGGCGCAGAACGCTCGAGCCTCACCGCTGGAGATTGGTCGATAATATACACGCGTTCATGTAAACTATACAGCCTCTTGTAATTTTTTCCACTGCGTTCAATAGGTTTCTACATGTAGCGTGTGACGGCGCCGACAAGCGGCAGAGCTCGGGAACCGAGCCGCGGACTAGGGGCCAACCCATAGAAAACGACTCGAAGTTCTAGGGATAGCGGGACAGTCGATTTTCCCACGCCGATCTCATGTCATGCTACGTCAGGTGCAATCTACAGCAGGGATTCTACGACCGTCGTACAGCACAAGAAACGAGACTTGGAACCCATCGTCTACGGCCCGGGAACAATGTGGTGGACCCACGATGGCTACAAAATATACCGGAGCTCAGCGAGATGGAGCCCGTGATAGTTCAACAATTTGTTCTTCCTCGGTCGAAGCATAACTACATACGATCTGAGAACGGCAAAGCACCTTCCATCCCGAAATGCCCCGTCGAATCCAACGACCACGCCGACCCGGGCACGCCCCAAGTAGTTAAACAAGAAACCCCGCCACCGACTTGATTTTGCTGACCCTGCTGAGACGAATACCGATGTCCTGTCTTCCGTCTTCTTGTCGATCCCCGACTTCGCTTTCTAAGACCCACCCTATCGAGGCTATACGTCCCCGGATCGTTCCACCAACCCGCGGAAGGTCCTTCGACCGGTGTATCGCGGTGGGAGGATGTGTCTATACCCATTTCACGTCAGCGATTCCCTCTTGGTTCCCCAGCAAATCCCACCATGTCGCGCCAGTGAACCGTCCCAATGTGTTGAGTAACGTCCAGTCCTGGTCGGATGTACCCAAAGTTGTGATGCCCATGTCGATCCTCCGAGCTATAGGATAAGTGGCGACATAAAGTACAGTCCTACCGTTGACCCCCTACATCGATTTTCCGGTTCGACCTAGATTCCACATTACCCAACATACAATAGGTTGGATGGTATCGGTGAGCTCACCCCCCGTACCGTATATCCAACGCCAGAGTTTTGGTTCCCCACTTCCAATCGTCAGACGACAGCACACTTGCCTTGAGTGTCTTTCGACATCTGATGATAAGGGTTCTGGATCTTGTAAGCTCCTGGCTCTAGCTTTCCATTTTTGAAGAGAGAAAAACGGTCACTGGTCAAGGTCGAGGTCACGGTTGGCGGAGCAAGTTCTACAACGCGAGGAACACGTCGATCAAGTCATGATGGCAGTGCCACGTCGACATGCACCGGCAACACTTTTTGCCCATGGGTTGTGAGGTGCATATGGTAGCTGGAAGTTGGAACCGCCCGTGACTCTATCCCCAATTGAGTCGCCTCAAATCTGTCGATCTACCATCACGTTCAGTTCTTCCTTTGTGAACGGACCAACGGTACCCTTCGGACCTTGATCCGGATCTCAGCGCCTCAGCAATAATCTATTCAACTTAGAGCTAGGACAAGATATCTAACTAATCCAAAACCTAGTTGGCCAAACCTTCGGCAGCTAAAGCTTTACTAATTCGATAGCCATGAGAACCGAGCTTCGTTCGTACACCCCAAGATCTCAGTCGTGGAACAAGTCGGCGAACTGGACATTTCCGGAAAGGCCAGACGTTGCATTGCCACACACCGCAAACGCCGGTACGTCCGCTGTTTCCGACAGACCTGACGGGGATGACAAGTGATTCTTTATACTGCAGATTTTATACATGGACAGGACAACTAGTCAAGCATCTTCAATTCGACATCTCTTTCGAGTGGTGACGGTGACCTCGTTCACTATTGTCCCGAACTCATCGTGCTCAGACTCTACATGTTGTCTGCGAGTGGAGAACTACCCAGTTGCATCCCAATCATATGAAGGGAGGGGGCCGGAACCAAGCCTTTCGGAAAATAACTACCCAAGTGCGTACACGCCTTCGACCTTCACATGGTCCAGCTTAATGTTAGTGAAAGAAGAATACCCGACCTCCGTACTGTTCTTATTGCTGTTACCCTTTAGATCCTACACCATGCTCGTTATTTCCCAGTACAAACTAACGCACGGTGAGCGTGATAGCTGCCATTGCTGGAAACCGTGAGCCTCACCCAATGTATTTAAATCCATGATGCTCGTCCTCTGTAATCGAGCCTCCAAACCACGGGAGATAGGGGGTCACGCCGGTGTATCGTTGCTTTTTGCCAGCCGCTGCTAGATCCACGATGGTTGTCGTCATCGGCGGTTTTGGTGCTCCAGGCCGCGGGATAAGGAGTGACACGCAGCATAGTCCCACCATGGACCCCTTCAACGAGGTACAAAACTGCTCAGGTTTCCCGGGTCAACCCACACTCGACGGTTGTTCAGTCGTGTCGAAAGAGATCGGTAAGTCCACCCTTCTGTGCCAGCCCCAAACTTTTTGATCTCCCACTTCTAATAGTCAGACGTATGAGCGACGGATGCTGAATACCGACTTAAGGGGCCCCTTTCCTCTTCGGATCTTTGGCGGACGACAGCACACTTCCCTCGTGTGTACCTCGAGTTAGGTCTCGATGTCAATGCTCCGGATCCTTCCTGTCTTTGATGGGCAAGGAGTCGCTGGTCGAATCCAAGGTCATGGTTGGCGGAGCGAGTGTAATGATATGGGGAAAAATACCAAGTCACGTTCACGTTGCTGCCATCGTGTACTGGCATGCGCCTCCATCGGGACAGCCTGCTCGACCACTGCCGTCACGAAAATCAGATAAAGTTCATGATTCACGCCGGAGGTGTGTCGTCTATTTTTGCAAGTGGTCCGATAATGGTAATGGGAGCTAGGGGACCTGGTTCCGACGTCAAGTATCACGTAGGGATGCCAAGCCCCAACACCATCAAAAACTAGATAACAAATCGGTGTCGTATTCTGTGGGAAACGGTCTATTGAAACGCGATCAGCTAACTGCAGCCCGCGCCAATACGTGAACACGTAGGTTGCTCACCAGACCGTTTATCTAATGACAGTTCCCATATCCAGTGAGATTCATCATCTGATCATGTTGACGGGGCATGTACGTGAGCTAAACCGATGAATCTTGTCCTCGCACCGTCATGATCGGCACTCTCTCTTTCGACTTGAAAGAAAGCATTGACCATCTGTGTCTGCAGGGGGAGACGATGAGGACGGTCGCTGAGAGCTTCAAAGTCTCCTTCGGCTCTGCCCCCCCCCACGTTATTGGTCTCTATCGGAGGTATGGGCATAGTACTGAGCCACGGACCCACATGTTAATTCGGTTGGGAGCAGATCACTGCAGACCTAAGTACATGGGATCCGCAAACCGGATCTTCGCTGATTCGACTAATAAAATCCAACTCCGACCGGCCACCTCCGCAGAGTGGAGGGGTGCAGGCATCTTGCTCCCGAATATCCTATCCGATCTAAGACCGCGGATCACTTTCACCTTGACCATGCCCCTCCTAATATTGGGCACCGGCATCCCATGATATGGCTTCGGGGACTAACCACGAACCCTGCCCCCCCGGGGAAACATGACCGGGCCATTCTGTTGCCAAACGAAATTCGGTCGCTTCTCTTTTTTTGGTGTAGTAGTTCGAATAGTTGACACCTTGTCAGTCAGAGCGCAAGGCCGCTGCTTTTTCAAGCTAAGATGAACCAAATACCTAAGTGAACCCCTCAACCCCCTCTTGTCTCCCCTCTCCTCATCCTCATCATCTCTAGGAATGTCCATCTATCGTTTTGCGAGGCTCGCCCTCGCGGCCGCCACCTTATTTGGGCAGTCTGTAACTGCACGAGGACGCTGTTTCAATCCCTCTGTTCGGCACGAATGGAGGAGTTTGACATCCCATGAGCGCGCAGAGTGGATCACTGCCGTCAAGGTAAACCCCCCTGAGCATGCTTCTCGCACAACTGACACTTTCCTCCCCAGTGCCTTCACACACTACCTCACAACTCTTCCTTGGTGCCGACGTTTAACACAACCTACGCCACGATTCCACCCATCAACACCAGCAGTTCACATTTCGACGGTTGGTTTATGCTGCATTTTCTCGCAGATACTGCTTATTTCATATCGGATCAGATTGGGTCTACGTCCATATGGATCTCAATCACGTTGTAAGTCCCTGCTAGACCCACCAACTCCCCGGACAATAATTCGACACGAACCTAGATACACTACACTGGCCAGTTCTTACCCTGGCATCGCGCATATGTCAAGGACTTCGAAACCACCCTTCAGGAGAAATGCGGATACGCGGGCGCCCACCCGTACTGGGACTGGACACTTGGTATGATCTGGGCATGTCATTTCCACATCGCTGAACTAACCTGGCTTTATGACAGACGCATCAAATTTTCAGAACAGCACTTTCTGGGATCCCGATACCGCTAGCGGCGTGGGCGGTTGGGGTGACCCCAACGATGACAATCAAATTACCGATGGTGGATTCGCCGATGGCTTCGTCGTCTCGTATCCCTCGCCTCACAGGCTTCGTCGCCTGTATACGCCAACTTCTCCCGATCAGCCCGACCTGCCCTTGGCGAACGCATTCACACCTGAGAGTCGAGCGGCCTTGGTCAACGGGTTTGAGGGTAGTTTCCTTGGTTTCCAGCAACGGTTGGAACCGGGGGCACATCGATCTATTCATTACATGGTGGGAGGGTGCATCAATCTCCTAAAATTCGTTGTGATTTCGTCCACTCACGGACCTCACGCAGAGATCTTTTTGGGAGCTGTCCAATAAACGCTCCTGCTGGTTGCGAAGCTGGCCCTAAGTGGTCCCCCAACGGTGCGCCCTTGATTAGCGTGCATAACCTAGTATGACAAATCCTGACATTTCAATAGACCCCTTGTTCATGTTGCACCACGCGGTAAGGGGGATAAGTGCGAGTAGCTTAATTTTCTGACATATGTTCTCCCCCAGATGATCGACAAGCTCTGGTACGATTGGCAAAAAGCCAATATCGCCAGTTTCTGGTCGTTTACTGGAGGTTCCGTTGCTGTGGCCAGGGGTGACCCGATCTTCCCGAATGGGACTCCTCCCTTCATGAATGTACGTAACCTCTTGATAAGCCCTTGTTCAGTTAACAGATTCTCTCGTAGCTCTCCACGCCAGTCCCGACAGATGGTATTATGAACGAGTACACCATTTACGAGCTGATGGACCCTCTAAACGAGAGGTTGTGTTACACCTACGAGTGAACTCTCTAGATTAGGATGGTGGCAAATATGCCGGGGCGAAGCGAGAAAGGACTCGTAATAATTCAAAAGTCTATTCTTCCCCAGTTGATGTATAATTATATATGATCATTCTGCCTCGTTGAGAACGGCAAGGCACCCTTCGCCTCGAAGTACTCCGTCGAATCTAACGATCATACCGGCTTGGATACACTCCGAACGGCGAAACAAGAAACACCATCACCGACTTGATGCTGCTGACCCTGCTGAGACGAATACCGATGCCTCGTCTTCCACGTTCCGTTCTCTTGTCGATCCCCGACTTCGCTTTCCAAGACCCACCCATCAAGACTATACGTCCCCGGACGGTGAATCCACGCCCTCGCTCGAAGTTCCGTCGTTTGAGATCGTTCCACCAACCCGCGGAAGGTCCTCCGACCGGTGTATTGTGGTGGGAGGATGTGTCTATACACATGTTACGTCAGCAGTCTCGAAGGGGGTGGAGGGAGAGGTAGGACCCACGGTGAAGAACCCTTCTTGCCCTCAGAGGATGGTAACCGGAAGACGAACTTTGCCGGATGAGTCAACGAACAGTTTGAGATAACGAATGTCACAGGGACGCTGCACGACCTGGAAAAACAGATAGAAATTAGCACTCATCGCTACAACGTGGAAGGCCCACCCAACAAAACCACTTACCCCGACTCAAAATCGTGTTCAACCACCAACTCATACTTGACGTTAACCACCACCGGGTTCGAATTCACATTCCACTCTCCACCCCTCACCGCCCGCATGACCTCCATCTTCTCCCTCTGCGTCTCCGCATACATGATCCTCTTGACCTTTGCGCTCTCCGCTTCCTCGATTATACTTCCCAAATCCCCATGCTCCGCTCCCAAAGTCAACCCAGACACCAAAACATGTCCGGACCGTTCCTGAGATGGTATCTCCCAGAATACGAGCGCATCTAGAGCGGCCGGGTTGTATAATGGGAAGATCGTGTGGTGGGATCCATTCGGTATGCTCGGATACGTCCTCGAGAGCGATTGTCGGACAAGCTTTCGCTTGTTTTGTCGAACGAGATACGAGATGTCTTCCGAATCGAACGTGATGGTTGGGTCTGACTATGGCAAGTCTCGTGAGCGATGGCATAAACACCAGGATGCAAAAAGACTTACACCTGAAAAATGAGTGCATGAGACCTCTAACGGAGGAGGCTCCGAAGGGTCAATCTCTTCCCCACGCAAAACTGCCCCAATTTTCCGTCTGACATACTTCCTCGTCCCTTCGATCCTTTCTGCGCCATCTTCCCATCGTTTCACGCAGAACCCCACACGGACTAACTGACTTGGAAACAGATCAACGCTTGAAAAATACGCCATCAGCTACCCACCCCAGATCTCCGGAACGGGGGAAAAACCTACACAGATCCGTCCGTGGGTGAATGGCAGGTCCATGATGGACTCATGGTGGATATTTGCGAGATCTTCAAAGGTGTTGATATAGTGGTGTTCTCGACCTCCAAACTCAACAAAAACTCGGAGTCACCACCTCTTCCTGGTTTTGATGAAATCGAAATCTCGAACGCCGGCTGGACCTGAATAGAAAGCGACGCTCGTGTCGACCTAAACCCTCCACCGTCCTTTGCGTGGGGGGCCAGTTAGAATTTTGTCCTTCGGCTGAGAGAATTGAACGTACGAGACGGTAGACGAACATCAAACAGATATTCCCATTTTCTACCCTGTCTGCATGATAGACGATGGGGAGTTTGAAATACCCTTTAGGTTTCAATACTGTCGACTCGGCGTAGTCCTCAATTCGTATCTGTGACGGCCCAGGGTTCGAGACACTGTTCGATGACAGTAAAACCTCCTCTCTCGAACCTAAACGGCAGATTAGTTCCGCTCGTTTCGATTGCAAAGGCCTCACCTTCCGGTTCATAATCAGTAGGTCTTTCTATCCACACCACATTTTCTGGCCCAGAGAGCATCCAAACCTCGCTCACATCCTCCACTCCTGTATTATTAATCCACAACTCTAATCTTTTCCTCTCACCCTGGATCAACGCCACCTGGCTGTCCTCCACAAAGCTCGCGTCTAGACGTCGTCCGCATTCTTCAGTCTCGACCTCGACGAAAACATCCGGAGCGTAAATTTTGTCCTGTCTCTGGAGGGCGGTGTCGTTGAGCCGTCGCCCACGGGTACCGAGGGGTTCCGAGCAAGGTATCGAAGCGAAGAATTTGTAGGTGAGTTCTGTGAGCACAAGTTTCGTTGGTCGAAGGGATTTGATGGAGATCGGGATCTTGCATTCAACGCATAAGTGAAACCACCACGAGGAAAACAGAATCAGGCTTACTGTTCGTTGCTCTCCAGGAGCCAAGGATATTTTGTCTATCTCTTCAACCTCCACCAACCCTTCTTGATGCTGGTCCGTCTGGGTCTTCCCAGCCTCTTTCACCACTACGGTCAGGTCCGTCAATTCCACGTCAACCTGAAGTGGGTTCTTTAACACAAAGTCTCCCCATATTGTTTCTAGAAGTGAGTGTGAGATAGTCGACAGAAGAACCATCTGTACGAGAAGCCATGCATACCATTGACAACCCCTCTCCGCTTGTTATCCAGCTTCTCCTTCCCCCCTTTCGCTCGCCAAAATTCCGTCCACTCACGTTCCCGCTCTTCCCACTCATCCTTGTCGTCTCCCAAGTGGTCATCTCGAAGCCGCAATTTGGTCAGCTTTGGTTTACAGAAGGTGATGGGCAGCCTAAAAGACGCCAGATCTACTTCCCCACCCGCAGTGTCCATCCAATGCTGCGCAAAGCGTCAATAAAACTCGATACGAGTCTCAGAATATTAAGGAATCAACTCACGTTAAAGGCAACCCGGAAATCTTCAAGGAATGTCTTGTCCAAGTTGACTTGTGCTCCTTGCGTCGAAGCCACCAGCGCCCCATTCGGCCCCATGACAGGCCCAGGTAGTGATAGCGACGGTGAGCTCGACGAGGTCCCTTTCAGAAGACCCAAAAAGAGCTTGACAGCACCTTCGACATTTCCGGTGGTATATAAGAGCCGTCCTGTTCTTCGAAGTCAGCTAACGCATGGGTGGATGTAACTTATCCCACCAAGCGCATGCTCGATCCCAGGAACGATCCCTTCGAACCCTCTCCAATCCTCCTGGGATCTATTTTCGCCCTCCCAAAAGGATGGCGAGAACTCCTTCTCTATGGGCGATTCATACATCATCTGTGCCCTTCTCAAGAAGTGTGTCGTCAAAGGTTTCTGGTGAAAGAGGTGAATAAAGAAGAAAAATGTAGGCGTTGTAGATGTACTCACGATGCCGCACTTCTCGAGTCTATTGGCGGCAAAGAGGAACCAAAGTGCCGCCCGCCTACGGGCTCCCCTGATCACGCACAACTGCGCCGCATGTGCGAGCAACAAGGCTGCAGGTGCTTCTTCGGCCTGAGATATAAAATAGCCTTGCGCGCATTAGAAACCCTCGAAAGCCGATACCGCACAGGGGAGAAACGCACAGAACCCGCAGCCCAAACCAACCACCGCTCACCCTCCAGCTCTCTGCTGAGGAAGTCTGGTTTGTCGATTCCCACGTCCCAGCGTACCGTGTATGTAAGCGCGGTGGCCAACATCAACGCTGGGTAGCTTGTGTTGATGCTCGTGATCGCATGTTTGGCATGCAAACCCACGGCGGGGCTAACTGCCAGCAGCAACGGGAGTATTTCCTAGCATTTATGATCGCACTAAGTCCGAGCAGAACGATAAAAAGGGTTGGTGCTTACGGAGCCACCCTTTCCTTCCCTCCTGACAACCTCCCAGATGGGGATAGCAAGTTTGTAGTCGCCGAGGATGGTCGCAAACTCTGCGAGTCTCCGTTGCTGAGCAAGTGGGGTCACATTTCCAGATAGAGAAGCCACGGAACTTGTTGAGCCCGTATGCCCGTGTGCAGGCAGGGAAACTGAGCTTTGGGCGGGAGAGTTCGAGACCGACCCTGTACCGAACAATCGTCTGGTAGAAGAGAATAATCGGGAGGGAAGTCTCCGAGATGATGAATACTGGCAACCCACATCGAGTACATACGTCTGGTGAGCCCTGAGGTTGGGAGGGGCGAAAGGAACACTCACGGCTTCGTTCCACTCTAGAATGCACTTTCCCATCCAAGGGATCAGGCTCTCTACGGCGAGTTCCCGTACGAACTTGGCGGTTGATTCCAAATCAGCTTCAATCATTTTAATGGTGAATGACTCGGCCTTTGTTGGTGGTGGAGGTGCATCTGGACCTGAGGTTTCAGGGTTGTTCGGTAGTCGAGGTGGAAGGGCAGGCGATGGTACGCCCGAAGGTGGGGGGCTGGGGAGGGTGAGTTTGAGGAGGTGACTGTTACCGTATTGCTTCTTAACAGCATTAAAGAGCGATTCTGTGCTGGCATAGTTGAAGTTCAGTCTCTCAGGACTGGTATTTTGACGGTGTGCACATACATTGGGTCCGAGAGCGATGAGGTCCCGCATTGGATAACGAGCGTACATCGAATATACGTGGGGTCTACCCATGGCGGCAGGTCGATCTGTCTTGCGTGCAGGTCTTGGAGGGCCTGGAGTGGATTAGCAGCCGTTGTAGACACTGCAAAGATGACTAGGTTCGGAGATTAAGCCAATAGCGTATGAGATGGACGGGCAAGTCCCAGTTGCTACTCACTTGCGACGGGGTGGTTCCATCCTTCAGTCCTCGAGGGTACAACATTCCCCTCAGTACACTTCTTCAGCTCCTCCCACCACGGCGTGGTCACGCCTTCCGACTCGGTTTTGTCCATAATCTCGACCCACTTCGTAGCTTTGTCACTAACTCGCGAACTTATCCAGTCGATCGTCCTATTCGCCCTTTCCTCTTCATCTTCCCGACATGCCTCTTCGATTTCAGCTAGATCGGAAAACCTGAGCGCGAATTGAGAATGCTGGATTAGGCTTGGAGTTCTAGTCGTAACTGTCCGGACAATACGCGAAGCACGAATTCGCAGTTGCGGTCATTGGTCTGTGAATTCGATCTCTTGAGCGTGTCACCTTACCTGAGCCGAGCGGAGAGAAGGATTGGAGGATTTGGGGAAGAGGTGGCAGAGCTACAGATCTCAAGGCAAGGTCTACGTCTGGGGAAGATACGACGCATATGTGTGGGCTGAGTGACACCGGGAGCGTCTGAGGCATCTCCGGGTCAGCTGAAGATGAGACGAGACAGTCAAGGCGGAGATCGACGTGTCATAGAAAACCAAAGCATGTGTGAATATTAAGATGTAGACGTACATACACAGATCCAAGAAAAGCATTCGATACAGCGAGGGCATATGTTACACAGTCATAACGAGAGACCGAAGAGAGTCCAGTTGCAGAAAACATGTGCGAGATAAAACCAAACCAAGGCAGAAAGAGGTGGTGGT
>Ga0307512_10007105_pt1 | contig 11152 bp, 6 predicted proteins | sample 14_EM_MG_FD_200267 | JGI IMG/M metagenome (GOLD analysis project Ga0307512, IMG submission 200267) | Populus trichocarpa ectomycorrhiza microbial communities from riparian zone in the Pacific Northwest, United States - 14_EM | ecosystem: Host-associated > Plants > Roots > Unclassified | place... | reverse complement strand
GATTGCTAGAAGCCTTGTATATTCTAAACTACAGGAGTTCGTGTGACCTTATATACGGCGCTCAAAGTATGCCTTGTACGCATGCATGCGCACTCAGCTGGCATCTCCAGCTGAGTCTGGAACGACCGTCATCTTAAGGAGATTGTGCATCAGCCCAGCTGAAGCCCATAAGCCGTATCTCAGGGAGGTAGACGATATATGCAACAGGAAGTTTCCGGGAATGCACGAGTGACCCGGTATGATGTTGCCCCAATAGGCTCGCTTTCAAAAGTTTAGTGTCTAAATGTTCTATTATGAAAGCTAATACCTGGCCATTTCTTTGCTTGTATCCGTGTGGCGGTTATTAGAAGTCGTTAGCGTAACATCGGGCACTTCGGGTATTGCCAAAGAATTTGTGCCCGGATTAGTTGCCTAACTGACCGCTTAAAAAGACCCGAGAAACGAAGAAGTTCTATATGCCGTCATATCTTGATTTTTGCAGTTCCTATTTGAGATGCCAATCATAGGATTTGACCAATCGAGGGCCTGGGACGGCTCAACGCTCAGATCGACCTATGAATTCCCTGGACAGAAAAATGCAATAAATTAGAGAACACCTGTTATATTGGGATACCCCCCAACAAATTTTGCTCTCTATCCTGACTTATGCAACTACAAACTAATAGTCATCCCTCCGTACGTCAATGCTTATTCGCTCATTGGACTTCGCTCGGCTGCATTGGTACTCGCAGATCCACCCATAATACTAATCATTCACTTGGTGGTGCTAAACCCGTTGCAACTTCGGAATAGAGCTACTTGAATAGAGTCTTGATTCTGTGCATAAGTTCCACTCCTTGGTCATAGATTGGCCTTGAACTAGGCTCTCAATTGCACTAAGATGAGAATGGAAGTGATAAAAAGGGAGTAGATTACAAGGGAATGAAGTTGTGAGAGAGGGCCTGGAGACATCGCTCCACACAAAGTTCATAGGTCAACCCGGTGAAAATATCAACACCACCGGTTTGAGCTGGGTTTGCATGGAAAGAAGAGTTTAGGTTAAAGGAAATACAGTTTATATGGGGTGCTAAGTCAGGCAAAATTTGTGGTGTAAAGTGAACAAGAGTGACCGGGTCAAGCTGGCAACGACCCGGATCAAGCTGGCAACGACCCAGATCAAGTTGGATTAGCTTCGGGTTAAGGCTGCAGTGAGTGTAAATGTGGTAGTTTTTTTTAAAAAAAACTCGGCATTGACTCAGGTAGATGTAAACTAATACCCCCCAAAAGCTCAGCTCACTGGAGGGAATTTGAATTTTTGGTGGGGTGATGTCTCCAGGCCCTTTCACCTCACTTTTCTTCATGATCTCAATTTGGATCAGACTCACCATTTCGGTTAGTATGAAATCACATGAGATCAAGGGCCGGGGTACGAGGCCAGTCATAGATGCAGATTAGAGAAGCATTCATGTGGGTCATTTCCAGGGTTTCCGCGCAAATCCAATTAAAACGCCTACCTCCACCAATTACACTAACAAAGAGAAAAGGGATCATCTGAAGACATATCATAGAAATAGAAAGTATTTTCCGTATCCAGGAGTAAGTATATCCACCAATAGTGCCTTCCTACGTTTTCCAATTCCATAAATCTCTTTCGATCGCTTTGCCGTATCCTAAACAGAGATGGTTAGCCAATGAGCAACCACAATGAGAAACGTGATAGACTTACCTGCGCTGCGAGTTGGCAGTGGAGAGAGCACTTCACACTAGGCCGACGAGGCGATTTCTTGCAGCAGCTAGTTATATATGCAATCAGTTATGCGCTCATAAGCATAAGGTATATGGGACTTACTGCAATTATTGTGGTCCTTAGTCAACTCTTGAAACCTCAATTCTCCAACAAAATAGAAGCCACCCACCGCAAATACACTGAATAGAAAAACACAAAGAAAGCTCACAAGGATCGACTGATTTAGCTTAACTCTCCAAATCTTCAGGTTGATTAAGCTCCATGAAGGTACCAAGATAAAAGGTAGAAATTGCCCAAGTGACAACCAAAGCATAAAAAAAATCCCAGCCAGCATATACTTTGGTGATCTGAATCCTGTAAGATAGTAAATAGTCACCCACGGCACAATAAGCCCAGCTATCATCACAAGGTCCATAATAGGTGGCATCCATGGATAAGTAGTTTCCCGATGTTTGGCGTTTCCGATCTGCAGTATATAATAGTAATTCTCGTGCTCAAGGGGATTGTCTTTCTTATCCTTGGCGTTGTTGAACACATTGTTGAAAATCTTCCCCGAGAATATTCCGACATCCTCGACTTGCTGCAAAGATGTCTTGAGGCGATTGTTGAGGACGAACCGAATGAGAGGCAAACTCCTTCCCAAGTGATGGAAGTACATTGCCGATCGCACAACATCCTTATCATCATTCCAAAACCCGCCGAAAAATATAGTAGGCTTCTCTTTTCTGCGACGTAATAATCTTTTATTTTTCACCTGTGCTGACTTCGTCGATACCTTTGGATCTTCCGTTGACTTCGATCGATCTTCGGCACTCGGGCATATCAATGGCACCTGCCCCTGTCCAGCATTTGGATCTTCCAATGATATCGGCCGCTCTTCGTCGTTCTGGTCTTTCAATGTCGTCTGACCTTCAGCGTTCGGATATTCCGGTGACCCAGACCCCGCTATTGCTCTTTCTGCTATTATACGCTTCAATGTAGCATCTCCGTCTTCCTCAAGTTCTCCGACCCACCCCTCAAAAACCGCTCCTCTCCTCTCAGCCTCTTCCATAACGGACGAGCGTACCATATAAACTGCCGGATAGGATGGAGTGAAGAAACCGCTCACTATGTTGACGAAAGACATCAATGCGTAAGGTATCAAGGTCAACTGGTAGGCACTGTAATCCTCAAGCTTATTTGCCCTCAGAATATTGATGATGGAATAAAGCTGGACAAGCGCAACAAACAATCTGACAACACTGAGGTTGGCCGAAATACCAAGATCGTAGTTTGATATATAGGGTTTTGTGTCGGGTTTTGTGTCGGGTTTTGTGTCGGGTTTTTTGCTGGGCTTGCGCCAAAAGCATAAAATCCACTTAAACAGCTGCGTTCGGTTCAGCAAAGCCACCAAAAATAAGGTAGGACTGTAACACACCTCCACGATCTTTTCCACCCGACTTTTTTTAGAGTGGTACCTTCTAAAACTTGTTTGATAGTCCGCGTGGTGTTTCCATGTCACACTGCAGTGCGGGGGAAGTCGTATGAGCATGTATTGGCCTTTTTGGCAATGTTGAAGTTTCTTGATACAGTCCAACGCTTTTTCTGGACATTTCTTGGATAGGGATTCGTGACAATGCTCGACATTTCGTATACATTCGTTGCAGTCACAATGGTCGACCTTTTCTTCATGACAATGCTTGGCATCTTCTGTGCATTCCTTCGGACATTTGTGAGCCCGCGGCAGGCGGCATAGGCCGTGTACTTTAATATAGCGTTGATGCAAACCTTCGACTCCCTCTTCTTGACAGTAGATTGCTGTCCTTTTGGTAACATCAAGGAGGGGAGGTGTCTGTCGGAGCGGTGTCTGTGGGGACAGCGTCTGTGGGGGCGGTGTCTGTGGGGACGGTGTCTGCGGCGGGTTCTCAATTGTCGCGCGCTCTCCAGTATCCTTTTCCGTGTCGCTCTGTGAGATATTTTTGGTCGCGGTCCTGTTTCACAATTAGCCTTGCTACTAAAGATACTAAATTGGGAGGGACGTACGGTAACCATATTTTGTCGCCGTCTTCCGGCTTCCATTCTTTTGTGCGAGCAACTGTGCATAACGCCCCCGCTTCCAAGGCACGTTTCAGAGGATCATCTTGGCATACTGCAAGGAGTTCCATGGTTCGGCAAGCTGTCAGAAGTCCAAAACATGGAAAAATAAGAGCCTTAAGGGAGAAAATGATGGTATAGAAAGCGCCGTATCCAGGACTGAACCGTATGGTGAATGCGTGAGCAATGTAGTTGGTGATCACAAACTGCAGTATCGGAATAACTAAGGTTGACGAGCATTTTATCAATTCATCGGTGAGTTCCGGTGTGATTGTGGTATTCGTGATTGTGGTATTCGTTGTGGCTCGTACTGCCAGCGATGAAACGACGGACCTCTGCAAGACCGCCAGAACGGCCACGAACCAACCGAGTTGCCACAGAGCTGGCATACTTGTGGATACGCTCAACAAGCATAAGATGACTCGAAATTTTGCGTGTATTTCACAGCCAAAGCGAAAGCGATGAGTGAAAATAGGACCAGGAGCGACGAGTTCAGTGGAGTGTATCAGCAGATGAATGCACTTGAGAAGGCCTGACCATAATGTGGGCTTTAGCTACAGGGCGATTATCTATCAGCTAGAATGTGCTTCTAGCTCTTCCTGAGACTTCTGCTCCCATCTGATCGAGTTTCACTAGGAATAGCGCATGTCAATCAATATCGCATTTAGTGAGTTCCGGCTAGTGCGCCAATTGCGAGCTAGCGACAAACTATCTATTCGCTAACTAGCCAGATGTGCTACCACCACGCTGAACTGGGCCAGGGCCACCTTTCTTAAATTCGAAGGGTGTCTAGCAGAACTGTCCAATCAACCAATCAAGCGCTGTAAACGAGACATTACTGCTCGTAATTTTTATGCAACCCACCTCGTACAACTCTAAACCTGGGCGAGCAAATGGGAACCCAGAAACACAGCTGGGATTAGACAAATCACTGCTCTCCCAACTCACGCGGCCCAGGATGATCATCAAAACTAATACTTCGTCTTTATGTTTCTAAGTAAGGCTTAGAAAGCAAAGGATTTGAAACAGATATGTATTATTCGGTGATATAACCACCACCGGTTCCCAAGCATAAAAACCATTCTGGGATTGTGCATGTTGTGGAGTTTTCAGGAATGCAGGATTGCGCGATGGACCGTAGTTGTACAAACGAAGATCGCAAACGAGTCACATAACTTGATAGAACAACACCAATGATATTACTCATTCGAATTTTGTGATCCGCTGTACGCGCTGACAGCTGAAACTTTAGGCAACCATATCCAGAGTTCACAAGCTCAAATGGGCGAATGTCATCATTCTCGGTTGGTTGGCATATTTCTTAGAGTCAATGTCTCAGGTATGATCTGTTGTTGCCTAATGCTGGCAGGTGATAGCTGGCAGGATTGGTTCAGATGAGTTGCAGGGTCTAGAGCCAGCTTTTATTGCCACCTTACCAAGCTATTTGAGGGGCACTGAGGAGTTGACGTGTCCTAAAGCAGATGATCATCCGTAAAGTAGTGCAGGGATGGTACCGAACTACTGGAAATTGATAGCGATATACCTAGCTGTGACTTTGCGTCTCGGACAAGCACCAGTACTATTAGAATCTTAGAGATCCTTGAATGAAAAATATAAGCCTGTACCAGAACCAACTAAACATCGTTTTAATCGCATCACTAAATTGCTACAAGAGAATAGACAATTGAAAGTACATATATGTTCGATCTTCACCTGCCCACTGCCAGCTCGCGAATGAAGGCATTTCGTATGCATCTAATTCTCCCGTGCCCTGATTTCTAGCCTAGCTCGCAAGCTCGGTCGCCCACAAAATTTATTTTCGCAGTCTGGGTACGGGATAATGCGTGGAAGGATTTTTAAAGGCTTATTTTAATTGATTGGTTCTTCGTTGACAGCAAATGATACAGCACGTGAACGTAGATCTTAAAGAAACATTTCGCGCGCTGCGCATACATCTAATGGAAGAACATCCGGCTACCGGCTAGCGGCCACCGCTATCTAGGATATCATGGAGTACTAACGTAAGGGTAACTACTGGATAATGGCCTATATGCAACACAGCTACCCAACAAGGCCGTAAGTGTTACCTGAGAATGCAGTGAAACGAAAAAACGCCAAGAAACATTGGTTGATAGCCGAGTGCTGAATGTAGATTAGCCAATTGACAACCAGAGTTAATTTACCATCCTTGCAGTACATATTGCTACTGTGGAGGAAACCCGGTGAGGACTCCCAAAGTTCTTGTGAATAAGGTCGTGATTGGCTAAGAGCATTTTCGAAAATCAAAACCATGTCTCAGAAATCAGATGATCTGGTTGGTCGGTAGGGAGAATTTCCGAGGTGTGACGCCTCTCCGCTAATATATTTCGACATCTTGTATTCTTTCGCAAATTTCCCGGTAAGCTTTCAGGTTCTCACAGCACGACAGTCTGAAACTACTTTATCTCTTCGGGGCTACATTAAAAGCTCCGGGATATTGGGGACTTCCGGAGATCGTTGTAGATTTTTACCTTTCTTGCAGGCAAGGCTGATGATCAGCGTTAGGTTTGCTGGCGCGGGAAACTCATGTTCTAGGTTCATAGGCTCAGGAAACTTTAAGTTATCTGGCGCGGGAAACTGGAGGTTTCGACGCAGGATGCTTTGATACGCAGGAATGCTTGGGAACACAGAAAGTGCTGGGAGTTGATGAGATGAGATGCAGTTGATCGGAGTTGTGTCACTACGTGTCAGATGGGAATTCGGAAAGCTGCTCAAGAATTAATAACTGTATTCTCACGACATTTCACCATAATCAACGCATAAGCGAGATGCTTAGCACAACCGCTGACACCGAAATAGTTCCACATTTGCCGATTCCGTTGACGAGCCTAAAGCAAGCCATAACCCTCATCATTCGCAATCAGCTTCAAATCATGTTCCGCGTGCACCGGATTTGTACCTTATCGTTGCTGTGGCGCAGTGAAATGTTTACCGATACTGCAAGTCTCAGCTGCAAGAGGTGGTAACGCTTATTGTGACCAGCATTCTAATATTTTACGGCTGGTGCCGCGGTGAAACTGTATGACACATCTCGGTGTGGGTCTATCAAAGCAGTCCGCTCTGGTTTGCTTTTTCTTCCGCTGGTTAGAACCTTGCCATTTCCTTATACTCTTGACCCGCATCTGCTCTCCTCCAGGAGTGCCACGACCCTACAGCTCGTTATCTCCCGGTACCTGCCAGTCCTACAACGCCTACCAGCGGAACCCAATTTCTGTCATTACAAGAGGTGAAGCAGACATTTAGTCTTGATATTCCCAGAACTGCAGCACTTCAGGCATAGTGTAGTCACCTGCTGGGACGTGCCATCACAACAGGGTGACGGTATGCAACCCAACGCCACTCTACTTACAGTAGGGCTCGGTGCTGAAGTTTTATACGTGAATAACCATGGCGTCAACCTCATGATCTTATCTGGTCAGTGTGACGGGTGGGGTCTTGCCGGCCACTCCGTCATAGACCCCTCACTCGCCCGACGACTCTGCCGGTCACGAACTTATGATATTGCATGACATTCTAGAACCACAGCCAGCATTTTCCTAACCTTCCTCTAGCTGTTAAAACCTGTTAAACTCCATTTGAATAAGCTAAATTACATCTCTTTTGTTCATTCAGCGGTAATAATTGTCACTGACTTCACTGAAAATCATTCGGCTTGCTCACCATATAGTATGTTACGAATATTAAGCTAATGAAGTCTATTCTACTAACTAAGGAGAAGCTCTGTCTTTATATACATGAGAGCCTGGAACACCATGGAAGTCCATGGAAGCTCACGATTGCTAATACCAGTGGTGGCGAGTGAAGACTCGTGGATGAGTCTACGACTATGACTCCGTAGCCTGTGAGTCGATATGACGATCTCAGTACAGGTGACTTCCTTACAGATCATATAGTAATATAGTATGTTACAGATGTACATGATGTTACAGGCCTGATACACGGTCACGGCTGCAGAGGCTGATGCCTCCTGTATATATCTCGACTCTTTCTCCTTCTCTCTTCTCTGTACCATAGAATCCACGCACACGGTTCTCCCCAACTTCCATATCGTAACATAGTACATCCTAAACTTGAAATATTATCGGTTGGCCACATATTGGGCATATTTTTATTCGGTTGGATATGCCTGATAAGATATACATGCATAAGATAGCCACTGAACAAAAATGGTACTGCATGCGCAATGTGTATTATCCTCGACCGTGCAATAGGCATAACCGATAGGTTTATATTGGCCTCGTACCAGAGACTACTTGATCTCTATGAAGCTTCTCAATCAGAACGAAACTCGTGGAGTTGTCGGAGTGCTGGTAATTCGCACATTCCATCCGCCGAAACACCACCCCATTCCAACTCCACGTGTTTCACTACAGTTGAGACGCCTATGTGACGTGAAACACTCTCTCGGCCATGACAAATATCATAAAGTTCAAAAACAGTACTATCTCTAATAATCATCTGCTGATACCATATTTTAAGTCAATTAGGGTGCATTGTCTTCGGCTACGTTCTATAAAACGGAGATCTAAAATTCGGTAAACTTAAAATGTGATTTTTAGAGCATTACATGTCAAAAAAGCGTCTCAATTATAGTGAAATTCGTGGCGTTGGCAGTAGAACTCAAAATACGCACATTCCATCCGCCCGCCGCTATCTCATACCAACGCCACAAATTTTACTCCGACTGAGACGCTTCTTCAGCTAAAAATGATATCTTGGAAGAGCTGAATTCGATGGTGCTGGTAGGTTTGGGATACGAGTATGTCCCTGGCTACTGGATAGCGATGTTATTTGTATTATCCGTATATCTGTATATAGTCTACCCCATCAGCCAAGGTCTCCACTTGACCAAGAGGATATCCCCTTGCCCAAGATGGCTGCTTTCCTGGGAGGGTATCCCGCCAGGCAAGATTCTTGATTGCGGGGTAGGACACCTCCTGGCAGCGACGAGCTGTAGTGCAAAAAACCCTTCTCTTTAGTTCGTCAAGAACTATCAAATAAAATCTATCTACTATGCTTGTTCTGTCCTTTGAGTTTTCCTAGGGGCTACAGAAGTAGTACTATCTGTCCTGTTGCAGCTCCGACTTCTGTGGCTTTTCCCGCGTAAAGTTGCTTCCATCTCAAGTTGACCATTTGCTTCCTTCTCCTCCTCCTCTCGCAAGCATCTTTCATTTACCGCAGAGAGCTCACTGCCTGTATCATCAGCGAGTCTGGTAGTGAATCGGAACGCCGCACAACGGCTATCTCGGCTCGAACCTGTAGCTTTGACAAATTCGCATCATCAACACGGTTACATTACACTGTACAGTGCATTCGCCTTGTGATTGATAAAATGGCACCGCCCTGTACACTGTCGCCCCTTTGTCCACCTCTGTGCGTTTTGATACCCAATTCACGCTGGCGCATATGGACTCGCCCGGAAAGAAAATACGCTCGTGATCGAATATAAGCTAGCATGCCGCTACACTGCAGATAAGGCTGGATCTATGTAATCAATCAATTGCAGAACTACAATGAATCTAAAATGTATAGGGAGGTGTCGTGACCCACACTGCTCATGCATTCCGGTCTAGGAGTGCGGATGTGTTTGTATAGGGCCTTGGGGATCTAATGGTTGACAATCTTCTTAAATTAGGGTCCGTCAATTGATTGAATGTCGTCTGAGTCCAAGCTATCTTAAAGAAATTGAACCCATCTCTACCATTTCGTTAAAATAATTCAACGCTATTACCCTTGTGGTCCGAATAGCGAATAACAAGAGCATCAGCCCTTTCTTCCGGATTTTTGGGGGGCTATGCCGGCAATTATGCTTGTATTGTTTGCAATAACTTTCGGAAGCATGAACCCGCTGAAGGTACTTTTCACGGCTATATTGGTAGTGGTATTCCTGGCGACCGTGATTATGAGTATATGGTCATCAGTACGGCTGCAAGCGTAATAAGCTTGACGATTATCGAATGTAAGACTTTTGTAGAAGTGAGTGATGTAAAGAACAAACTCATCGACCTGCCAAATGTACTGCTGGAAAGCAAAACATTCGGTAAGCTTTTTTGGATGGCAGCAATCATTCAGTTTTTTAGTTTGTCTAGATTGGATTGAGGATTCTCCAGATCGATTTACTGAGAAGCGTTGCTGTTCTTGGGATTCTGAGGCACTCCTGAGTGCTGTTTGAGACAGTTGAGAGGTGCTGAGGGTTTCATCTTTGACGGTGGGTATATTTGCGGCTTGCACATGAGTCACATAGCGTCTTCTAAATAGCTTTCAAGGCTTGAATTATTATGAATGCGTGGGTGCTCGGAAAAACCTGACATTGTAACGAGCTGTTTGGGACGGTTGGATTTGGTTTATTACGCATAACATTATTAGGGAAGGGTCGGGAAAGAGCATTCGTGTTCTGGGACAGTGATGCGAATACTATCGTGGTTGCGCCACTCGTGTTCACCGCCGAATAATCTGGGATGTTTTCGATTGCCAAATAATATCAGGTGCACATTACCAGTTAATCCATCCCGTGCGATGCTTCTACAGACTCACTTTGACAGCAACCGGTATAGTTAGACGATGGAAAGACTTGTGATGACCGGTGACTTCCTTTGTACATCATTCGGAAGTATTACTATATGATCTGAGAGGAAGTCGCCGATACTGAGATCGCCGAATTGACTCACAGGCTACGGACTCACAGTCGTAGACTCATCCACGAGTTTTCATTCGCCACTGGCATTTGCAATCGTGAGCTTCCATAGACTTCCATAGAGTTCCAGGCCTTCATGTATATGAAGACCGAGCTTCTCCCTTAGATAGTACAATAGACTTCGTCCGCTTCACATTTGTAACAGGAAGTGTTGCTATAGTACTTAGGGGAGAACCGTGTGTTTATTCAATGATCTAGTGAAGAGAAGGAGAGGAGAAAGACTCGATTTATATACAGAGAATTATGAGAGAAAACTTTGATGCTTCGCCACTTCTGAGTCACTCGCCACTCTGAGTCACTTGCCACCACTGGATATGTAACAGGAAGTGTTGCATAAATAGATCTGACTGATGGCGGAGCTGACTGTCAGCCGTAGGGCACAAGGCACACCGCTTTCTTGTACTATATATTTCTAGTCTTTCTTCTCTCTCTCTTTACACTCTGTATCTTAAGTCTATTCACACGGTTCTCCCCTCCATATTTCAACAGGAAGTGTTACATATGTACAAGGGTCTGATACAGCTGGCTGTAATCGGGGCTGATGCCTCCTGTATATATCTCGAGTCTCTCTCCTTCTCACTCCCTTCTCTCTATACCTTAGTCTATACACACGGTTCTCC
>Ga0307512_10007103_pt1 | contig 11153 bp, 13 predicted proteins | sample 14_EM_MG_FD_200267 | JGI IMG/M metagenome (GOLD analysis project Ga0307512, IMG submission 200267) | Populus trichocarpa ectomycorrhiza microbial communities from riparian zone in the Pacific Northwest, United States - 14_EM | ecosystem: Host-associated > Plants > Roots > Unclassified | place... | reverse complement strand
TAGGCAGATGAGGCTGTGCCGTGCCAAGAACTACGGCTGACTACGGCTGACACGGCTGACGACACCTGACGCCGACTCGCCGAGCCCAGCGTATTATCCGAATATACTGACTTGTATTAGCCCCTTCGTAGGGACTTGCCTTCGGGACCAATCAGGGTGTCGGAAGTGAGGACTGAACACGTTTCGTAGACTCCATGTGCGAGACTAACAGTCGGTAGCTTGTTAGTCCGCAATTGGACACAAGGCGACTGGGAAGCGGAGCGTCAACGCGTCAACGCGCGTCAATGACTCGTCACTGATCCCAACCACCCGTTGCCGAATGCCAGTGGCGTGATGCCCCGAGTCACTTCAAGTTATCAACGCCTCCTCTCCAAACCCTGTTCATTCGGCTGCCTCGGACAAGAACTAACAATTAGCCTCACCCCAGGGAAAAGGTGCTGCAGCATCTGGGGGTTAACCCGGTGCTAAGCTGTAACGTCCGGAACGGATCCAAGGATGCGTGGTTGCCGCGTTGCGCAGGTTGTGGCGTACTCCGTTTACGAGACAGCGCTCAGGGTGACTGTGAGGGTGCTATTCCTATTCGCGTTTCGCAACTTTCGCTATCCCCATCATGTTTTTTTCCAGAAGTGGGATGGCCCTGCGGTACATGACGAAACTGCAGAAGTTTTGGGCGCAGACTACGTACGCGATTTCCCATATGATTCTCCATTAATTTGATTAATGAACATGCCGTGGGAGGATGCCCTAGACAACCGAGGGGACATCCTCATCCCCCAGAGGGGTTCAAACACTTCATCCACACCACCCCAAGCCATACAAGTTGAGTTGTCGGGGGTGTCAGTGTCTCCACTTCGTCACCTGAACGACGACGAGTCATAAGCATAAGCTGAGGCTCAGCCTCAGAAGTTTGCTTCCGCTATCGAAACATCGCTTACATGTATACCCGATACCCCGATTCCAGGTCCGAGACGGGCACATCCCTAGATGCATCGATCATGATCAGCGGTTTTTTTGTCCAACGGGGAAACCGTAGCTTCGCGGAAGGAGCTAAGCATCTGGCCCCGTTGTCGGGGCACGCATGTGGGATGTTTCACCCAACTGATCGGCTCGATGGCTGTCGCTGACTTTCAAGCCATTCAGGATTAGCCGTTGTGCTGTGCCAGCATTGTTGCCAGACGAAGCCTCGGAACGGGTACTGTAGCATCCCGCACTGTGGCGAAGAAGTGGCCACAACCCTAAACGGGAATTTTCATCCCTTGTGAATTAACTCTAGGTTCTCTCAATTAAAGGCCATTTTCCCGTACGGCGCGCACCTATGTGACCCCTGCTGCGGCTTAACCTCCTTGAGTTTCCATTCCAATGCAACGTGAATGGAATGATTCCATTCACGTTGCTCCATATGACTAAAGATGTTGCCATTGTCCCGGATTACCAGAAGGAGTTTGGCAGAGACAGCTCTGGGATCAATCAAAGGATCATCGATCATCGATCATCTACCAGCCGCGCAGTTAATAAGGACGAAAGGGAAGGGAAAACACCACTGTGAGAATCATTGAGTGCCTACGGGTGTAAATCACGTGACCATCCAATGCATACATCCACCATTTTCTCGCTTTCCCGCCCACAGACCAAATACCTTCATGGTTTTGGACCGCTCTGTCCGGGAAACTTACGTTATCTAAATGCCCGTGTTTGTCATCACAACTTTGCTATGCCATGCATATCTCGTATCAATTTTTTTTTTCTGACCGAAGTTAAATGCTGTGGGTAGTGGGTAGTAGTTTTGTGAAATGACAAACTGGTCTGTGTTAGACGGGGCTATGCCTCATTGTTTGGCAGAAGCTGTGAGCATGTTGCCCCAAATTTGGGGGTTTACCTTTGGCTGTGCTGTATGCCACTGGACGTATCACTGGGCAATGGCGAATAACGAATAAAAATTTGGTGACTGGTAGGTGTCTCCGGCGATTCGTTCCCGCTTCCCTATTGTTGCGTTGCCAGTGTCACGAAAATTTACTAGCCTGTGATTATCGCGATGACGAGTTAGGTGACAACTCGCCAAAATCAAGCCTCCCGGAGATGAGTACTCGATGAGTGCCAGTAGCGCTCGCGCAGTCATGTCATTTCACGGATACTCATCTCCCCTCATCAAAGTACATGGATAATGAAATCATACGGGCGAGGTAAATCCGATTGGGACGTTACCCGTACGACCAGCATTCCCTCACATGCCTTGGCCGCCTCCTCTAAACCGCGCCCACTGGGATCGGGTCCGGGGAGCAGATGAGACGGGGTTTGCCACGCCACCCCTGCGAGGAGAGGGGCGTCTGGCGTCGTCGGCGTCGAGGATAGTGGCAGTAGCAACCCTGATGATGGTAGAGAAACGGAGATAGGATAACTGTTGCTCGATATAGGAGAGTTGTTGTGCGATCTGGGAGAGGTATTGCGCGATGTTGGTCGGTGCGGCTAAAATCCCTATAAAAACAAGGTATCAGAGAGGGGAGAGAGTATTTGGAGTGGAAAAAGCCCACAAATGATTCTGTTGATAAACCGGGTAACGGCCATTCTATTCGCGATCCATGCCCAGATACAAAGTAGCGCAAGAAACCACGCTTCACGTACGTTAACACGGGACCCGGTGGGAGATCGAGAGAGACACTGGCTTACCGAGGGCAAAGGCTATCCCAAAGATCTGCGGGCCGTCCATGATGATGATGGATAAGCTTGAGGTAAGGGAGCTGTGATCTTTGGTACGTCCAAGCATGATGACCGGAAACGATGTGGTAGGGCGAGGGATAAAAGAAAATACGAGGATGAGGGTGATTAAGAGAAGGGACGTGAGGCTACGGAGGACGGACGCCATGGGGAATCGATGGGTAAGAGAACAGCAAACGTGGAATGAGCGGGAGGGAAATGGATCGTGATTTTTACGACACAGTGGGATCTTAAGAGAGAGGGATGGGAGAAAGGGGATTGTTTGGATGGCTCTGAAAAAGACTGCCGCACACACGGGATGGACGGCGTGGGGGGGCCGCGGGACGGGGCGGAAAACGGGATCCAACTCCGGACCATTGTCTGTACGGTGTGCGCGGGTATTGGGGGGGACTCTTGAGCATCCTAGGACAGATTTGATCTTCCGATTTACGAAAGCCAATGGCGAGGGAAGCGGGGGGTGCTCAAACCCGACGTGGATCTAGTCGGGCTAAGCCAGAGGGGGCACTGCCAAGCGCCGAAATCCATATTGAATCCTGTATACCCACCATCCCCTCTGATCTCAACCATCCGCGCAACCCAAGCGCTACAGGACTTTGTCAGTAGCCATTCGACGTCCATGGGTCCCGGTGTTATAGGATCAGAAAAGCACAAAAACCGATAGCCGTTGATCGCCCTGGAAGGGAATCCACTGTTGCTCTACAGAGTCAGCGCTCCGGTCTCCAAAGTACGTCCATAATAAGCCGTCCGTACCGTAGCTAATAGACAGACAGATCGTCCGGGGGTGGGGGGGGAGGGGGACCGTTTTAATGGCGTGCGGGCAGAGACGTGGCCATAAGGGGGTCCAGAGGGCCAGTGGTGGGGTGCCATCGACCCTGACTTTATCCCCCCTTTGAAAAGGGGAGATAAGGGAGCCACTCAAGTGACTTGAAAGGCCCCATGATATGATACTATCTCTTGTTCCCTGACGTCTTGTGACATGGGAAGGGACATCGTTTGACAAATTGACAGACGACGTTACGCCAGGGGTCATTCCTATCATAATTCGGAATGCCAATCCTATCTTCGTCATCCCATAAAAAAATCCAGGAGGACAAGCAGGACTGTGAGTGACGACACCCTACTGGCATCTGAGTTGTCCCTAACAGCGCCAGGCTTGATGCTCGCTCTAGCGCCCGTAGCAAAAACGAGAACCCTGGGCCCTCAGGGTCTTGTTGACTGTATATCGAACCGCAATCACAGCCAATTAAAGGAAATTGTGCGTCGTCCCTCTGTCATGTTAGAACACCCCTACTCAGCTGACGTTGATGTCGCACCAAACCTAAAAGGTTCTATCAATTTGGGGCGTTGGACAAAGTCGGAACGCTAAACTTTGAAAAGAAAAGGAAAAAGTTGCCACTGGGTCACCATATCGCTCGTTGACCGAGCTAGACTGAGACGACGGTCTTGCTGCACTGACGAAGACAGGGATTGAAGCTTTGAAGGTGGAGAGAACTTTTTTAATCCGCATCCGGGAGTTGCCCCCCGCCGGTTCACCGTAACGCTCATTTACCACACGGGCCATCTTCCGAACCCCAACCACACTGCGTCTCAAAAATTTTCCACTTCAAGCAGATGACACTGTTCTTTTTTCCAATCCCGAGTCAAATATATGCGAGGAGTCATCATATACCGCTGCCATGACAATCGGTGCTGATTTGTCGCCCGACTCATGTGTCCCACATTGCTATGCGTCAGTCTAGACTCAAGCTCTCTCAACCCCACGGGGTACGGGGTTGGATCTGCAATCACCGAGCCCCTGTGGAAGATGGACCCGGAGTTGGAGTAATGGGGTGTAATGATGATTCGTGAGTCATAGCTACATATCCAGAGGAGTTGCATATCGAGTGAACGTTCCCCATTCGATCCCCCTGCATCATGGCAGCGCTATCGTCCCACTTCAACCGCGACAAACACCATCGATGGCGGTGAACCCACCTCATTTGAAACGCACCCTACCCGCTCGCTGCGGATTCGACGTTGTTGCCTCATCCGGGCTCTCAAACCTTAGAGCGCTCAGACCTGCGTCACCGAGTTCACGTCCTTCTCTTGACGACGCAGAATCGATGCCACTCAAGGCGGCCAATTGTATCGACGTTGTGTAGGGCCAGCTTTTAAGTTCGTCTAGAGTGGTGAGTTTTGTCGCTTGCCCTACTGTCCCATCCCATTATGTACTGTAACTATCGTCTTACGCCAGGCCAACACCCGTGGGATGATGAGAATATCAACACGTAGCTCCTTCGTGTTCGGCTCCGCCACGTGCATGGTTCGAGGGATGGGGGATGGGGGATTGGTATGTAAATAACTTGTTTCCTCATATCCTCGAAGTTTAGATCGTAATTTCAGCTCGGAATCTAGACTATCGCGCACTGATCGCTCCCTCACTACACCTGGTGTGCAGTGCGCGGTCTAATTTATCGTGTTTTCCGACCTTCTCCCCTCTCAGGGCCCTGATTAACTCCCGGACAGCAGACTAAGGGGTAGGCCCACCCTTTTTTTCAGACAGAAACTCTAGTGACCCCATTCCAGGCGGAAAACAATGAAATTTTTATATTCTCATTCGTGTCCGTGCACTTATTTTGATTTTGCCTGAGACACCCAAATATCACGTGACTACCCCTTGGTTCGCATAACCTCACCACACCTCGATCGCGAGCCGTCACAGCTCGCCCTTGTCCTCTAAGGCTGTGGTAGTCAGGATTTATAGCTATAGGTCACCTTGCTGTGCTACCGCAGATGCACCACGAGGCAGTCCGGCGGGCACGATCCCAACCGCATCCCATTACTGTCTAGCACCAGGCCCAATGGAATCCGTTTGACACATGATCGATACCGCTTCAATCGCTAAGGCGCATAGGCCTACCGCATACTCAGTTTAGTGTTTTGGCTTAGCGTGGGCTCAACAGCAACATTGTTTAAGTACGTGCGGAAATGTGGCCGGTGTATTACGATCTGGAGTAGTACACATACATATGATTGCAGGGGACTACATGGAAGGGAGCGTGAAATCGTCATGAGTCGTGACGGGTGAGGATGGTGAGTAAGCGATTGTGTCGAAAGACCGAAGTGATCCTCCATGGGTCCCCGGATGGAGTAGGCGAAACGAACTCGCGCGCGCCGCGGGTATAAATAGAATAGTCTCAGTCTCCGAGTTCGTCAGGAGACACAGTGAAATGAAAGCAATGGGTATAATAAATAGGGAAGCAGTCTGAGAAGTGTGATGCCTGTGGGAAGTCGTCCACGTCATACGATAGACCCGTTCCGGCTCTGGCGCCGATACCGGCGCCCCGCCACCGGGCGGGCAACTCCTCCCCTACGTATTGGGGGTGGGGCAATTCGGCCAGCACCATCAGTGGTGGCGAAAGGAGAGAGGGGAAGGTGGCGTATGGTGTTGCGTAGCGCCGCGCCACCTGTAGGATGAGCCGGGACAGATATCAGTGAGAGGGAGCAAGTCGTGTGGGGATGGCCGAACGTACGATGGAATCGTTCCATGATCGATAAAACCCTCGCACTACCGACGACCGACAAGACAAACGCCCAAACGACGCAGAAGAGAATGGCTGACAGGGCGGGTGAGGGGGAATGCCAGGAACGGAATGTCACGGGATTGCTTACCCGTGGCAGAAACAGCATAAAAAGCTAGCTCGGGGAACGACACAGTGACGTGTGAGGCGCGGTCAGTGAGGGCTCCGAGAGGCGAATGCTTGATGGAGGGAGGGATCGCAAGGGACATGGCCGATTGGATGTAGAGGGAGATGCAGATAAAGAGGAAGACTGGGGAAGCCATAGAAATAACGAAAAAAGAAAGGAAGGGTTGGGTAGAGAAGAGTTACGATGTGTTAGAAGGTGGCAGGGGAAAAAGCTTTTTAACCTGCTTGTATATAGGAAGTGTTCCGCTGATTAGGAGGGTATTGGTATTTGGCTGAGCGATAATCGCTGATGCGCTAGCGCTGATGCATTGATGGGCTTTTATACATCTAAAGAGGTAGGCCGCGAGGCGGTGCCGACGCCGACCGGATTGGGATGGCATGGGATGGCGCCCGCGCCGCACTAACCGGTCCTGTTATCTGATCTTTATCTTCCTAGGTTATGTTTGGCCTCTTCGCGGTCATGGGGACTTGCTACACGGTTGAATGTGGGGACCAACAGCAGCATTACCAGTGTGGCAGTTCCCAATCTAACCCACGTGGCCCGGAACGGAGTGAGGTCATGACCATTCTGAGTCAAATTTCGCCGAATCGCGTGATTCTTCTCCATTACTATCAACGCCTCCGCCTCCACCTCCACTTTCTGAACCCTGTCGTTCGGCTCTCTCTCTCTCTCTGACCCGCTGACAAAACCTAAGGTATATCACATAATAATAATAATAAAAATCCAGGGGAAAGGGCCGCGGAATTCGGGGGTTAACGTGGTGAACTGTAACGGACGGATCCAAAGGCAGGCGCGGCCACCACGTTGCACAGTTGTGGCCCCTTCTCTGGTTATTGCGACAGCGCTCAGCAATTGACAGGAGTCTACGTAAGGGTGCCATCCCTGTTGCGTCCTTCCAGGGACGGTATGGTCCCACGGACGGTGCATGATGGAACTGCAGCATGAATCGGGCGCACACCACGTACGTACACGCAATATTCCCATATGGCCCTTCAACAATTTGATTGTGGGACGACCGTCTATACAGCCGACGGATCTCCCGATCCCCTTGACTGGTCAGACATTATCCATACCACCATCCCAAGCCCTATGGGTCTAGTCATCGAAGGTCGGTGTCTGCACATCGTCGCTTTGATGACAGCGAGTCATAGGCTGCGCCCCGGCCTCAGAAAACTACCTCCGCTGGCGATCCATCGCTTAAAAAGACAAATCCGATTCTATATCCGAGACCACATCGTTAGATATCGATCGTAATCTGCGTCCTTTTTCTGCTTTAATGGGTAACCGTAGCTCCGCGGTGGTGTTACGGTATTTCCTTCCGCAGCATGCTGGCCCCGTTGTCGGCACACGCCACTGCTCGGGCACGCGAGGATGGTATGTTTGGCCAACTGATCGGCTCAGATCACTTTCGCTGACTTTCAAGCGGTCAAGGTTATGTGCCCAGTGTTGTTGCGCCAGACAACGCCTCGGAATGACACTTCGTGTGTAACCAAAAACATAACAGCTCTAAACCGAAATCTTCCCTCTCTTGTGAATCAACTCTATATTTTCTTCGTTAAAGGCTACTTCGCCCAGACGCACGGCGCCCACCACATTCGTTCTCATTTCGTTGTAATTTTGTAAACTATGCTGCGGGCTTAATCTCCGTAGGGTTCATTCCAATCCACGTCGAATTCCATATGACCAAACGTGTTGTCGTTTCCCATGTCTAATCTGAAGAAACAAGGAGGAGGAATCTCCGAGGACATCAGACAGGAACTTTCGCTGGCCCGTCAGAGGAGGTATATTTCACGGGATCATGTGTATGTGCATTGACGGGTCACGTGACCACGCATCCCGCCTTCCCACTCACAATACAAATGCCTTCAGGGTTCGGACAGCCCGGTCTGAGAAATTCTCTCCGTCTGAATACAGTAAACGTGTTTCGTCATCCCAAATCCCCCCTACCATGCATCTCTCGTGTATTCCCATTATCATTATCATTATCTTCAATTGACCGAACTTAATCGCTGTGGGTCAAGGGACAATCGCTAGAGATTGCGTTGGCCGGCCGCCGTGCCCCATGATTTGGCAGGGGGCGGTGTATTGTACCAAAAGGTGTCCTTGGCTGTGTTGTACGGACACAGCACTGGGAAATGGCGAGTAATTTTGTAAAAATTCTGGGTAAGTAATAGTAACAATCTCCCGGGACTCGTATCAGTTCTCTATTGTTTTGTGTAAACTTCGAACATGTAATTATATGACGACGCGTTGCTCGTCTCACACCATCAAAAGCAATGGTGAGACGGATCATAAAATGTATCCAGCGTAGGTAAATCCGATGGGAGGTCTATACGGGCTGCAACCTCTAGAATACTTCTATACCGTGTTCACTACGCCCGAGATCGGGGGACAGACGACACGGGCCTTGATCAGCCGCCCTGAACCGGAGGGCGAGCGGGATCGATGTCGGCGTCGTCGGCGTCGAGGATGTTAGCGGTCGCAATGCCGAGAAGCGTGGTGAAACGGAGATATGAGAGTTGTTGAGGGAGCTGTTCGACGACGGTGATGGGTGCGGCAAGAAGTCCTGGGCAGAGAAGGCTTCAGGGATGAGTTGCGGAGGAGATGAGGTGGAGACGGCTCACGGATGTTACTATTGGCGAATCGGATCGCGGCCATTCTGTTCGTTATCCATAAACAAGTGATGGGTAGTGCGAGAAACAGCCCTGAGTATGCGTTAACGTAGGGCTCTGGTGAGAGATTGAGGGACGCTCGCCTTACCAAGAGTGTCCATGTTGGATGGGCTGGGAGCATGATTGCCGTGATCCGCCGCAGGTTTGGACGAAATAATCGGACGTGATGAAGCAAGGAGGGGGAGATAGAGGATGGGGATTGTTAGGAGAAGAGAGGTGAGACTGCGGACTCGGAGTGTCGAGGGCATGGGTGTATGTGGGCGAACAATGGGTAGTTTAGAACGGCAAACGTGGAATGAGGGAACGATTTTATAGTTGGTCTAAGGGACTAAATAGGCAAGACAAGAAATGGAGGTGGGACAAAACAGTCCTGACCACACAAGATCTCTGGGGAGAGGGGACAAGTGGGCTCCTCAAGAACAGGAACGAGGGGGGGAAGGGGGGATGAGAGGTGATTTTTATGGCTAGGCTGAGGACAAAGATGTCGCACGCACACACGGTATGGATGGCGGGGGTCCGCGGAGCGGGGATACAATCTGGGTCATGGACTATATGTGTGGTACGGGTGGGGGCATTACGGAGAAACACTCACTCGATCAACCTAGTACAGCTTTGCATCTCCCAATTTACGACAGCAAAGTCGAGGGAACAAGGGAAGGCGAAAAAACCACGAGAATCTAGTCGGGCCAGGGTTACACAGCCAGGGCGTCAAAGATCCGGGCACCTCTCGCTAACCCACCATCCCACTGATTTCGACTATCCGACCTGCCTAAACGCTACAGGACTTTGTCGGCGGTTCCCTCGACGACCATGGATTCTGGTGATACGCGATTAGAAAAGCACAAACAACCGATGCGCCTTGATCGCCCTGGAACGGAGGCCCTATAGCTGCTATACGAAGTCAGATATCTGGTCTCCACAAAGTGCGTCCATAATAGGCCACTCGTACCATAGCTAATGGAAAGGCAGGTCTTCAGGGCCCGGGGTAAACTGGTTTAATGGGGGAAGGGTAGAGACATGGCCATTAGGGGATCCGAAAAGTGCCCTATCAATGCCGTCGACCGTGGCACTGGCCTTTATCCCTTCGAATAGCGGGGATACGGGGGCCCACTCAACTAGACTTGGAAAGCCTGTGACAGGCGCACTTGTCCCCCTGAGAGGTCTTGTGACAGACGAGGGACGTCGTTTGACTGACAGCGCTACGCCGGGGGTACTTTCTACGATAGTCGGGATCACCATTACCATCTTCATCATCCCATATAAAAAACTAGGATCAAAGCGAGACTGTGAGTGGTGATTCCGTACTGGCCATCCAAGTTGTGCCGGCTGATGCTCGACTCTGGAGCCTGGCGCAAAAAGAGGACAGGAACCCTGGACCCTTAGGCCCTTGTTGACTGTATATCAAACGACAATCACAGCAAGGAATAAGACACTCTACGTCGTTCCTTTATCATATTTGAGCAACCCAACTCAGCAGGCATTGACGTTGCGGCAAACCTAACCTAAAAACATTGTATCCAATTGTGGATCCAATTGCGGGGTTGGATAAGTCAGAACGCTAATTTTGATAAGGAATAAGAAAATATTACCGTACCGCTCAAGTTGACCGAGCAAGGCGAACCCGCGAATTATCGAAGACAACCGCGGTTGAGGGTGGTGGACTTCGTTTAATTCGCGGCGGAGTTCGCCCTGCCACCGGTTCGATCTCTATTTGCCGCTACGCACGCACGGACCATACTTCCGAACCGCTTCCCGAGGTGATCCTGTCTTCCAGGGCCACATCAAGCACTTTACAGCCGTCCTCTTTTCCAGTCGGTGCCGTATGTCTTCACAAATTAACACGCTCCCATAACACCGTCTCGGTGCTGAGCTTATCGCGCGGACCACTCATGACGTGTCCAGCATTGCCTTGCGTCGGACCTCAATTCCATGGGCAAAGGGTGTACACCGAGCCCCTTGTGGAAGGTGGAGTAGATGACGACTCATGAGTAATAGCCATCCTTCAGACAACTTGTACATCGAATGAACGACCGCACCTGGGGGGGGGGGGGGGGGGGGGCGGGGGGGGGGGGGGGCGGCGGC
>Ga0307512_10007101_pt1 | contig 11154 bp, 5 predicted proteins | sample 14_EM_MG_FD_200267 | JGI IMG/M metagenome (GOLD analysis project Ga0307512, IMG submission 200267) | Populus trichocarpa ectomycorrhiza microbial communities from riparian zone in the Pacific Northwest, United States - 14_EM | ecosystem: Host-associated > Plants > Roots > Unclassified | place... | reverse complement strand
AAATGGTCATGGGTTTGACTCGCTGATATACCCATTAACCATAAGCTTAACAGTATGTCAAGTACAAATAGCTAAAGGCCTGAAAATCAGTATAAGTCTCATGTGGAGCCATAAGTCTCTATTTACTTATTCTTATGATATTAACATAAAATATTAATACAAGGGATATTCATCTTTTATCCTTATTAATATTAATGTTAAGGATATCACATCCCACATTAGTATTAATGTCATGAATATTTATCCTAAAAAAGTGTTGTAAGAGTATAAAAACCTCTTAAATCCTTAAAAGATATCTTTTTAACGTGGTTCTCATAGTATAAATATCTCCAGAATCACATAAGTAAGGGATTCACAATCTCTATTTTCAACAAAAAAAAAAAATTCTTAGTTTTAGAGTATTTATTATATCATAAGTAATAATAAACACTTTTGTAAAAGAAAAAATATTTATTCTCTTATTTATTGTAATTATTTGTTTAATAGTTAATGACTTTATCATTTAATAGTCTCAAAATCTCATCAAAAGAGACTATTCTACATCTTATAGGATTTTTACAACAAGCTACTAGTTTTATAAATCATGGAGAATATATTATATTATTAAAACCTTTAATTAACTCATAATATATCTAATCATTAAAGAACCTATTTCTAATCACTTCCAATTTTAGAATATCATCAAGCGTAGCATAACAACATTGGAACCTATGTCCCTTCATTTTTTTTTTAAAGAGATGGCACTAGAGGAAAGTAGCCTATCAATTAACAGGAGAAGCTTTGCACGAAAAATATTTCACCAAGGATCATATATAACAATATTTTGTTTTCAATAGGATAGAGATGGATCACTGTGGCACGTCTACTGGTTGCAAGTTTGGCAACAGTCTGACTCCATGATACTACTAGGAAGAATATATGACGGTGACCAATCCTTTCAGCAAGCAAATATCAAATGATCAATCAGGCTACTGTCGAAAAACTTTTGATCTCTCATTGTTTGACACGACGCCACACAGTAGCAATAGCTTGGTAGGAGATTAAGGATCGACGTGCTAGCTAGCTACATCAAAATAACATAGATTAGTGACTAAACAATATTGACAATTGATCCTTTAGAAACAGCTAAACAACTTTTAATATCCACGTTGCTAGCGGATTACGACCTTAAGATCATACGTGAGAAGGATTAAATGCATGCGTGCGAATTAGTAATATTATTCTCAATGCACCGTCCACCATCATTATTATAAAACACAAAGTTACATGCTGTGGACAACAATGCTAATGAGAAGATTATAAAATATGTATTGGTGTATTGGCTTTTTAAAGAATGTAGAGATCATGGAAAAAAAAATAGCAGAGGAGGACAGACAAATGGTAGATGATGATGATGAGCTTATCCTTATTCAACCAATCACTACAAAATGCGATGACCCCATTTAGAAAATTTGTGAGGGAAAGAAAGGAAAAAATTAAAGTTGGGTTGTTTGAGTGGGGGGGAAGGTGGAGACAATGCACACACGGTACAGAGATGATGGTACCAAAAAATTTCAAGCCCATGATGGAGAAGCCTGAAAAAGTTTGAAAACAGACTTTGATGTGGTGTCCTGTGGCCTCATGGAATTTTCAGGAGCCTCATTTCAGGTGGTGACGCGTGAAAAAAAGATGATTATGCAACTGAAAATGGAGAGAAATTCGTTAGAAACTGCATGCATCTTTCAAAAGCAGTAAAAAGCCACACATAGTGGCCCAGATTTTAATTTTCATATTAGTTACATATTTAATTAATGTATTTATCACCATGTCCCTGGTTCATTTGCTGTGAAATTAAGATTTAAAGGGCATATATAGAATTCATATATTCAAGTCGAAATGCAGGTTTAAATCTTAATTACGCAGAGATGAATAACTTATGGAGCTGCAGGTTAAGTAATATTCTTGCCAGAATCCTGCTTTCGTATGCCTGTTCCTGTACGTTCCATACTAGTCAAAGAAAGGGGGAGAGATGCAAGTGGCCTTTATCGGAGGTTAGCTGACAGGCGGTGCAATTTTGTGGAAGAGAGGTGCGCCAGGCACCCACGGTAATATATGGCCCCAGCAGGGAGCATGATCAGTTGTTTCAATTCTATGTGTTACCCTCCCAAAAATGATGCTTGGGCACCATATGGTAGCTTTTAAATCCAGTCCCCCTCCGTACCTAGCACTCATAATAGTCATTTTGACGGTGCCTTCTCTTTCCGTGTCTGCGTTTCAGCTATGGCTATATGTTTAGACTAGGAATGTATAGATGGGGGATTCGTAATTGTGGATAAGAAAAACAAGTTGCAGCAGCTATATTGGTTGCTGATGATATCTTTCTTCTGTTTTTGTTGTTTTCCTATTAATTGGTAGGACCCTGAATTAGCCCTTCTCCAGTATGTTCAATGATTAATCAAATCAAAGCATCTTCATGAATTTTATTCTTGCGTGGGTTTGCATAGTGTTGTTCTGTGCATTCTTTGTCATTTCCTGAGGGTTTATCATGCAAAATATGATTTGATGGATCTATCGATAACATGGCACTTTCTTATTTTTCCCTGTAGCATCTTAGCAATAACAGCATGAGATGCGATAGCGGTGCAGTCAATATTATGAAAATGTATAATATAAGCTGATTCTGCTAGAGTAATGATCGTGTATGTTATATAGGCCTAACCTTACCAATGACACCCTGCACTAAATGCTCCTCTGCAACGATTCGGGTCTAAAAAGTATTGCAGGTTCTAATTCTGATGCTTCCTTTTGTTCCATGATCTCTTTTAAGAGAGGAAAACCTGGAAAATCATATCTAAAAGGACAAGATTTGTCCTCTGATCTCTTTTAACATTCATTTGCTGCATCTTGTACTTGATGAGATTATGGTTGGCATGCCGCTCACCTTCCAGAAATAGCATGTACCAGGCACTCACATTTATCAATTGTAGCCATGGAACATCTTAGTTTTGTGTCGCTTTTACCACATAACTTGCCTTCGGTCTATCATGTCTTGTCCAACTTGGTTTGGCAGGCTTTACATGGTATAAACAAGATTTTCACCCTCCTTTTCTTTGCAGAAAATGTTCTTTATTTACAAATTGATTGTCTGAATTGGTTCAGCTACTGAATGTCAAATCCATTACGGTAAATCACAACTCAAGGGCTGCTTTAGCTTCATATTTTCCATTTATGTGGCTATAAGCAAAAGTAGCACATTGATCGCACATCAAAAGCAAGGGGCGTGGTCAGTACTTTTTTCTTGTCTCACTACTTGCACCATGTCATTCTTGCACTAAATACACCACCAAAAGTGAAACTACCATAGTCCATATACTAAGGACAGTCACTAGTGGCTCCCATCACATCCCAAAAAAAATAAGTTCAGCAAGGAAAGCAGGACTTTTTTTCATGTTCTGTTTTTCTTACCTCTTTTTCAGCTTTTGTATGCACAAACTTGTAGAAATAGCAAGTAACTTTGGCAGGTTGCAAGAGAAATGCAAGTTCAGGGGCAAAAAAAAACAGTATCCATCACCAAGCTTAATAATTAATGAGGGGATTGCCAAATCTATTTGCAGCTTAATTTTCAGATCATGGAAATGCATCATGCACATTGACCAATATGAAGCCAATAAAAGTTTCACAAAGAAACAAATAATCGGCTGCCCCATGATGACCAAACACAAGTTGAGCTTCGCCTTCTGTGGATGTGCTTCATGAAATATCGTTGTTTAATTTATCATCCCTAACTTTTATTCTGATCTAGAAAAGAATTTAAGAGCTGAAAGGAAGTTGAAGTGAAGTTCCATAGTGGGGGATCATCTAAACTGAGCATAGTTTATTGCAGAAACTAAAGAGAGAGGTATTAATGGAATATTCAGCTCTGTTAAACAAATAGCATACACACACTTGCGTTTGCAAGTTGCTACCTCTAAGATTTGTTAAGACTTTTTTGATCTAATCTTCTTTTAATAATATTAATCTTCTTGATATTATAGTCCCAACTGGTGGGCCAGAAGGAGATGTAGATGAGAAGCCGGGCATATGATAAATAAGAAAAACGAAAAAAAAAAAGCTCTAATGTAGGTGCATGCCCTAGTGCTGAGGCTTCAAGAAAGAAAGCCAGAAATTTATATTCTTGAAGAGGCACATATTCCCCAACATCACAATGATGCAAGTGAACTGCTCTACAGTTGGACTGATGTCTAGTTACTGATAAAAGCAAGGTCTCCCCGCTAGTAATAAGGTCCTAATAAAACGCATGGTTTAAGAACTTAAAGAAGAAGAAGAAACAAAAAATAATGAACTCCACCTTAAAGAAGAAGAAGAAACAAAAAATAATGAACTCCATTGACTTCCTCTTCCTTATCATGTAGGCAAACTGTTCAGTTGACATTGCTATAGTTCAATTTTGACATTGGACAATCAATATCACCAAGGCTATGGCTTCAACGACTTGTGTTTTTGCCTTGACAAAATAATACAAGATCAAGAGGAACCTGGGCAGGGTATTTCTTTGCCCGGAGGCTCAGGTTCCATAAAAAGCTTTAGAAAGAAAAATGAAAGGGATGGGATTTAGGTACTTGATGTTAACTAGTTGATAATCCCCCTCTGATGGACCCTCTAATCCCAAATTGCAAGTGCTTAACGAGTCATCAAAATATAATTAATTAAAAAAAAAAACAAAATGGTCATATAAACTCAGTAGTATTGTTTCGCTTACTTACCTTTTAAACTGAACTTCCTTGCGTCATAGAGCATAAGTTATTATTATTGGCTGGTGGATTTTTAAGTTCCAGTGGGGAACTGAAATTGTCCTGGCTTCTGAGGAAAACCTTCTTTGAGATTGACTTAAGACATCATTTCTCTCCTTCCTTCTTATTATTATTATTCCGAAGCATTCACATTTAAATAATCACATTCCCCGCATCATCAACTTTTCTGTAGCGAGCATCATATCTCAGCCAAATGATTATCCAAATGATCAAATTTCTATGATTGCATTATCAGTTGCATATACACATACATAAATAGCAAGCACACATGCATATAATAGCATGTGTCAACATCTCATTACCTGGTCTGAAGACAGCATCCAATTGCCTTTAGGAGATTATAAGTGGATGTGTGCATTTCAATCCTTAAATATGCATACATGAGATAACAAGATTTATGTTACCATTCACAATAATTGTTTTAAATTCTGCTCTGTGAGATACTGATACTGTTAATACATGTTGCTGAAATTGGCCCACCTCATTAGCCTTTTCTCAACTATAAAACCCCTCCAATCCTCATGATGTTCTTCATTACCACAATATCCGATTACAAACCCTTGAAGTATCTTCTCAAGAATTCTAGCCATGCTTCCAGGCGAGCTCACAGGAATTCACTATATAGCACCTGATCAAAGCCTGATTCCTTTCCCGGCTAATTTCGGCATGATGCAACAAAGCAGCATACCAGCCTTCCATTTCAACAGACTCTTGAACAACTTGCAGAGCTCATCGTTCCCGCAACCGGTTCGTGAATTCACTCCACAGTCCTCAAGTCTCAGCAACAACTCAACTTCAGATGAATCTGAGGAGCACCAACTCAGCATCATCGACGAGAGGAAGCAACGGAGAATGATTTCCAATAGAGAATCTGCTCGCAGGTCAAGGATGAGGAAACAGAAGCACCTAGATGAGCTATGGACTCAGGTAGTTCGGCTGCGAACTGAGAACCACAATCTGATAGACAAGCTGAATCATGTGTCTGAGTGTCATGACCGGGTTCTTCAAGAGAATGCACGGCTCAAAAAAGAAGCTTCTGATCTTCGCCAAATGATTACTGACCTGCAAATTGGCAGCCCTTACACTGCCACTGCTTTAAGAGATCTTGAAGAGGTCCCCTGCAACACAGCCCATGTCAGAGCTGAATCCTCAAACCAATCTGTCACTAGTTCTGTAGACTTGCTTCATTGAAAACAAGAGATCTTTTGCCATTATAATAGCTACTTCATGTTCCTTCTGTTTGAGATGATTATCGATGTTAACTTTAGCTTCCATCTGCAATAACAGCTTTCTAACCATTCCCCTCCTTGGCTTCATTATCATCCTGCACATTCCTTAAAACAATCAATTCCTTTTATATTACTTGCAATCAATCTTCTTGCCGCGTATGCATTAGTGCAACCAGCAAACAAAATTACTACTTGAAAATGATATATCCAAAGGGTCCATTAGGAACATATAAAAGACTAATAATGCCTGAACGACTTTTATCATTAACTTAAGAACCCATCAAAGTTTAATCGAGTCAACCAGAATCATTAATCGCACATGAACTCGACAAAACCTAAGAATGGAAAATCAAGGAAAGAAAAATAAATGAGAAACAAATAATGATTTCTGACGTTACAAATTTTTGTTTCATTCACTGTAACAGTAAGCGATACTTTTCTCAGGTGTACTTAAAAATGATGAAGAAACAAGAAATTCCTGCCAGTGGTGGACCTTGTCAGAACAGTTTCCGTTCACGCCGAGCCAAAGGGAGGTCCCATAGCTAGGTCAAGTGTTGCTCACGATAGCAGGGGCAATAAGACAAATGGTGGTGGAGGTGCTGGTGGTAGTGACTAATCTCACAAATAACAACTACTACTACAAGAAGCAAAAACGTTTGAAAAGGCTATCCACTAAAACGCCCTCAAACAGTTCAAGTACTATTCTTAGCTTTTTGTGAGGACATCGTTGCCCTGCCTAACTTGGTTTTGCCCGAGTAGAGTTTACATAGTTTTTTCACCAATAGTGGAGCCTTTGCTTCAGGTGTTGTTTGCGATGGTTCCTTTCTGTAATAATGGCATATGCAACTACATCAGCAAGTCTGTCTATTCCTCGCATCCTATCTTTCTTCTTTTTTTGCATAAGGTTCTGTTCCTATAGATAAAGGACATAAATGAAACGTCCCCTGACGCTTATCCTGACGAATATATGAGGTAATGTTAGTACCATGATGGTTTCATGGTTGACTTGAACAAAATCAACCGCATATTTTGACAAAATCTCCGTTGTGCTGGATTTTTTTTCAATCCTTGTGAAGGCTGAAAGGATAATAATAGCTGATCGCCTAAAAAGTTCTTCTCCATTTAATCAGAAATTCTTCTTCCAAAGTTTTTAAATGAATATTCTAGTTCATGTATTTGTTCTGAACTAATTCAGTGGCTACCTTTGTTTTCCACGATTTCATAGTGGGTTTGAAAACTATCTAAATCTCAATTTGCAATGACTTGCAAGTCAATGTGCTTAAAGTTGATGGAGAGCTTTGTTGGCTAATGGGGGAGAAAAATTCAGAGTCCGTAGAGCATCATCATAAGCTAAAAAAAATAAGAATGCTCAGCAAAATCAAACCGAATCATATAAACCCCGTGTTTTTGTATTCTATTTTCCTTTTTCCTTAATTTGCTGTTTGAATACTAAATTTACTAGCACTTTCCTTATCGCATCTTTGCTCCAAGTGTCATGCATCCATATTCTTGCAAGAAATATTAAAAATCTTCAACTTACAACTGGAACTGATCTTGGTAAATCAACGAAAGGTTAAAACATATACTGGGAAAAGATATATAAATTAGATTAGTGATTTTAATCATCAATCCATATGTTTTTTAATGGTGTTGCCAAATAAATGGCGAACAACTATAGGTGCCCAAATTCACAATCATTATACTAATGCTATTTTATGGTGGAGCAGTGGAAGACATATCACAGGTGGATAATCTGTTATGATAATCTGATCAATTCAAAACTGTGAGTTCATTTCTGCCATTAAATGAAAATGTAAAACTGATTACTACCCAAATATCAATGGTCAAAAAAGAGAGTTAAAAACAGAGGGAAAGAAAAATGTGGTGTAAGGATCATGGTCCCCTTATATCTTGTGTGTAGATATAGCCTGTATGATCAACCATGGACCTTCTAATCAAACACTCTTCGCTTTCTAACGCAGAGCACGATCCATCATTGTTTATGCTTGGCTCCTCCTGCGAAAACAGAAACAAAGACATTAACTTGCAATCTTCCATAGTAATAAGTCAAATTTACTTTTTTCTTCTTATGAGAGACTAGAAATACAAACTCACTGGTGATGATCCCATCGGAATGTATGAAAATGGTTCTTATGGTATAAATTCTGGTCTGGTGGTGGCTGAAATAGGCCAGGATTTTTGCAAATGAGAGTTGAGGAAATAGCACTATCATAAAGAAAGTAAGCTTCTTTGCTATTTTCTTGCTCAAGACAGGAAGAACTTGTGAAGATAAATAGAGGTGATGGAAAGGTTTGCTACCTGTCGTATGTAATTGTAGCAGTATATTGAGAAGTGAGACTGGCTTGGGATAGAGAGTAAATCTCCATAAATGAGCATTGAAATCATGCAGCGAAAAGTCAAAGCATTACGTTGCCATTTGCCGATGACCACCTGGGGTCAATGCTTTCTATTTCTTTTTCCTCCCTAGGGAACATCGCAATTTAGAGACATCGCTGAGGACTATGTTTTCCTCGTCCTTTCCTCTTTCTTTTCTGATGATGCGGTCAAGGGGTTGCCAAAGTGTGATGAGAAGCTAGTTAGCTAGCTGTACTTGCTGTGTCTGATAAGGATCATATGTTCCCTTACCTGTGATAGACACCTATCAATCTGGGGCATGGTTATCTAGCTGTGTTTGATAAGGGTCATATGTTCCTTTATCCGAACAACAATGCTCTCTTTATCTCCGGATCAGCCTATCTAATAATAGACAATCCTAATGATTTCAGGTGTTGGGCCAGTAGGTGTATGCTTATAGTCTGTTTTCTGAAGTCTTGTCAATGCATGCCGAGTACTCCGTTTTTACCTCTGAAATCTTGAATCATCTTAGGGAGTGAAGGAGTCGGCAACAGTTACTGCGTACAAGGGGCACAACTCGAATTTCCAAGCTATTCTGTGAAATGTTGCTGACATTTGAACAAGGACTAGCCAGCGACCAGTAGCTGTATGGATTATCGTTTTTTTTCACATGAGCAGTGCCTGGTTGCAAATTTGGATTGAAAGAGAAGAGGCACTCCGTCAACAGAGTAATTTTCACCGAGATAAGGTTGTTGTGCAGTTCTACTCGCTTTTTGAAAAGAATGAATTGACAACATTGTGGCACAGAGTAGAGGGGAGGAGGGGCAACTGGCAAGAGAGAAATGGCCGATGTTACATCCAATGAACCAAACACACACTACAGTAGCTTCATTTCATATACTGTGAGCTTGCGGTTTTTGCTTTGTATGTATAAACGTTGTACAAATGCACATGTGCTTGTGATTTGAGCAATGCTCCGATGAGTAACATTGTTTTTTATGGCTGTTAACAGAATGAGATCATTTCTTGAGTTTTATGGGATCGTTGAAAAACCAGAAGGAATCATGGCCATCTTTATATTCTAAATCAAATATTATTCTCCAAGCAGAAATTAACCAGGGTCATCTTTAGTTATGCAACAGCCTAAAATATTCTAAATACCCTATAACCCAATCCGATGCCAGAATTATTGCTAACAACTAACAAAAGGTAGCACAAAAACATTTGCAGTTTGAAAGTTTTGTTATGGGAACTAAAAACTTATGATCAAAATGTGCTGCAAATTCCTTATAGAGAGAGAGAGAAGAAGAAGTTGGATAGAGATGGTGTTTATTTGTGCGTCTAGAATGTGTTTTTAAAAATAAAAAAATATAAGTTTAATATATTTTTAAATAAAAAGATTACTTTAAGAAACTAATCCATACCACAATTTTTTTTTTTAAAAAAAAAAAAAGAAGCTTAGAGCTTGCATCAATGCCATAAATTTGGTCAAGACGATGGATGGAGGCGGTAATAAGCCCTGGGAAATAATGGAGTGCACAGAGGACAGAAGTGACATTATCACTGTGGATGAGGAGACATGTTCCATCCTCCGAGTTCCTAGAAAATGTGTCTAAAGATTTTATCTCCTGATAATAAGATACCAAGTACCACCACACATGTGCTGCGGGATATGTTCTGATTGTCTTGCAGCTTTCATTGCTCCTACGGTTATTTGATAGTGTGGTTCAAATACATTTTTTTTATTTAAAATTTTATTTATTTTAAATTGTTTTTTTAGTTTTTTTAGATTATTTTATACTATTAATATAAAAAATAAATTTTAAAAATATTACTTTAATATATTTTCAAACAACAAATTTCAAAACTTTCAAACATATTTCGTTGACTCATTATCCAAAGTTTTTTTTTAAAAAAAAACCCTATTTTAGTGGTAAATCCTGGTTTTTTAAATTTCCTTTCCTTTGCCATCATGGTGGGGCGCTATCACGGCTATATATTGTTCGTTTTTTGTATGTGTGCGAGAAAGTTGTTCTTATTTCCTTGCCATCGTGATATTGTTTCTTTTTTTTATATAATTAATTAGGGTATGTTTGTAATTATAATAATATTTGTGATTTAAAATATTTTTTATTTAAAAATATATTAAAATAATATTTTTTTATTTTTAAAAATTATTTTTAATATTAACACATTAAAACAATCTGAAAATATAAAAAAAATAACCATTTTTAACAAAAAAAAAATTAAAATTTAAGAGAATATAGTTTCTACAGTATTTCTAAACAGATTCTTGCACTGTTGAGATATGAAATGAGAGTAATAAAAGATTCAAAGCTATAATTTTACAAATTTTAGTGCTTTCCAATTTATTTTTATTATTGGAGTTTCTATGTCTCCATTGTTTTCTTAATTAATTATCTCTATTTTTATTTTTATTTTTATTTTTGAGTGTTCTTTTTTCAATTAAGTATTTAAATTATTAATTTTTTTATTATCCGTATGAGAGAAATGGAAACATATCATATTTATTAATTACTACGAAACCTACCACTCACAAAAATGAGTAAAAATGAAAAAAAAAAAAAAAAATTTTGGGAGGAGAAACGACCATAATTCCAGGTTGATTCTGGAAAGAAAAAAAAATGATACTTAAAAAAAAAAAACTTTGTTGTCAAGAAAAAAAAAAAGGAATAAAAGAAAACCTGTCAGCTCCAAACTCCAAAAACAAGAGAAATAAGGCCCAAATGGATCCATATGAGACCCGTAGATAATTCATT
>Ga0307512_10007100_pt1 | contig 11154 bp, 10 predicted proteins | sample 14_EM_MG_FD_200267 | JGI IMG/M metagenome (GOLD analysis project Ga0307512, IMG submission 200267) | Populus trichocarpa ectomycorrhiza microbial communities from riparian zone in the Pacific Northwest, United States - 14_EM | ecosystem: Host-associated > Plants > Roots > Unclassified | place... | reverse complement strand
CGAATGCATATCCACTGCTACCAGCGAAGCCCGATCCACCGCTACCAGCTTGCTCCCAGCGAAGCCACTTTCACCCCTACTAGCGAGGCCAGATCCACTGCTACCAGCTTGCTCCCAGCGAAGCCAGATCCACTGCAACCAGCTTGCTCCCAGCGAAGTCAGATTGTCAGAGAGGTGAGAGTGAGCATTCCACCGCTACCATCTTGCTCCCAGCGATGCCAGATCCACTGCTACCAGCGATGCCAGATCCACCACTACCACCTTGCTCCCAGCGAAGCCACATTGTCAGAGAGGGAGAGTGAGCATGTCAGAGCAGTGAGACAAAGCAGATCAGAGGTTGGAAAGTGAATATGTCAGAGTTGTGTGAGTGAGCAGATCAGTGGTGAAAGTGAGCACGTCAGAGTTGGAGTGGGAGCGAGTATGTCAGAGTTGTTAGAGTGAGCATGTCAGAGTTGTGGGAGTGAGCTTGTTGGAGTCATGAGAGTCAAAGTGTACGCTTGTCAGAGTGTACGCTTGTCAGATTGTATGCTTGTCAGAGTGTACGCTTGTCAGAGTAGTAAATAAATAAGTAACTCTTGAATATATACGATAATCCATAAATTGCAGGATATAATACATGTGCTACAGTTGCATTACGGTGATATTTCAGTTAAGGTATTGGTAAATTACAGCTGCATTATCGTGGGTTACTGCAAACAGCTCTGGGGTGTGTGCCATTATTTGGTGTTATCGGTGTTACGGGAGGTTACAGTAGGCTATATAGCCTTTGGTAGATTACACGTAAATGAATATGTTTTTCCGGACACGATTGCACTTTCTACAAATGATGAATCCTGCTGCGTAAAGGTACAGGGTGCCTAGGTTTCGAACCGTCCTGTGGGTTGTACTAGGTTGGTCTGATGTTGTCTGTTTGTTTACAGTGACAAATTTAAGTGAATGACCGCCGATATCTCATGTTCGTGAGATATACACAGCACAGTCCTTGACGGACAGGACGCCTGCGGATGTTTGTCTCAAGAAGTCCCCGGGATGTTACATGAAATGGACGCTGAACATCATGTAATGACTTACGGATAGTATTGCTATTCCCCACGTAGTCACGGTCAAAACGCAGATAATGCTCTGTTTTAGTCAATCAAGCGTACCAACCTTGACTTGGAGGACGCAGCTTCCCTCCATGTGGTCCGTATCTTGCAACATCCAACATCTCGCCCATGAACAAAGTCAACACAATATGCAATGGTTAATGCTCTGAAAAAGTACCTTTCGTGACTATGCGCGGGCAAATACGACTAATCGACACAGCGCCCCATCCGACAATGTCATCCAGCAAATACTTGTCAAGGTCCCATGGAAGCAGAACGCGTCCGAGCCTTTGGAGCATTGCGCAGCTTGCAATGCAAAGAGATGCTTGTGGCAGGAAATCAATAAGATAGGCACTTTTTACGCAACGAAGAGAAGGACGAATGTATTGCGTACTATGTGGATTGAGAGCGCGCTGTCGTACGAAAGAGAGTTGAAGACGCAGAGACTGCAATCAGGCAGCAGCAGTAAGATATGACAAATGCTGAAAAGGCGGGATTGACAATCACTAAGCCTGGAACAACATTTGAGGAGATGTTAAACGCCATTTGAGAGAGTCTGCGCCATCTTGCAAGTTGTGACGATGCAGTGGATGGGGAAGATGAGCATGATGATCAAGACGATACCGAGCTGGGTCAGCTCAGTGAACATGACGAAACCAGATGGGTGATGGGAACAATCACCAAAATGGTCCAGCATCAGGTGGAGTGTTTTGGGCAGACGCAGATGACGCTTCACAAAATTATCCAACTAGGCTGGGGAGACATGGCCGACTGCTGCCATGAGTGAGACAAGAAGTACGGGATCACCAAATTGAACGTTCCAGCTGTCATTCAACCACAAACGGATGCTGATGCAGCCTCATCTGCAGGGAAGATATTTCCTAAGCCAATCGAGACTCTTGAAAGCCTACCTGGAGAATTGCGAATGCCGCACATGACATCTCGAACAGGCAGTAGTCAAATGAGGGTAGGTTCCCGGAAACCCCAGACACAGACACGCATTCCCTCTCTCCCTCACAATGCAGCCCCTCATTCATCACCGATTCAGAAATCAAAGCCTGTTGAACCCTTAAGCATTCACCGCAGCATATAGCATCCCAGGCTAATTACCACATAAAAATCAGATTCGGAGAAGGAATGGGTCATGGCTCCTGTGCCGCCGCAGAATTGAATCAGCAAATTGCTATTGTTGACAATGTATCTCTTGGAACTACACTTGGTGTACCTGTTTTGCTGTGTGTCAGCTTTTACTTGATTCCAGTGCCCAAAGTCTTAGACATGATAATTGGTCTGTGCATGTGCAAGGGTGCCATGGGCCATGCCAATGTCCTAGACTCCAAATCGGATTGACTGATGTTCAGTGAACTTGATATTGTCCTGCCGGTTACTGTTAAGTAAGAAAACTAAAACTAGATTAGAGACGAAACTCACCAACAAAACTTAAGTCAGTAATGTCATATGAGTCAAAGATGGAGCGGTCAGAGCACAAAGTGAACCAGGATGAAACACGATCATCATGCTGCAATCGTTCATGTATCCAACTCCCTGACTAACTTCTCAGACCTGGTGCAGATTGTCGAGATTTTGAATATCTCGTGTGGTAGGTCATGGAAATTGCGGAGAATGAGCTGGATGAGGAAAAGTGAGGAAGTCGGGCTATATAAATGAAAACCAAGTGTATGGATCCACACCCGGTCAAATGCCTGCCAAAAGGGCTGTAACGTGATATGACTACGCCATTCATCACTCTGATAACCTGTCGCGTGGTAGATCCGAAATTGAGGAGCTTCGAAGCATTTGGATGCAAACGTTTATACATGGAAACGATGTATTTGCTGCCAACAACAACTGTATGCATCTTTACATACAATTGTGGAGCATCCAATAAATGTTAGTATGACATCAAGGTAAGCGTCAACAGAGCATCAACAATGTTTGGTCTTACATTGTCAACATACAAAGGGATGTATAGTCACATACTTCCAAATTGATTGTATCAGCCGTCTTTATAGGCAAAAAGTAAAGCGACATGCTCATTGCCCTATGCTCGAAATGAGTGTCAACGATGCGTCAACAATTTCTGGTTTCACGTGTCTCATGCTCAAAAAGTGATTTGGTCGCTGTGACACATTATCAATGTATTGGCCACCTTTACAGCCAACAATGCTCCCAACAACATCGCTACTATCTCCTCAAAATCAGCATCAATGTAGTGTCAAGGATTTTTGTGCTTGCATCTTGCAAAATCAACCTGCTGTGCAATGAATTTAGGCTATAGTTGAATTGTTGGCCGCCTTTATCGGCGAAACTGGTATTGACGATATCACAACCACCTCTGAATAATGAGCATCAAAGGAACATCAACCATTGTTGTCTTTCATCTAGGATAATCAATGGGAAAAGCAACCACATCAACCCATAATCATAGTATCGGCCGCCTGTATGGGCAATAATGATATTGACAATATTGCTAGCATCTCCTAAAAATGAGTGTCAACCGAGCATCAACGATTTTTAGTCTTGCATCATCAATACTCAAAGTGCAGTGCAATGGCATTAACCCATAATCAATGTATTGGCCGGCTCTATGGGCAAAAATGCGAGTGGTGGTATCTCCCCCGCCCCCTAAGCAATGAACTTCAATGGAGCATCAATGATTCTTGGCCTTGCATCTTGGATAATGTAAGGGCTATGGAATGGTGGTGACCCACAATCAACATATTGGTTGCCAGTACAGGCAAAAATGGGAGTGGAGATCTCGCAATTGCCCTCTACCATTGAGCTCCCACAGAGCTTCAACAACATTTGTGGGGGCTCAGTAACCTACACAGCAATGAACTGCAATGCATTGTTCCTAAATTTAGTGTTACGCGGTCAGTCTTATCAATATGTCCTTGTATCCAACGTCACAAATTTGCATGCAATGTCTCTCAGATCCCACTTTTTTTGCTTGTAGCTCTTGAGTCAATATTGAATAACCCGTATTGTAATTTACTATAACTTAACATTTGCCAGTATCTCAAGTCAGAGTACCTTGCCTTCAAATCTCTACTGCGATGTCGGATTCACAATGCTTACGTACCTCATTGCTAGAGGTTATCATCAGTTACAAAAATGAACGTGTCTTTATTCTTGATATGAGCGACCTTACTTTGGAAATCATCTTTGATGCTTAGTGGGCTTCAATGAATGTAGGCTTGAAATGACCTATTGCTTGGAATAATGCTAGACATGCACCTTCATGGCAATGTAATTTGCACTGCGGAATTGAGGAGACCTGCGATCCTGGAATTATATGTATCATTTGGCATCCAGTTCTTCGACATCTATCAGAACATGGAACGAGCTGAATGGGGAAACACTTGCTGGCTAAAGCTCAGATTGCAAAGTTAAACGAAATAACAGAGTCGGAAGTCCCTGAATTGACTATTTCAACGGTCAACGAAACAGGTTTGGCCATCCTGAATAGACAAGCAAGTTGAAGAATTACAATAGTAAGCCCACACAGGAAATTTGTATTCCACAATCAGGTTTGATCCACATTGACTGAATTGACAGAGAAATCGCCCAAAACTGGCAGCTAAGGACTTTGAATCTTCCGAATTTCACCAAGACACCTCAAATCGCTAGCTCATGTTAGGCTTTGTTTTGGGTCATATTCGAGGGAACGTGATATATAATCCCGAGCTACTGCAGTCACATCAAGCATTGCGAAGTGACCTCATGCTGCCGTCTGCCACCACCATTAGCAACATGTGCCGGATGGAATACTTAGGGACCGTGGATCCAATTATTAAGCAATTGCCCTCACAAAAGAACATTAGATTAGCATGGGATGGGTGAACATCAACGCATAAACCAGTGATAAGGTCAGTCATTACTTACTGTACGAATCGAAATTGGGCATGGCGAGATGTACAACACTCTCTTGATGAGGTTAATCACCTAGTTCCAAGCTTTTTCGAAAGCGAATTAAGGATGACAGGTCAAGGGCCAACATACTGGAGCAAGGTCAGCAGTACATATGTAGAATGAGCTTGATCATATTGAGGATAGCGACGGCTGTTTGCTAGGAATCACAACTGATAACGCTTCCTCAATGTACTAGATCACTCGTGACCTGGAATCAACCTTTGAGTCCTCCGCAATTAAGTTGCCTGCATTGACGAACTACATGCCATGCATGGCGCATGTCCTACAGCTGTCATTAGGTGGATTGATCAGCAGTCTCAGTGTGAAAGGCCACACCAATTCTTGGGAAGCCCATGCATGTGATCAGCAATTTGAAGAGAATGCAAGAATAGACAGTGGGAAGGGTCAAAGACCTCGAAAAGAGGACAATGTTCGAATCAACAAGGTGTCGGCTATGAGACGAGGTTTAGCAAAGATAATTGAGAAAGTACCTATTTCAAGATATTTTGAAAGTCCTGAAACTCACCTTCATATTGCAGAGAATGCTTGCTGTATTGATTATGCTGACACCTGGTCATCGAACCAAGTTCATTGACTGTGAAAGAGCGCAAGTCCGCATCGCGCTACTACCCAGTATGGATGTGAAGACAGGTAGGTATTCGACACTGGAGATGTTTGACCTAGCATACCGATTACGAGAATTAACCAGCGAGGGGTTCACGAATCCGAAATAGACTGATCACTGTCGACTCTTCACAACACACAAAGAATAGACCGTTGTTAAGTACATCATGGGAGTCTAGAGGCCATTCATATACTGAACCCTGTGGATGTTGAAGAGGCATACAGTCACATTTCATCACAATATCACAATTTTGAATGACATGTTCGATCATATGGATGGCGTTTCGCGAGCTTTTGCTACGAAGCAGACTCCATGGAAGGAAGACTTGTACTTGTCTATGACGTTAGCGCGACTGAGGCTGCCCAAAAATCATGCTGAAAGGACTCCAACGATGGGTAAGCTGCTCATGTCTGCATGTATCATCGACCCTGTCCGCAAGTTGTGATTGTGTAGGAAGTGGGACAACGCAATGGATATTCATGCTGATGACAAGACTTCGTATACTACACAATACCATGATACCTTTTTCAAGTATGTGGAGAATGCTTACGCTGTCAAACATGGACTTGTGCTGATCACTCAACCCGGAAGCGTACTGAGCAACAATCTCGTCCCCTCCGCAACAGCTTCAGGATCCGGTCAGACTTGCCTTGATCCATATGATTTTTCCAGCAATGATGAGGAATACATGATGCCCAACAATGTTGTTGCAACCACACCCGGACTAAGTGACCGCCCAGCACCCTTATCGACCGCCCCCAGGCTCTCTGTGAATTCACAGCCTCAATCACCAGAGAACAGAGGGCAAGTTAATCCAAATGTCAATGATTGCCACTCCGACACAATGGAGATTAGCAGTACATGTTGGATTCCCGATATCACCAACTAGTGGCGCCAAAATAAGGAAACACACTCACGGTACACCAATCTCTCTAATGAGGCATGCAAGATATTCTGTATCATACCACATGGTGACAGGATTGAGGGCAGTCTTTCCCTTGGGCGAGATGTTGTCAGCTGGAGGCAGTCGAAAACCACAGGCGAGAGCCTGAATGAAAATGGTATTGTAAGGCAGTTGGCTTGACCTGAGAACGGGATATTGGCTGATGACAACCCAGCAATGGATACAACAAACACAGAAAGCTACTCGGAAATGAACAGAGAGGCGGAGTAAAGATTCTTGCACAGAATGGCGAAGATCCATGACTTTTTGAAGATGTGGCAGGGCAGCCAAAACCTACATGCTACACAGAAGGAATCTTGGGCTCAGAACAAGCAGATGACAGCCATAGGTTACATTTCGGATACGGAAGAGATCGTTAAAGAGTCCTGGTCACTGTTTCAACAAGCTGGTCCGGCTGCATTTAAATTGTCGGAAATATCACCTTTGCCACCAGCTTTGTCTCCAAAGGACCTACCTGGAGGACAAACTCAATTACCAAATGTGCGCCGAATCTAAAGAATCGACCGTGATCCAGACAAAAGTGATGGTGAAAGCCCAACTACAACCATTTCGGACACTGCAAATTGGCTAAAACGGAATCGCGACATGGATAATCAAAATGAGAGCTATGATGATTCAGCAGCAGATGTTGAATCAGTTATTGAGCGAGACAACAGCATCAAGGATGCGGAAAGGGCGGAGAAGCAGGATGCGAGTGCCACACCAAATGTTCCCAGATTGATTCGGCCAACACTGAAGTCAAAGAGACACCCCCAGATGGTGGTGGTGACGGTCAATGCAATGGAAATGAGGAGGAATACGGGAATCATGAAAAATTTGGAAAGAATGAGTCAATATGTTTCACCAGCTTCATTAGGTAAATTGATGGAGAGTTTCATTTAGAGATCTATTCTGGGCGAATCGTGAGCAGTCACTTGTGAATATTGGTTGATAAACAGACGTCTAGCGGGCGCAATGAATCTTTTGTGAAGATATATAAATTTCAATTCTATGGGAGCGAACAGTGCCAGAATATTACTGGGCTCGGCATTGCCACAGGGCCAAGTCTGAATCATTCAGACAGGCAACCAATCAGTTCGAATCATTAAGAAAACACATATCAATGGGGACAGTTGTTGCATGGACTATACATTACAATGATCGTCAACAGAGGTTCAAAGATTTTTGGTCTTGTAAGTAGAGTAATTGAATACTGATTTGGTCCATGTTATGCAAAACTGACCAATTGGCAGCTGTTATAGGGAAAAGAGAGAGCAATATGGTAACTGACCTAGTCTGAGAATAAGCGTCAACTGAGCGTCAACGATTTTTCGCCCTGCATCTTGGGTAATCTAAGCTCCAGTTGGTTGCAGACATCCATTGATGAGATATTGGCAGCATTTAGGGGAGAAAACAACAGCGATACGCTCCCGGCCGCATCCCGAAAATGAGCGTCAACACAGTGTCAACAATTTTTCTTGTTGCATATTTGGTAATCAAGGCATCGCGTGGATATTCAATCCCATAAGACAAATATTGACTGGCTGGATACCCGAAAATGCAAAATATCCAATGAAAACACGGATTCTAACATAATCGATATTGCAAACTGCAAAACATGCCAAAACAAATTCTGGGCTGTTCAATATGTGATTTGAATAAAATACTATTATCAAACTGCAAAATAATGAGACTTGTATGAATCTACAGATGGACACGGTGGGCAACCTGGTCACAACCTGCCCACTTCAGATGGGTTGGGAGATTTCCATCGCACTGTACCCAAGTCGATGATTCAGGTGGATTGACAACATGGACCCCCCCTTTGGCAACGGTTTGGTTTGGACCTGGACCCGGACCCGATGTGACGGTCAGGAACCGTTGCTAACACCAGAGATGGCTCGCAGTGGAAGCAGGAGGGTGTTGCATGACCCGATCATGTTGCATGGCAGGGTAACCTACGTTTCTTGCCTGGGTCCAGCGCCGATGTCTGGCTCGAGCATGGCAGACAGATGGCTGATCTTGAGGAGTTATGAGAGCATCCCCCTAACCAATAAGATGGGTGAGGAATTCGTGTGAGTGGTCACCCGAGCACTGTTCATGCAAGAGGCCGCGGCACATGTTCGGATCATGAATACGATACAGAATGCTATGTGTACAATTACTGCAATTGCACACCTAGATCCAACTGCACAGATGGCTCTCCTGTACCAAGATATCATTAGTAATGCAGCAAGATCAGTGCACACAGGGGTCATTGATATGGAAGGAAATGAATGATGGGAAAGACTGCAGATCCATCGGCTCTGGGAAGTGAAATATATGGCCAAGGGCACCGAAGGACTACAGAACATTCGGGAGGAGATGCAGGCAGCGACCGAAGGAGTGATGATTCCTGCGCAAGTGAGATGGCTTTCTAACCCCCAAACAATCAGGGAGAGCAAGCAGAGAGGAGAAATAATGGTATCATCGGTGGTCTTCATTGCAAGGGGGAAGAAGGTGACACAGAGACTACTGAATACAGGAGTCGCTTTTGCAGGAGAATCATACAAAGTCGAACCATACACGAACACGGGCTCCCACAGACTTTGTGAGCTCCGCTGTGATTGAGGCCACATGAAGAGCAAGTGCAGCCACCATCAACCGAAGTGTGGCTACTGTGCCAGACCGCACCGATCAGATGAGCCCAGGTGCAATGGTGTCGGATGCTCATCGAGACAAGGGGCATCATGCAGCCACATGCAAGAAACATGCCTGAACTGCAGCTGTATTCATATTGCATTCACCGGATAGTGTGCGCAGAAACCCAAGGGCATCAGAATGGTGCGAAAATGGAGCAGATTGGAATCGAATGCCCATGAGATGAGGGTGGTTAGAGGGACAACCAGAGCGTCACCCAGCACCAGGCAGGCGAGAGATATAAGAGGCGAGGTAGGGAGGCCGATAGCAGATGAGTAGGCAGACGATACTAGGCAAACGGAGGCAGTGGAGGCGGAGCGAGATGTGACCTTGACTGATGCTACTGGAGGGATCGAAATGGGAGCCGCCGATTCCAATGTTTAGAGCAATTCAGCACAATTGCACCAGGTCGTACAAGTGGACAATAGCAGCGCTAGGGATGAGGGTTGAACGAAGTGCAGACGTAGTGTGCTTGAATGAGCCACCAAGAGAAAGAAAAGGATTCGAAATCAGGCACACAGCAAGTGAAATAAGAAAATGAACAAGAGGTTGGACGGCAGTGCCCAAGGGATGCGGTCTTGCAGTGGATGAACAAATTGATATGACACAGGGTGGCAATGATGATGTCATTGTCACAGATGTTCTGACAAGAGGAGAGAAGGTTACAAGGATCGTCAATGTCAACATTGAACAAGACACAAAGTCGAGAGAGCGACCAGCGCAGAAACTAAGATGGCAGCGAAGTATTTGGAAAGGTCGCACCGTGCTTGCTGGGCACTGCAATGCCCATACCAGATGATGGCATCCAAAATACACAGAGCAATGGGACACTGTCTTCTGGGAGGATGTGCTAGACAAAAATAAACTTGAATTTGGACGCGAAGACCAGGCCCCTCACAACGGGAATAGAGAATACTTCAAAGGCAAGTCGATTATTGATTTAACGTTGGGAAATCGACCAGTCAGAAAATAGACTATGGTAGCTGGGACTCATGCCAATGGGTCCGACCAGGAGTTTGTTGATTGGGAGGTAGACAGAGACATACAAGAGGAGGCAGACCACGAGCAGGTGGTAGGTGTTACAGGGGTTCGTATTACCAATAATCAATACAACATTTATTAGAATCTAACCACAGCCGCCTATGAAATTATCTTGCTCTTTCTCCGTCATCTTATCTCCGGACTCAACTTCTTGAAATCTTTTCCAAGTTCAAACTAATAACCACAATCGTTGTAAGATGGATCAAGAGGATTACCAAATTCCTCCAATGTTCTCCATGCGCCAGTCCCGTTCAGATGCATCGATGGGCTTCGAATGTAAGTCCGGACGGTTCTGCACTGTATAGCACAACTGCCATCAACCAAGCTTGTAGGTGTTCTTGGTGATAAATGTATAAGTTTTCAAACGCAATGATCGTGTGGTCCGATGCTGTCGGCAATACTCTTGGTCAATGAGCAGGCAGACAAGTATCTCGAAGGTATACTTGGGCATGGCAGTCTATTCAAGTGCTTTGGATGATCGGCCAGTTCACACAATGGTTCTTGAAGAGGTAGCAATAATGCATAGAATTGTTAATAATAATTTAAGGTGTTCTTCACTGCTAATGTCTGAGTGAAGATTGCTGTTAGAGCTTGGTTCTTCTCTTTGTTGGAACAATGTGAGGTCTTTATAGTGATGTCCTCACGATAATGCTCTGTCAGAATTCTTGTTAAGACACCATGATAGTGTAACGGCGACACGTGACCCGAGGCAGGGTAAGTGCCAGTGTATATAGGTCGCCGCTACGGCACTTAGATCTGTATCGAATATCTTACCACTCTACTCTCCATATATACTCACTCGCTCTCCTGTGCAACCGTATCTCTATATCATACGTCTGCGGTCAAGCGTGGGCGTACGTCCCTTTACA
>Ga0307512_10007099_pt1 | contig 11156 bp, 6 predicted proteins | sample 14_EM_MG_FD_200267 | JGI IMG/M metagenome (GOLD analysis project Ga0307512, IMG submission 200267) | Populus trichocarpa ectomycorrhiza microbial communities from riparian zone in the Pacific Northwest, United States - 14_EM | ecosystem: Host-associated > Plants > Roots > Unclassified | place... | reverse complement strand
AGGACGACGCAGAACAACCGTGGACGCACAAGCTGGACTCCTTTGACTTCATCCACGCGCGTAACGTTGCACAAGCCATAACCGGCTGGCCTAAGCTTCTCAAGCAAGCGTTCAAGTGCGTCCTCCTCCCCCCCACAACTAACCCCCACTGACCACACCAGCTGCATTAAACCCGGCGGGTACATCGAACTCGCTGAGCTCGGCGGTGTAATCCATTCCGACGATAACACGATGCCCGTCGACCACCCGGTCAAAACCTATTGCGAGCTTCTCGCCGAGGCGATGGGGAAGCTGGGGCGGCCATGTCACGTCACCGGCGAGGATCTACGGAAGTTTCTTGTTGAGGCCGGATTCGAAGATGTTACTATATACACCACCAAGCAGCCGTGGGGACCGTGGCCGAAAGAAAAGACGACAAAGCAGATTGGGGCTATGACGCTGCTGGTGAGCGAAGCGGGAATGGCGGCGTATGGGATGGCTGCGTTCACGAGGGTGCTCGGGATGAGTAAGGAGGAGGCTGATAGGAGGTTCAAAGAGGCGTTCAGGGCCGTCAAAGATAAGAGGTATCATATTTACAACTACTTGTAAGTCCCCCCACCCCACCCATACCCCGGATGGTGCTGATCGAGTAGCTACGTCGTGTATGGCCGGAAACCGGAGAAGAGCCGCGAGTAGTGGGTGTATATTTTCTCCCCGCACTATTATGTGTATATTGGCCTCATGCCTTCCCCAATAGTAGGCTCCGTGTGTGTAGGCAGACGGAAATAGCTACCGTGATACGTCTATTGTGCGTTCAGTAAACGCATTGACCGAATTCCCGACCCGTTGCGTATAATCGCTCAATCCCCTCCCGCTAGCGCAGTGTAAACAAGCCGTACCGGCATGGTGCAGGAAGTGATAACCTGTTGTGTCGAAGTCATCGTTTGTCATCCGTAGGCAAAATCGCTACCGGTTCTGACTATCCATCAAAGCCTATCTTATCTGTTATCTAATCTTGCCATCTCCGTGGCGGCAGAAGCGGGCCATGATAAACATCCCCACCAGCACGTTTTGCGAGCCGAAATGGTATCAAGTGTCTTGAGAATGATCGAAGTGTCTGTTCCTGACCGAACTCCAAGGCGAATCACAGACCCCTGCCACTTGCTCCAGCCGGGTTCCGAGACGAGACTTTTTTGCGTATTCTAGCTAGGCTGTACCCTAGCTAGAGGTTGAGTAGGGTTAGATGCTACTGTAGACTCAGTCTTTCCCCGCATCTTTAAGTTTTGGCAGCCAGGCAGGCTGCTATCGCCCCGCGCAGCACCCCGTGTCCCGTGTCCATCCTCTCACTCATGCCGCAAACACCTGGGCCTCGAGCGACCCCCGTAAATAATGTGGATGCTTGCAGAGCTCAAGGTACACGCAGTAAAAGAGCATGTTAGAAAGTCGTCCAAGGAATGAAGAAACAAATTAGATTTCATTGGCATCAGAGCCGGAATTGAATACCATCTCACAACTATATTGGAGAAGGAGGATTTATCTGCCTTTTCTAGGTTGGAAACCATCATTCCAAAAATGGAACTCCGATCCACGAGTCGTTAGAACGGGAGGGTAGCAACTTGTCGTTCATTGCACTATTCCGGCTGTTCGCAACGGCAGTTCTGTCGATTCGTGGTTTGTATGTACCTGGTATAGCGATACTTTTATATGCAGGATATATGCAGTCCCACAGTTCGCATGAGATACATCGATGTAGGGTACTGTTGCGAGCACAATGGTTCGGACGAGATTTTGGTTGTGACGGATTTTTTCAATATCGAATACCCAAGAATGGGCGAAAACTCGAATAAAATCTCTTCGGACGCGGCATTTGTGACGCGTGACGTCCGAAGCATCGTGCTCGGTACAGTAGTACATCTACGAAGATTAACACTTCCTCCACCGGCACTTCCCCGCAATATTGAACATCTGTCAGGTGCAATCTAGCGTACAAGATCGGCGCCTGGGTGTTCATTAAAACCTGAAGGCGGGAACATGCGGATGCGCAACCGTACATTAAACTCCGAAGTCAAGGATGTGGTCGGAGTGACAGGTAAGACGCTGTATAACATGTTATCGGGTGGTTGCCTCTGTAGCTCTTATGCAGGTACTTGTTTGGGATCGATGTGTGCGGGTTGAAGCGAGTTATCGAAACCGTTTTCAGATTGCAAGGGCGGAATAGCATCCGCGGACTTGTGCCGAAAATTTTCAGCTCCTGGCTTGCCATCAAGTTCCAAAGGAAGCGTCAGAAAGGGTTTAGCAGCACAAAAATTATGACAACTTCCTATCGTTGTATAGGGTGGTATGTTTCGCGCTTTTGATAGCGCAAAGATACCGGCAGGGAGGTAGCAAAGACTGCAGTGTCATTTAGCGAAAGCTATATTCTATTAGAAGATCGTAGCATAGAGCGGGATAGGGTATATTGAAGAACACCTAGTAGGAGCTCGAATTCTCGCCTTTGTACACGCAATGGCATGTCAGCCCTCGTTACCCCACACTTACCAAGAAACTGCAGGCTAGCCAACTAGCCCTCTCACCAAACGGGAACCTCCAGGCTTTTTAAATTCAAAATTCACTACCGGTATTCATTCTCGGCGGGAAAAACTTGCGTATACTCCCATAAATGTTCGTCAATTAAAGCGATTCCCCGCAGGTATCACCCGGAACTTGTGTATGCATGAAGTGTCGGGTACTTGTCGGATTTCAAGTCTCCCGACACCTCATCATAAGCGCCCTTGGCGACATACTACACATCAAAGTTAGATGACTATTGGATAAGACATAACCTTTATCGGAGTCATCTAATCATTGACAGGGTGTCCGAAGACCTGAACATTCGGCGAGTACAGCGCTTGAATTCTTACAGGTAGAAGATCCCGACCAATTGAGAAAAAATGAATTAGCACTACAGGTTCCGAACCGAGTGTTTACAGCACCCGCCGTTTACAGCACCTTGCACAGGCAGTTAAAGTCGATATGTACACAGTAGAACCTGTACAGTTAAAACATGAATCTGCAGTAGCAGACTGGAAAGTCGATCTCTGCCGGATGCAGTATCGAAGACGGACCGAGCGAACGTAAGTGTACCACTCGGAGGACCATTGCACCCCTGAATATGACTTGCAGCAACACCGCTGTGTAGAATTCCCAATCGATAGAAATACCTTAGACTTCTATGTATGGGTTTTCTCTATTGTGTGGTAGCACGTTCTGCACCTATTCGTCGCAGGAATCATTAGCTCTCACGGACCACTAGCGAGATGGCAGCTCGGATTAAGCCTCCCACTAACTCCACTATGCAGGTCCAGACTGTGGCGGTCAGCACTCTATCCCAACTCGCGTTTAGATCTGCACCTAGAGATCCCGTTTTCAAAAATTTACATCTAACATACACACGCCCACTAACTATCCTACAGCCTCTACTTCCTATAACAACATTGCCCCCGCCATGACACCAACCAAACCGACAAGCAAACCCTGGAATCCGACCACCAAACCCTTGGCGCCCGAGTTCGGACCTTGGCTCTCCACCGCTCCCGACGGCGTCGCGCTCTCCTCCGCACCGGTGTACGTTGGAACACTTCCGCTGAACGAGGGGGTAGCGACACTGCGGGTTGTGCTCGGAACAACGGTGGTGCCCTTGATTCCGGGCCCAGAGGAGTCAATTTTGAATTGCGCCGAGTAGTTGCTGGTGTCCGGGTTCGTGGACGTGATCTGGATGGCATAGTCGCTGCCGCCAGCGAGCTCCTTGGAGGGAACCCAGATGAAAGCTCCACTGTTGGGGAGGTCCTCTGCGCAAGTTAGTGTCCATATAGCTGGGGGGGAGGGGAGGCCGTACTAGCGATGACTTCCAATGTGTCGAGAGATTTGACGTCCTTGCCCTTGCGGAGCACAAGCGTGACGGTTTTTCCGGCGGTGGGCAACCATTCGATGGTGAAGGCGACGCCGGCCTTAATGACCACGTCTTTTAGGGGGGCCGAGATGGGGTTCGCAAGAGCGGTAGTGTCTTCTGCTGTTGCGAAGCCGGAGAAGACGGCGAGGAGGAGGGTCGCGGTGGTGCTAAATACGGTTGCGAAACGCATTGTGGATTCGGGGAGGATTATTAGGAGATTTGAAGCTATTTATTAGTATAATATATGCTGTGGGTTCAAAAGAGTGACTTGGGTCAGATGACTATGGTGATGATATCGACGGCAAAGGAGTGTGTGGGTTGACTGAGTGAGTGTGAGAAGGAAGGGAGGGATGCGAGAAGGAGTTTTGTGGGCATGGGGATATAGGGGGCGACTCAAGACTCTAGCTAGCACCTGATCGTTTTCGGCGGTAGCTTGGCGCGAGAGAAAGAGATTAACATTGCACCGGCATGTTCCGCCGCACGGCCGTTGAAGATACGGCACCGGATTATACGATCCTCCGAGGATTGTGGTGGTGCGTATTTTGTGTATATTATGTCCAATCCCAACCCTCGCAGCGATCTCCAGGACAGTTATGCAGGGATTTGACAGATGCCAGGAACGATGTGCGAAGCGTGGTTGCCATGCTGACAGATACCTGCGCAATGCAGTAATTGCACATGCAACTCGCCAATCTGGGTCAGGCAGAGAAGGCGAGGACAGATGTGCACGATTGGCTCAATGCAACACGAATGTTTATGCGAAAGAGTTCACGGGGTGGAGGATACAGCAGAAACAGATAAGTTCCCGTTCTTTTGCCATCATGACGAGTTGCAATCAGTATGGAAACATCATAAACCTGCTGCTTGCATTGAAAAGTTGCATTGGAAACATCACCACAACCAAGAGCTCACGATATCACCAGCACTAACAAAATCATGCGGGATAGTAATTACTCCCGGAAAAGTTGGTGCAAGATCCTGTCACGACTGTACGTCCTAGAAAACCTCAACACCAAAACCAAAACAGACGGCTCGACGGCTCGATTCATAGAATGTCATTCGATATTGTTTCTTTTTCATTTGTTACAGATGTACATGATGTTACAGGTCTGATACACGGTGCTGCTGCAGGGGCCCATGCCTCCTGTATATATCTCGAGTATTTCTCCCTCTCTCTTCTCTGTACCATAGAATACACGCACACGGTTCTCCCCAACTTCCATATCGTAACATCATTTGTTGTATATAGACCTGACACGAGCTGACAGTAAGCGGGGCTGATGGTAAGGCATAAGGCGCACAACTCTCTTGTATCTATCTCCAGTCTTTCTCCTTCTCTTCTCTCTGTACCAGGTCTGTACACACTGTTCTCCCTTCAAATTCACAACAGGCTTTCTTACTGCAAGATATAGAATAAGGTCGCCATACACTGGAGTCGCCAAATAGACTCACACCTGTAGACTCATACACGTAAACTCATACACGATTGCTCACTCGCCACTCGCAAATCACCAATCGCCACTCCAACGCCACTTCATCGATCTTCGCGGGATCTCCAGGCTCTGCATGTATACAAAGGCATAGATTCCCCCTTTAGGTAGTTCAATAGACTTCCTCTTCATCGTAGATTACAACAAGCGTGTTACTGGTGTACATGTGCCGGAGACATGTTACAGGTCTGATACACGGTGCTGCTGCAGGGGCCGATGCCTCTTGTATATATCTTGAGTTTTTTTCTTTCTCTCTTCTCTGTACCATAGAATACACGCACATGGTTCTCCCCCACTTCCATATCGTAACAAAGCGTATTACTATATGACCTGAGAGGAAGTCGCCGCTACACTGAGATCACGGAATTGACTCACAGGCTACGGACTCACAGTCATAGACTCATCCACGAGTCTTCACTCGCCACCGCCACCGCCTGGTATTTGCAATCGTGAGCTTCCATGGACTTCCATGGTGTTCCAGGCTCTCATGTATATAAAGACAGGGCTTCTCCTTAGATAGTAGAATAGACTTCGTCCGCTTTACATTCGTAACAAAGCGTATTGCATATACAGGTCTCAGCCGGAGATGAGTCTCGTATGGCCGGAGACGGCGATGTCTCATATGGCCGGAGACGGTGATGTCTTGTATGGCCGGAGATGACTGTTGACTCTGATACGGGCTGATGGCATTCAGCCGTACTTGCACTTTCATATATATTGGCCTTGTGGCCCTCTTAGATAGAATACAATTAAGCTTCTCTAATCATCACTATTTGAACAAAGCGTAGCTTGAATGGAGCGAATGATAGAACGTGATCCCTACTATCTGAGTATTGTACCGGCGGATGAGCAATGGCAACGTCATCTTTCATCTGTTGCTCTGGTATGCGTATGTTTCGACTTTAGCATCAAGTGCGCTGCATTTAAATATGTCGATCGTATAGTATAGAAGCCTGCTTGTTAGTTAAGCAGTCAACTTCACATATCCGACGCCATGAGCCGCAAGCAAGCCATCTCATTGGTAAAGTGACGTTCTTGACAACAAGCAAATTTGACAAGTAAGAGGACTAGGTTTACGAAAGGCTACAAGTGTAGTAACAGTCTGGAGCCCGCATTTGCCATGTGCATTTACATTCACTGGTACTAGTTGAGCTACTCGGACTATCTATTATTTATGGAAGCCTGAGTCTTGTTTGGCTAATAGATTGGTTACCGTTGGTAAGCCCTCGCTACTCTTCTTCGCTTTCCCTACCGCTGGTTAGACGTCCCTCCTACATTTTCACCGTACTCCCTAATATCTTTCTCCCCCGTGTCTTTCCCTTGCGCTGGGAGTGTACAATCCACCAATTCTATTTTACTTCAAGTTGTTAATGAGGTTAAGTTTCTACACTCATTATCGTTTGAGTGGCAGTGAACCACACAATAGACCTGACTCTTTATACACCAACAATAGCCCGTACACTGTCCATTACAGTTACCAATGTGCGAAGTACCGGCCCATGCACTGCGCTTTTCTCTAGTAGATACTGCATGAAGGGTTATTTTGCGCCACTAACATTGAGACCCATTGTTGAATAAGCCAGAGGAGGTAGTTGTACGTCTACTGATTCTCGTGCTTGTTCTGAAACTAGCAGCAACTCTTGTGAGGAACGTGGTTTTGGTTTCTAGTTCAACCTATGAATGTACAGAAGGTAATGCCAGTGTGGCAGTGTCACAGTGAAGGATTTTCATTTATGCCTGTCTAACTTCTTGTTTCTGAAGTCAGTTTGTTTGTCAAGTATGAGTCACTTTACCAGTAAGTTGACTTGTTTGCCAATCGCGGTGACTGATGTGTAAAGTTGACTTGTGCACTGTTCTCGTAAACCAAACTTTGCCTTGCTCGCAATTTCACAGCACTAGCGAAAAAGTGAAAGTTTGAGCACGAGTGCACTTGTTGACCAAAAGCTGGCCTTTTTACAACGCGACGTACTTGACATGTAGAAGTTGGAACACATACGAAAAGGGTTACTTGAGGTCAGCTTGAGAAAGAGGTACGGTCATTCGCCATTATCTGGAACCCTCTTGTCGCTGGTGGCGAATGTCGTATTTACACTGGAAGCTCCTCTATGTCTAAAATATCTAATTGGCATGTCGTTTCTGTAAGTATGTGCAGTACGGCTGGCAAAATTCTGAACCTTTAGCTTTCTGACAGACATTGAAGTATTCTCTGACTGCCAGCGTAATATCCTGATTGACCGATAGTAGGCCAGAGACTATCAGTTCACAGAACATGAGGTAGATTTTGGCTCAACACACTATCAGGAGTCCACCAAAGCCGGTAATGGAGCGTATGGTAGTGGTGATCAAATTATAAAATCTCACTCACTTTTAGACTTTCTCAAATTGTTGCATATATGGAGCGCCTCCCTTTGTATAGCTTATGGGCTGCAGCTGGGCTGATGGAGATCATGATCTCATGATGATGATCGTTCCGGACTCAGCTGGAGATGCCAGCTGAGCACGCATGCGAGCGTACAAGTCATCCTCTGAATGTCGTATATAAGATCACACAAGTTCCATCGTAGTTTAGAGTATACAAGCTTCTCTAGCAATCACCATTTCAACACAAATCTTAACCGCTTATTGGAATTTTTTTTATTAGTGAGTAACCAAGAATCTGAATGCTGGATAGCTCTCTATCAGGTGATTGCTGGGGGCCAACCGAAACTTGCAGTGCGGGATGCTGAGGATCCCGTATTGGCATTAAACCGGAATACTTTACCGTGCGGTGACCAACGAACGTCACTAGTCATTAGCTGGTTCGTTAACTAGGGGTTCAGTTATCTGTCATTTGAGTGGTTCCTGCTAAGGTTATTTTTGGCCCGGTACCATACTCTAATTCTGGAATATAGATTTGTCTTTTCAATTCTCTACAGCTTCCATCTATGTCACTTAACCTTAGTTAGTTCTGCAAAGCTGTCTGATTTGGCTCAGTTCGTAGGCAAAATCGGCTATTCCAAAACTTCCGTTTGTTGGTCACCGCTCGATACAGTATGACGAATCGATTCAAAGCAAAACAGATCTCGTGGGCAATGTTAATGCGGTGATGTCTGAGACCAGGTTCAGAGTGCAAATTCCCGGCAATACTCCACGCACTCAGTTCCGGAAAGAAAGCGGCTAGCTTGGGTATTCCATCCGGTTTGGTATTATAGACTATCAATCGCGGGCGGATCTCTTATCTATTGCATACAAAGGTGTACATGCACTTATTGCTCCTACACACACTGTTTATATTCTCAAGGATTTCCATTATCTCGCTCATCAGTACACACTACAATACATGTGCAGGGTGGCTGAGGGATTCGGGCTCGCCTGTTATACGACGCGCCAGGCATTTGATGTTAACATGACGAGACTAGATGGACAACACCCAACCACTATCGCGATAAATCGAGTGACTCCTTACGACTACATTTGTGGAAGCACGTACACGATTAGGGGTTCATGTACCTGAGTATGCGCTGTTGTTGGGGTCATCTAATGAGAAAATGGAATTGTTTTATAGACTTGATACATCAGAAGCTTAGACAATGTAGTTCCTAGCCCAAGTAGCAGTCAGGTTGAGGACAAGGTGTGATGGGCGTGAGCCGAGTCAGCTCGAATCAAAAGCTCGAGCTCATGAGCCCTGCTTGAGCTTTTACAAGCCTCCCCTGCCATGAGTCGAGCCCGCTCGAGCCGACTCAAGCCCATGCACGTCACTAAGTTTTTTGTATTGAATATATTTCATTTCCGGGCTCGTCGCATAAATATGTATGCTATTGTCAGGCTCGTCGGATAATCTCGCTCGCCCAACTCGTCAGGTTATATGTACAGCCGGGCTACTGCACCAGTGGCCTCAGGCGAGCCCTGTCACCTCATGACTCGCCCTGTCACATCATGACTCGCCCGAATCCCTCTGCCGCCCCGCACATTCACACACAGTTTCTCCCATAAAGTAACATTGTCAGTCAGCTCCAATATCTCGCCACGTGAAGAACACTACGTCATAAAGAACAAAACCGTTTCCATGGGTATATACCCCTGTCCAACTGTGCTTTGATGGCTTATGATTTGTATTTCTACCCCGTTGAATGCAGGACTTCGGCTTTGCTTGGACCAGTTAAATGCTACGGACTGTACCCGATAACGGTGCTCTATCCACTTCTAGGGCTACCATGAGCGTAACATGTACAAACGTTTGAACTGGTACCACAGATTCAGGGTGGTTATTCCTGCCAAAAGTACTTCAAAGGTGCATCCTGTTTAGATACTTTAAGCCGGTACTAGGTACGTGAGAGGTGTGCCGGTACGCTGTACTCTACTTTCCCAGCATCAAATATCTGCAGATGTGCTCAGCGCAAGAAGTTGTAGCATGCTAGCATGCTGCGCTTTCGCTTCGTGAAATTACGAAGCGGCGCAAGAGCGGTGCGCAATGTTGTGCACAAGTGTGTCAGAGTTTGGTGCAGGCAATCGGTGCGGCGAACACGGATATGAGCTGCAGACGCCATTGTTTGCTTTCTCGCCAGTACCATTTGGCAGGAAGCCTTGCGCGCAAAAATGCACATTTCTCAATATGAATGAATGTTACAAGGATTGTTGCGTGATGCATCGATGTGCCAGGACTATTTGGACAAATTTACACCGCCATAGGCATAGGAACAAATCAAGGGATGAACAGCTACCGCGAGCCTTTTTAGGAGCTCCTTGGTGACGCCGTTCATGCACTGGCGGCGATCTGAGATGCAGGTTGGTTGCATCGATCACAGAAACCATTCAGCCCCAAAAGGCGACGAGTCATTCCTGCGAGATTTACTGCCGAAATCTCATTGCTGTCCAGATACCGCTCTCGTTAGGAGGGTTCACTTCTGTAATCGGTCTCCGTTTTGCGAAGTCGTTATCACGTAACCTTTGTCCTTTCCATCGTTTATTTTGTTTCTGAAAAGCCAGATGAATGATGTAGTGCTGCCTCTTTAGTCTGTAAAACACCCACTTATTTGTTGAGTTATCAATAAACGTTATTCGGCCTGTTACTGAAAACCGACTGAGGCGAACCTCTTATTGTCGCGGTAGGATTCAAACTTATGTGTGCGGTATCACACGAAGTGCGCGTGAAATACGCCACCACCACCACCAATCACCCTTAGGCCCTCGGGGTGAGATAAACAATAAGCAAATAATACGTTACTTCACTTGTATCTGATACTGCAAGAGGCCTCGCCGATAGCAAGGCAGCCTAGCTGGCAAAGCACGGAACATTCTGTGCACCGCAGAGTATCTGAATCAATGAAAATAGTCTGCTTTTCCGATTGGTAGCTAGTCCACGGGATAATTATAGATGTAAAAATAAGGTATAATGAGTCCGAGGAGCTCCGGAGGTGGCTTCTTCCCCGTGCTCAGCTTCCACACTTTCATTTCCTCGGCAACAATTCTTGTTTCCATTTTTCTACTCTGTTCTCTATCAATACAGTCCCTTGATCTGTTTGACAACCATGTCCGCCTTCGATGCTAACATTGAGCTTCAGCAGTCGCAACATCTACCAGGGCTAAGTCAGAGAGACCCTAGCGATGGCGAAGGTGTCGGTCGCAGAGATACTGGAGCCCCTAACGAAGGAGAGAGAGTAAGAGGAAAAAGAAGAGGAAGTGGAAGCGGAGGAAGAGGAGGAGGAGGAGGAGGAGGAGGAGGAGGAGGAGGAGGAGGAGGAGGAGGAGGAGGAGGAGGAGGAGGAGGAGGAGGTGGAGAT
>Ga0307512_10007098_pt1 | contig 11158 bp, 11 predicted proteins | sample 14_EM_MG_FD_200267 | JGI IMG/M metagenome (GOLD analysis project Ga0307512, IMG submission 200267) | Populus trichocarpa ectomycorrhiza microbial communities from riparian zone in the Pacific Northwest, United States - 14_EM | ecosystem: Host-associated > Plants > Roots > Unclassified | place... | reverse complement strand
AGACCCGGGGATGATGCTTCCGTTCCTCGAACCGTAACGGAACGGGAAGATCTACAATTGTGCCCAAAATGTTCTTTGCCCCTCAAAAACCCTGAAACACGATGATTGTACTGGTCAGTCATCGGTCGGTTTACTGATGCAACACAAACCCGCGAAATGCTGCGACCGCAGCACAGACGTGCAAAGAGCGGAAAAAGAAAAGTTGTCAAAGTTATCCGTATATCACCGTACGACCACATCGTTTTGGGAATGGGCGCCCTAGCACTAATACAAGACGAAAAGAGAGACCAACACAAAGAGTACAAGGTAAATATCACCAAAGACGACGCGCGCAGCCTTCAGAGAGCTATTACTTCCTCCAGCGGTGCCATTTCCTGTATTTCCAGAAGAGTTGATATCGGTTCCGGGTAATCCACCGCCATCCGGCTCATTCGCAAGCAAGTGCTTGTTGAACATGACAACTGCGACACCGGGTCCAGGAACCTGCACATCGCAACCGCTCGTACAAGCGAGGCTCTGGTACTCCCGCTGTCCTGTGGGTTGGCCGTCTTGGCTGTTCTGCCAAGTCTGACCGGCCCATGTGATATTCGAGATCTCTTGGAGGTTCGGCGCAGTAAGGTATGCAACAGTAACGTTGCTGCCGCCCACGGACTTTGGGAAGGTGAAGGTTGATCCACTTGCGGCGTAGTTGATTAAAACTACGCGGTATAGATCAGAGGTGTTGGAGTCATAGACGGCGTATGCTGCGTTAGTGGCGCCATCGACACTCAGGTCTACCACCTTGCTTCCGTTGTAGGACTGAAGGGCCAACAGGACGGGGAAATATGCGTAGTGGATCGGCCTCGTTGTAAAGTTTGACCCTTCTTCCGGGTAATCGAATAGGTTGGCTGGTGTTCCTCGTTCCTTCGTGTGCAGGTACACTGCGGAGTAGCCAACAGATGCGAGTTGGAGGGAGTAATCGACGGTCCAAAGGGTTCCGGTAAAAGTGCTTGGGATGCCCCCACTACAGTCACTGACCGCGATCGAGTACTGGGTGAGGACGATCGGTTTCCCAGTTCCCTTTGCGACAGCGAGGCCATTTTTTTGCCATTCCCCGTCCTTGACAACTAAACACCTGTCAGGGTGACCATCAAGAAGGCACATCTGAGTTTACTGCACCGTTCGGATGTGAAACATTGAAGTTCGGGTCAATAACTTGCACGCAGACATCCGGAGGGATCCGTTGAAGCCTGGAGTAGAAGTCAATCACGCCAACTACGCACACAAGGCTAACGACGTACGTAATATACTTTAACGATCCTTTGTAAGAGTTGAACCAATTTCCTTGCAAAACTGTTGCAAGGTCCTAAGGCGGGTAATGACGTCGGTAAGATGAACAAAAATCGATGATCCTGTACACCTACCCATGTGGACACGGTCGGTCCAGCGATCAGGGGATCTGAACTAGCGGTAATATCACCAGAAACTAGACTCTTGAGACTTCCAAACGCCGTGTTGTAATCCTAGTTTACAGAGAGATACTTAGCAACGGGAAACTGATCGGTCAGAGTAGGAACTCGCCGTCGTGTAGTTATCAACGGTATAGTTGGATGTTCCCGGTCGGATACCCTCGGAAATATAACGATCAGGGCCCTGAAGAATACAGATCAAACACCCGCAAAACAAACGAGAAGAACGGAGCCTTACGCTACCCAGGGTATACCCATCGATCGTCTGAATCATTATCCTCGAACTGGTGGCAAATTTGGCCAACGATTGACCGCTGGGATCCTTCAAACTCAGATCTGGGTAAATTATCAACCCAACCATAGTCTTAGAGGATCAACGAGCTTGGCTCACTGAGGAGGTAGCTAGTTCCAAGCCTTTTCGACAGGTTCTGCAAAATGTTGAGCACTGTGGGCCCGTACATACCCGACCCGTCCGATGGTTTGGGCTCCTGCTCCTTAAACGCTTCAACATAAGTGTAATTCTCGCTCGACCTCCCTCCGACCCGAATCTTCAGCGGAAGGCCGGACAGTAGCCGACTGTACGAGGTGAGATAGTTCTGGGTTTGAGTCGTCACTCCGGACGCATTCGAACCGACTTCATTACCGCCCGTGTAGAAATTCTCAACGTCAAAACTCTACCCCCGGTCATGGGGCGGGAATTGGGGTGGAACTCACAGTACTTGTCAAACGCGCTCAACTCAAAGCTGACGCCCAAGAAATTGCTCTTGACGACTGTGACGTTATTTGGAGGTGAAGTGGGGACGGAAACGTCCACAGCCTGGACAGGTATTGCAGGTAATGCATAGGCGGCGATGACAAGAGCCCAAGTTAACCGCGACTGGACCATGACCGAGTTTTTCGTCCTTGGCACCCTAGTCCTCTGTTGAATGGAGGGGAAAGGAACAGAAAAGCAGATACAGTGGAACGCTGTTTAAATAAAAACCGCGGAGGCCCAAGTGGAGGTTCAACTTGATTTCCCACCTTCCAAATCCTAGATCGGTAAATACTCGGAACCCAGCGGAAGGAAACCGTCGCTCTGACCTCCCACAAATGACGTCTATCCTGGGCTTTTCTCTTGGCTCCTGGGTCGGGTCACGAGCCTGATCTGGGGTTCGTACGTGTAGTACTTTGATGAATTCGTCAAAGCGCGGGTTTGATTTAATTCTCCTACCAGGCTCATTAAAGATGTCAACACATGGGAGGCGTTGGGGTCTCATGCGATCGCATTGTCTACAATTGGGAGGATTCGATAATGTGGCCAGTGGATCTTAACCGATTTGCGCTGGCAGTTCATTTGATCGACGTTCGGGCAGCTGACCTCACCCGAGTCGCTCCCGAAAAAAAACACCAGACGCGGCCACGCTCACGAACAAAAACCGTAAGGTCTCTCTCGCACTCAAGACCCAGCGTACAGACTAAATAACATCTGTATATATATTCGTAAGATATACAAGCATGAAACAAGCGAAGGAAATGCTTTTTCTACACATCTGCACCTACACATATAACCACCTTCCCCTACTCTCCATCCACTCCACGAGCTCCGCCGAACTCTTCCTCTCAAACACAGCCCTGTACGATGTGTACAGACCAACACCATCCCCGGTCCCTGATGAATCGACCAATGCCGGAGTCTCGGGGGGCGTAACTGGACCATCTTCCAGGTGGGACTCAGGATCGCGGTTATATGGGGACAGGATACCGAGGCCACTTCCACCAACCGAAGTGAGGTATGTCCCGTACCCGTCTTCCTCCAGCAAGGATATCAGTTTGTCGAGGTTTTCTTGCTCGAGGTCTACAGGCACGGATTCAATACGCAAGCGCAAGGCATTCAATGTACGGAGGACTTACGATCCGGCAATAAGGTAACTGCACACCCCCCTCCACCGGCCCCAGTCAGCTTTGTGCTCAGCTTGTGGGGCTCGCTGGCGGTCTTCGCCCTAATCGCTTCCAATGACGAATGGGAAACACCAATGTTAACAAGATGGGCATGGTTTTTGTCGATCAGTGCCTAAGCGCGGACATAAGTACGGCAACGAAATTGGAAGAAATTGTACCGGCCGTACCGACAAAACAGCAAGAAGTTCCGCTCGTTCGAGCTCTGGGTCTGCCAGAGCCCGACGAGCCTCGTTAGAAATACTCTGAATCGCATCCAAAATTGCGTTAATCTTCTCAGGATCCTATGGGACGTGGTCAATTGCACAATCTGCGGTCTCTTGAACAATACCCCACTCACCTCGGCCTTCCTGGCAGCTACACCAGCGACCAATGATTTTGTGTCTCTCGGAACCTTCGAATCCGTAAGCAAGAACTTGAGACTCTTGAATCCTTGAATCGGCTCCATGCCGCCCTTCTTCCCAGCAAATCCACTCTTGGTATATGCCAAAGCCCCTCCAAACACGCTGACGCTGTTATCCACCCCACTGGGCGTCCCATGTAACACCTTCTCACCGATAAAAGCCCACCTGTTCACCTCCTCAGCAATGTCGGGAGGGATCGCCCTCCTTCCTTGATGGGACACGTGGATATGTCCCGGGTCCGTCGAGCTGCGGGCGCCAGGGTCGCGAGAGGGTTCGGGCAGGGATGGAATGGAGATTCGTTGGTGGAGGAGCAGGAGGGCTGTAGCAATACAAACGGAGAAAGATGCAGATGAGCCGAGACCAGCGCCGATGGGGAGGGTGGATCGTGCACTGAGGTTGAACGAAGGTCTAGCAGTACATACAGTCAGCGTCCACTTACAAAATTGATAAGGCTGGGATACAATCACCTCTCTCCTCCGTATGTTAACATCATATAAAGGTACAAAAAGGCTAGTGAAGCATTTTTCGCTTTTGAAGACACGGTATCTGGGATAGACCTCTTGAGGATTCCGTCGATCAACTTCTGGTCGAGAGTATCGCCATGGAGATCGCCCGGGGCAATACCACTGGTGAGATCCCAAGGCAAATCCTCCAACCCCCACTCGAACCTGAAGTCATCAACATCGATTAAGTGCACAGAGACTTTTCCGTCGTGTCGCGGAGTGGTTAGAGCATAACAACGGAGATCGACTGACGCGGCTAAGGCGGTCTATACAGTGTTCAATGACTCGAAAAACCTCGAAACAATATTTTACTCACCACACCATGTACGACCGCATGCTCGCCAAACAATATGACTTTTCCCGGGGCACTGACCAACCATTGTCTATTCTCTTTGGGGCGTTTGGTTCCGACCGAAGAAAGATCCTCTGCTAGCTTCTCGACCGCACGCGAAATTGGGTCCATAGTTCGCGGTTTGACTCGAACATAGCGTTGGTCGGTCGAAGTAGAGAGCTCGATAGCTCCGGCTTCGAACAAGGCATGCTCTAAGTCATCTAAGAGATCTCCTGAATCTTCGATTCCTACACAAAGACGGATGAGATCTTCGGGGAGGCCTCGAGCAGCTCGAGTAGCGGGATCAATCGAGGCGTGTCTACGTGAGGGAAGAGTTGAACTTGACAAAAGCAGACGAGAGCAGAAATATTACGTACGACATGACACATGGCATGCTGATCAGCGAGTTAACACATCCGAAACTGACGCTGATACCCCACAATCTGGTAGCTGCGACGATCTTCTCGCTCAAGCCTTTATCTCCAGTCGTGAAGCTGAGCACGGCACCAGTTCCATTGGAGATCCGTTCGTGGATATCCCTATCTGGGTGGGAGTCTAACCCGGGGTAGAAAACGTTGAAACCGAAACTGTGGAGCAACTCAGCGACGAGACGAGCAGTCGCTTGCTGTCGGTCCATGCGGATAGCGAGGGTCTTTACACCACGCAAGAGGAGGAAGGAGTCGAACGGCGAGAGGCCGTTGCCGACGGAATTGATCATGAAAGCCATCTGTTTTGCGAGGTCTTCCCGGTTGCACACAATGACTCCCGCCATAAGGTCATGGTGGCCAGACAAGTACTTGGTCGCACTGTCGTAAACGACATCCGCGCCGTGCTCCAGTGGGCGTTGGAGGTATGGACTCATCATCGTGTTGTCAACTACCACAACTGCACCTGGGGCTTGCTCCTTGACTTGGGCGCTGATTTTGGCAAGATCAACGATCTTGAGCAGGGGGTTCGTTGGGGACTCGAGTAGAACCATGGAGACCTCGGGCGTTAAGTACGGAATAATAGAGGATGGCTTGGTGGTGTCAACGTGGTGAACGGTAACGCCGTTGTTGTTGCGAAGGTAGTTGAGCAAACGGTTGGTACCGCCGTAGAGATCATCACCAGCGATTATTGAAGAGTTTGGCTTTACGAGACGGGTGATGACATCGAGGGCCGCCATGCCTGACGAAACGGTGAACGCATGAGATGCAGAGTAGATTTTCGCAAGATGGTGTTCTGCATAATGAAAGATGTTCAGCCTCCCGCGTCTTGCGCCCGCTCCTGTGGAATACGTGAAACGCAAAGCCGAACTGAAACTGACCCAGGTGCGACCGTGTGGGGTTACCGCTCCTTGTATAATCATACTCTCCGGCTACGCCCTTGAAGGTTGCGGTCTGGTAGATAGGAACGCTGCTGGCACCGTACTGGTCCTTGAGGTTTGGGTTCTCTACCGTTGCACAGAGGGTGGAGAACTTGTACGGCTTCCTAGATCTCGCAGGCGATTCTGGTTCTGGAGTAGGCAGATCATGAAGGGATTTGTTTGTGGATATTGATGGGGCCATGATGTCTGGTGAAGATGGAGGTTGCTGGCTGAGACCGACACCGGAAGATTATGAGGCGCCGGTGACAGACACGGTGGGGTCAGGTTTCGAAAACAAAAGAAATGGCGTAAGACCAATAAGAGTTTGGTCAAATCTGTAGGCGGGACTGGCGCCTAAAACCATCTGTCACCATAATTGCTTCATCGTTCTCAAAATGGCACCACGGCGCTCTCAGCGTGAGTCCGTTTATTCCGCGAAAATACAATAAAATATTAAGAAGGGGCAGCCGTACGTCAGACACAAGCGAGCTCAAACCCTTTGGACCCTGCGCTAATTGCGCGTAGGGCAAAAAAACATTTGGACGAGTTAGAGGTAATCGTATAACAAGGCATGCACGGTCGGATCCAAATCTGGGACTGACCCTCCACGCACAGAAGTCAAACTACATAGAAGTCGATATCGACCCTGACCAGGCTGATGGTACAGCTGAAGGTTCAGGACGTCGCGGACGGGGAACCGCTCGGCAGACCCTGTTATCCGACAAACGCCCATCGGTCCATCCAAACAAGAAATCGACGATGAACATTAGGACAGCTCTTCTGTACAAGAAAAACCTTGCTACCTTGATAGAAGAATCGGTGAGCTCGACCGGTAGTTTTCTGTGGAAAGTGCTCATTTCCTGTTCAAAGGGTGTCGGGAACCTACCCCCATCCGTACCGAGCTATCATTCTGCCGTCGTCCCACCTCCAAAGGAACCGCCTCGCCTGTTCTGTTCCGTCTGTGGGTACTGGGGTAAATACAGGTGCATGAAATGCGCTCTACCCTTCTGTAGTCATGACTGCGAGGTAAATCACCAAGAAACTCAATGCGAGAGGAGGGTCGTATATTAGATCACGTGTTGATGCGGATCAAAATGAATTCATCGACGTGGCACCCAAACATTCCGAATCTTCGTCACTTCCCCTTCATCACCCCGGTCAGATACGGTGTACCTAGACCACAATGCGTCTGGCTTCCTTCGTCAGTGGTTTTGTATTCCTCGTCACCCTCTTCTCTTCCACTTGTGAGTCATTTGTCGCGGGTCGCATGGACACTACAAGATAACATTTTGCGTCCTCACCCGCACACAGTCGCCGAAGAGACGGTGACAGAGCCAGAACCAACGCCGGAACTCAAGGTCACAGGTTCTTTCCCTTCTGACAACCCTTTCGGTCGTGCGTATTCCCCTACCCATCCATCCAAGGCCATTGGAGGAAACTGATCAACATCCGCAGACGTGGTCAATGGAGAACGCAATGTCATCAACCTTTTCATCGAGAATAACACTAAACAGAACGTGACCTTGGTTTCCATTGCCGGTTCCTTCCATCACCCAGAGACTGACCGTTTACTCAAAAACGTTTGTCATAACTTTCTCTTGCCTTGCATAGTGCTCTTCTGACTCGGGATGCTCTGGCAGACGACGACGACCAAGCTCGGGGTAAAGTTAAAAGAGGGTAACAATACTCCCGCGCAATACCCCTTCTATAGCCAGTATGTCTGATACCGTTCTTTTCTGACCCCGACGCTGACTACCCCTCAGGTTCAAGGTGATTCTAATTACTTGGATGGTTGGAGGATGCAACTCATTCCTCTTCTAGCCCGGAGATGTCAAGCTTAAGATCTGGTTGGAGGTCTCTGACGTATGTCCCCCTTGTTACGATCTTGCTATTCCGGTTATTAATACGGATTGCAGGAAACACGATACCGTGTTTCCGCCTATGATTCCATTGTGACTATCGTCGAACCCGAGATCTCCCTCCTGGACTGGCAACTGTACGTCTTAACTCTACGCTGATTTGGTTAACAACTAAACACCTTCCCCTCCAGGTGGACAACTTACCTTATCGTCTTCGGTATCCTCGGAGGCGGTGCCTACTTCGCTTTCCTCTCATTCTTCCCGAAGTCCAAGAAGCCCAGGGTCGTCGCGCCTACGGGAATCGCTGCTCCAGTTCCTGTCGCCTCTACTAATTCGGGTGGATACGAAGAAGAGTGGATCCCTGAGCACCACCTGAAGAAAACGAAGAAGAGCGGTACCATTACCAGTGATGCCGAGACTAGTGGTGGGGAGGCTTCTGGTAAGGAGGGTCCCAGGAGGCGCAAGGGTAGGAAATAAACCCCTATTGCCCTGTACTCTCAGACTACTCTGAGGGTAACCTTACTTAAACATATGCAAAAGGGGTGGGTGCTAGTGTTCTCCTGACTATTTCCCTCTTCTGTTCGCTATCCTTATATACATCGTGTAATCGAACCCCACACCCCTTGGGTGATCAAGCTCCAAGGACGATGTCCGTCGAAACAGCGCGCCCGGTCAAATTTATCTAACGTTTTCGTCTTCACCTCAGGGTCGATATCCCCAACGCCGACCGGTGAGCGAGCATTTTATCGCAAGGCCCTTCCGTCATCGCGTTCGCGTCTATGTGGTGCGTGGACATCCTTCTAGCTCGGGACCGGCATTGGTCGACACGACCCCCATTGTTCTACCATCTTTGGATGGTCCTGGATGACCCCAATAACACCATACTTATCCATGTAGAAGGGTGCCATGAATCTGCTGGCCGTGAGAAATGCCGCTTGTCGGCGATTTACCGATCACAAATAAATGCAAACCCGGCGTCTTGAACTTAGGGGCAATCACTCGCCGCCATCCACCATGACCGTTTTTCGCACATACCTGTTACACGAGCACCAGCACGCGTCATACATATGCCTAGAATCTTATCAAGTCGAAGCACTGAACGAGAAACCCGTCAAGCACTTCGAACAAACTGCTCTGGAACACCTCAAATCGAACAGGAGATTTTGATGGGCGAAGTCGTTAGGAGTAGCCAAGTTCGAAATTTACAAGGTGAGGTAGTCGTGTGGTACTTAGATTGCTCAGAATCTTATCTCTGGGTTTGCAGTATTTGAAGCCGCTCCAAGGGGGGCAGGCCGCTAACCGTGACAATTTCGATTATAGGCCAGAGAGTTTCCGTCTCCTTTTCGAGGACGATCCCCTCGGAGAGATGACAGGCAGTGGCCCCATAATTGTCTTCAGTAAGCCGCTCAGGCCACCTGTGAGCAGAAGCGCCAAGTGATCACCCCAGGAAACTTGCATTTCAACTTTGTGATATTTTAACAGATATCCACGTCCTCCTATGAATATTTTGATCATGGAAGTGTGATGACGTTTCTGGACGATTCAGCACAGAAGATCCACAACGCTGCCCGCTCCATGATTACCCGGTTGTTGCGTATTAAACGCCGACTCCAGCCACCTCCCACTATCGACAGCCTCTCCTTGCACGAGATACGACATTCAAATTTTTGATCAACCCTCTGTGAACGCTTTGCAGGTGAAGGTTCAATACAGGACGGATTACCAGAAAGCGCCGGAAGAACTGGAACCTCACCTATTACAAAGGGAATATTCTACTGTCCGTGATGCTGAGTACAGGGTAAGGGTCATGGAAACTTCAAACCTCATCTTCATATTCAGCAAGTTTAATTTCTTGGTTTACCTCCGCGAGTTGCGCTGAAACAACCACAGCTGCGACGCGCGAGCTCCGGATTCCATTTGTCTTGTCTCACTATAAACCTGACTCCTATCAGTTCTATTACGATTATTTCATACGTGCATCCTCAAAAGATACTGCTGGACTCCTCTACGACTGTATCCGTGCATATATCGAGTACTGGCCTCAGGCCTCAAAGGTCGACGCTCTGGTAGATGATGCCGATCCTAGGACTGAATCGATGCGGTTTGTCCCAGGATAACGCCGAGTGCTGAAGGCGATCTGTCATATTGCGATGGAATGATTATACCGTAAACAAGTGCTGCTATAACCGATATGTAGGCATCACGCAGATTATCTGCAAACGCCGTTCGCGTGTTTGCCCCCTACTACCATGTCAACTAGAGGCCGTCCAGAGTCCATTGACCTCTCCCACCACTTGTCTGGTGTGGCTAAAACTCGCCTTCCCTGGCCCCTGAAACGCTTGGCAAAGTACGTCTACCCCAGGGCTGATCCCGTTAGCTGGGGGTTCGCAGTGACAACTAATTCTGCGGTGATTCTCCAAACGTTGACCTCCGCCTTTCGCGTCTTCACAGGAATACCGCACCCCTCATGCTCCCCATTCTCCGCCATCCACGTTGACGCATTGGCTTCGGACTCGTTCGCGGCGATCACGTTCGAGGAACGCCAATCCAGCACAATCCCTTGGCCATGGAATACGTTCGGATCAAAGGAGAAGTCCGTTCCCTTCACGGTCCAGAAGTACCCGGAGCACCCTGGAGACGTTAATCTCGCAACGGCGCTTCAGTACGATGACGGTCAGGGTTCCATTAAATTGCGCGAAATTACCAAAGCCTTCACCGAACGTGTGTATCAGCCTGCTTATGGGGACTGGGAGATTTTCATGGACACGGGGAACACGGATGCGTGAGCGTTTGACCATTCACCATCGCTTGAACCCGTTAACCGAGACCTGGACTCCAGGCTGTCAAGGATTTTCACAGCGTTCGCTAACCCTGGGGATTGGATTCTTGCTGAGGAGTGGACTTACCTGTCAGCCCTTGCCGGCGCCCACCCATGGGGTATCAAGTTTGCTCCAGTCATGGTTGACGGGGAAGGCCTTTGTGCCGTCGACTTCCATAGGGTCCTAGCTGAGTGGAATGAGGTCGAGAGGGGTGGTAAGCGGTCTGTTTTTCACCTAATTCTATGGAACCATGGACTGACGGTCAAATCCCAGGCCCCACGTTCTCTATATCATCCCCGTTGGCCAGAATCCCACCGGTGGTGTAAGTTGACCCCAGAACCGTATTGGATTTAAATTCACGGGCATCACAACAGACCGCAAGTATACAAAGGAAGCGAGAAGTTTATAAAGTCTGTGTTGAGTTCGGTAAGCCTTCTGATTGACCCTCGAACGTTTTTTGATGGACGTTCCTCCATAGACGTCATAATAATCGAAGATGATCCCTACTATTTCC
>Ga0307512_10007095_pt1 | contig 11161 bp, 11 predicted proteins | sample 14_EM_MG_FD_200267 | JGI IMG/M metagenome (GOLD analysis project Ga0307512, IMG submission 200267) | Populus trichocarpa ectomycorrhiza microbial communities from riparian zone in the Pacific Northwest, United States - 14_EM | ecosystem: Host-associated > Plants > Roots > Unclassified | place... | reverse complement strand
CACCGCCTGTCTCGGCCTGTTCGAGCAAGGTGTCTCCGAAGATTCATACGCCTTTTCGTACTACTTTTACCCGATTGACACCTTCAGGGATCTCGTCTCCTCCACTCTATCAATATTGAACGACGAGTTTGGTATAATTGACCGACGCGAGGGTTTTCATCGTGAATCCAAGCATCGCCCAACCCCACTCATCGCCAAACCAGACAGCTTCATCGTCAGACTGGTCAAGAAGCTCCTCCTCGGACTCCCCCTTGTGGGCATCGGTTCCCTTATCCAGATGGCTCTCTCCATGCCAATCCTCGGCACGATCCAATGGATCGCCCGTCGTAGTTCTTCTCGGAGTCGCAGGGGTTCCGCCAGAGACATGACCGCCATTGTCGTCCTTGGACTCATGGTTATCGGCGCCATCAGGTTCATATATCAACATTTCAACCCTCAAACCTACAATTATCCTAAAACGTCCATTTTTTTCCATTTTCTACAGGGCCCTCACTAAGGTTTACGACTTCACCCAAAAGCTCGCCAAACGACTGCTCCTTCGGGCGGAAGACATAATCCTCGAAGTCAGCTGAAGCGGGTCACCGAAGACTCCGTCCCCCATTATGTTTCGATAAGCAACTCCGCTTGTTGGTACGCGCGCGCCGCCACCCCCTGTATCGTAGTGTCCTTGCAATCTTCCGTATCATTGGTTATATAGGATCCCGATCGTTACGTTAATCTCGCTCCTGTCCTGTGTCACCGTAAGATCATCGCCCCCCGCCACGGTCCATCCTGGGATCCCGAATGCACAACAACGGACAGTGGTTATCGATGACCGAAGACCTCGAAAGATTTCGAAAGTCCCACATAAATTCGTAAGCATATGTAAACCAAGGCCTTGGAATGGGAACCTGCGTTGTCACGGGTTCAGAAAAGACTAAACTACGACCCCGCCCAGATCGTATCAATGACTGGAAATCGACAGGTGCATGCGACAACAGCAGCCGTGGGACGCTCGCGATCACGCGCCTGGTTGTACGTCGGTAGAAGTTCAGGTGCAATCATGCGAGTGAGAATGACGGAATGACCATAAATGAACCGGTTGATTATCATATGTCTGGCGGGAGTAAAAAAGATGAGGGGAAGGTTCTGTCTACTATTGTTCCATGTATTGCGCAGAAGCCGGAACTTCAGAAGCTCCGCCGCAGTTGTCGCTTGACACTCTCGTACATGGCCTTTGTCTCCGTCCTGCCCGGCTCCAGCTCTGTGAGATATTGGTCGATGGCCTGATCGATCCTGAACACAGGAAACTCGTCCTCGCGCACTCCAGCACCCACACCTGATACCGAAGGGCCGAGGCCACTTCCATAAGAGTGTGACTGCCGTGAGCGCTTAGCTTCTTCAAGCCAGTCGTTCAGCAGCACTGCGATGTCACGTGAGATCGCTTGTACGTTTTGCTGCTGATTAAATGGGGGTATCTGTCGTGTTTGAAATAAAACGTGAAGATCGTGAGACGCGAGGGATATACGAGGAATAGAGCGAATGGTGTGGGGGCAGTGGTAAACACGTAAGGAAGACGAGAGCTTGGGAGCGTATCCGCTATTTCACAGACGAATGGTAATGGAATGAAACAGAGGGAGTGAGGGGGGCGGTAAATGGGAACCATGAACCTTACCTGTGATTCATACATTCCGTGCAGGATGTCCCATATCTCGGGGTACGCAACTCCACACTGAATCAACGTGCGAGGCGCCCATCCGGCAGGTACGACTTCGTCGCTCGCCAGCGCGAAACGCACCAGAAGGTTGGCGACGTGACCTGTGCGTCATGTCGCAAGTGACATGAGGCAAAAAATTCGTCAATAACTTCTCGCTTGTTTCTATGACGTTCCCACCGTGGCAGGAGGGGATACTTACGTAGTGGGAAGGCGCACTCCGACGGATAGAACCTTTGACCAAGGGGAACCACCTTTGCCACGAGTCGATCAGCTGCGTCGCTCGGATTAACACCCTCTAGCGCTACATTTGCAAAGTGGGGAATCATCGGACAGGGTGTCAGGGCGGAGCGCATGGTGGAAAATGAAATATACTCCTTACTTTCGTCAAATATCCTGCTCCAAAGGGGCCGAACCAAGTTATCGTCTCGGTGTTGCGAGACGTGATAGATAAGGAGTTTCATAGTGACCAAATCGAAGGGTTCTGCCCACCCTTGGTAAAGCTGCCGCGGTAATCGGAACAGGCCCCCCGTCAGCACTCTTGTCACCCAATTTACAATAAAAGGAGAAATAAAAGGAAACAACCGCCAATTCACCTCTGTGATGTCGAACAGCCTCGTTGTCAGGAATCTGATCTTTTCTCCAACTTCACCCCCTTCATCTATCCTTGGAGAGAGGGTGTGATACATTTCGAGTTGCACCTGCGCGACCTCAAGCTCCTCCTCAAGCTCCGTCAAGAATGAGATAGCGTCTTCGTGCCGACCTCCGACAGCGACAGGGTGTGACTTTGCATTTCCCACAGCCAATGTCAAATATTCTAGCCTCGCGTCGAGGATCAAATCGAACCTAATATCCAAATAGGTGAGGGGTCAGATGTTTTCTCTCACCAGCCGGAAACACCGAACGCCCTGCTCACATTGTCGATTTCGCCAGAGCAGCAAGAACCTCGGCAGCTCGCAGTGGCTGCCCGTCCTTGACATAGAACTGCCAAAGGAGCTGGTATTTTTCCACCGTCCCTGGTTCTCTCTTCAAGTGAGCCTCGAGATATACCGGCCGCATCTACAAGACAATACGCCAGACTTCAGCCAAATCAAAGAGCGAGTAGACCCTGAACGACCCACTGACCTCCAGTAACTCATCCGCCAACCCTCTATTGATCAACCAGTCGTACAAGGTGGAATGGAATAGCTCGTCCTCGCTCGAGAACGCCAGTTCATAGGCATGAGACCTCGCGATCTCCGGATCGTCTGTCTGGCCAGTGCTTGAAGTCTTGGACGATCCGGCGCTCTTGTCTTCAAAGTATTGAAGTGACTGGAGGACTAGATCGTAACACTTTTTGCGGAGTTCCCAGAACTTAGCTCTTGGGTCAGAAGCATCCAAAGACCCCTCGTGCCAATACTCCCGACCAACAGAATCGGGGTCGACTGTCTCGGCACATCTCAGCGGTAGTTCCACCGTACCTAGACCGTTGATTCAGGGTTGTATCAAAGCACCAGTGGGTCCCACTTACCTTTTGCGAAGCTGAGCTCCTGGAAGTGGCCGCAGATCTCACCAAGTTTGTCAAACTCGAGGACTCGCGCGCCTTTGATCAACAGCCTAGGGATCATACAACGAATTAGAAATTAAGATACCGTCGCTTTACGTTACCTACCTGAGTGCTTCACCTAACCAATTTTGTCTCTCCGCGAGGTTCTTAGTCTCGATGGCTTTGCGAACGTTCTCCTTCGCCTGCAAAGCGATGGGTTTAGGATGTGTTCTAGTGGACGATGTACTCATCCGCGACATCGGTGACTCACCTTATATAGCATAACATCGTCGGTGCTACAGAACGAACCGCATCGTTGTTGTAATACATCGCTAATGGTATCGACCTACAGGGCGACAGCGATAGCAGCGGATAAGGTAAGCGTCAGTTCCAGTTCTGGGGGCGTGTTCACGATCCGCGGAAGGGATGCGCACAGGCGGTAAAAGTAACGAGGTCCGAGGCCGGAGCGACGTCATGAGTCCGTCGTCGAGACCCAAACCATGAGGCAAAGCCATAAAAAAAACATGGACATACGCTGATCTGCTGACCAATTTGTTGGTCGATGACGACGTTGACGAGTGCTCTAGAGACGATTACACCGTTCTGGCTGGTCACTAGATCCTCAAAGCTCATATCTGACAACGACTTTTGCACCGAGGGGTCACATTGGGCGATTAGCTCTCCCAACCCGTGGTCGATCAACAGCAAGGCGAATGAAATAGCCTCAATTGTCCTGGTCAGCAGTGAGAGCATCTGAGATACGGAACTCTGCTCCGCCTTCCACGCTTCCTGTTCGCTTGTCGTCGCACCCCTAGCGCCGGCCTGATCTCCAGGAGTCGAATGGAATAGCTGGGGGTTGGTGTCCAAAAGTTCTTTCAGAGCAAACAAATTCTTTTGGGCGGTGATGTAGGCGTTCTCATGAACCGCGGACTCGTTGAGGCCAGACGCCCTTTACCAAGCATGATGTGTTAGCTTCAAACGTGTGAACGCTAGCAGGTCGGCATTATCCACTTACGCAGGCTTTACCAGCTTAGACTTCCAGAAAGGCCGCACGAGCCTACCAAAATAGATCGCAAGACCCTCGCGCCTGCCGCTGAAGATGGCGGTTCCAGAATTTGGGGTTGTCACGTACGACCTTTCGGCCCACATAGGTCTCTCCCCGAAATCATAAAAGACCTGCTTCGCCGTGTTGCTCAAGTCACCCTGAACAGACGGTCCCTTGCTTATTCCGAGACCGCCGAGGCCATTTCGGAGCGTGAGGGCTGTGGAAGCGGATTTGGGAGTAGTGTCGAGGAAAGTGTTCCCAGCAGCGATTGCTAGTAGCATGGCACAGGTCTGGTCTCTGCCGTAACTGTGAAGAATAAAATAAAAAGAAAATAGGTTTGTGGTATTACGCGATAATTGAAATCAATATGGAAGTGGCAGGACTTGCCTATCACGGAAATGAACGATCGAACCCGTGTTTCCCTCCATCGCCTCTTCGACGGCAAGTTTCAATGCGTCTATGGGTCGTCTCTTTGCTAAGAATGACAACCCGACGTTTGTCATCACGATAAACTCCCGAGTCGGCTCCGTAAATTGGTAGACAAGTTCATTCGTGACAACCGGATCGTGTGTGGCATACACCTCGTCATGGGGATCGCGCGGTGCTGGGCACATTGCCCACGTCCGTCCTGGGATCGGTAACAGTGTCGCTTGTTCCGTCAACGGCGGACGTTGAGAGCCTTGAGGGCCCGCATACCCAGGGTAGGTGGGAGCTTGGTAAGACGTCAATTGTTGGGTAGACGGCTGTTGGGGTTGGCCAAACGAGCCAATTTTTGGCAAATCTGGCGAAAGCAGGAGGATGTAATCGAGGGTGTCGACATCCCCCTGTTGAGTGGCTATTGTCAGTCCAGCGAAATATAAGGCATTCTCGATGGCAGAGAGGATATACGGTCGGGAGGCGGTGGGAGGCGGGTTAGTTTGGATGAGGGCGTAGGAGTTCATGGCTTGGGAATGGATCGGGTTCGTCTGTTCGTCAGGATGAAGGAGATTCGTTGGCGGGAGTCTGACGTGTTGAACACCCAGCGTTTTGTATGCCCCAGGAACACTGGAGTAACCATAACCTCCCAGCGATGCTTGAGGGGAGAAAAAGAGTCGAACTCCGTTGGTCGTAATGGCCATGAGGTGCAGCTGAATGTGACCACGAGATTCTACAGGGTCAATGACTTGTATGGATACGATGGAGAAATTCTTGGGCGACAATGCTGGTGAAGAAAGGGCTTTGTCCTGGGCAAGTTTGTAAATGTTGGAGAGGGTCTGTAGGTGTTGAACTGCTTTGTCTCCATTTGTCCTGTACACAGAAATCGTGCTGCTGGACGATAGTGTGTAGAAGACGTTGCGCTTCTTGTCCACGACAACAGAGGTGACACGATCTATACGAAAGTCAATTCTGTTAAAGTACGTCGTTGGAATTTACGCACCGTCAGATTTTCCCATCAATTTTGGGAAAAGCGTCTGCACCCCACCGACGGAGTGGTTGATCAGTTGAACCCTCTTCCCAAACCAACCTTCCTTCTCTTGATAATGCAGCTCGTATAGACAACCATCCTGGGAGCCGCACATGAATATCCTTCCATCCGCAGTGCCGACCACCGATGTCATTTCGACGTCAGTTGACACTGACATGTCAGTGGCATACATCTTGATCTCTTTATGAACCCTGCCATCCCGACCGGTGACGGGCGAAACCGAGACCCCGATCAATAGGACACTTATTGGTGTGCAAAGGACAAGGAGGTGGGAAATTTCGTCGATGAAGACGCCGGGTTTGGGTTGAACGGTGGCAACATAGGTTATGACGTCTGGTTGGTCGGAGAATGAGCTTATCTCTTCACTGTTGAGAGAAGAATCAGTTCCGAGGTTTGAAGAGCGAAGTGGCGGGTGACATACCCTTCGACGTAGTCCCATAAGAATAGTTTGTTGTCGATAGTGACCCAAGCACGGTCGATTTCAGGCATGAGTCCCATATGTGAAACGGCGTTCGCAGCTGCACGTGGAATTAGACCATTGGGTGGAGAACAATACGGTCACACACCGGTGAAATACTGAAACAAACTTTCCGGGATTCCTGCCAGTTTTCTCTTAAGGAATGGCACTCGATAATCATCCGGGAAGACACTGTACTGGCCGGAGCTTCCGGCTGTTTCGTGTAAGAAAACTGGACGAGACGGAGATGGAGATACGCACTGTATGCGAACATTTCGCCATGGTCTGGAATGATTTGAGTGTCCTTGAGCAGCTGTTCCTGTAACACCCTACTCGCGGCCTGGAGAACGTCGAGGTCGACTACGGGCGGTGGTTGCTGTTGCTTAATAACGAGGACATTTGTTGAGGAGTCCGGGAAGTTGTTGAAGGAGACGAAGGACATGGAAGGAAATGTTCAGCCTAGTAGCGATCGCGTTGAGGCGCACAGAAAGTAACCAGACGCGTCCTCTGTTTATTCAAACTAGAGACCGACGCGTTGTCAACCACGCGACGAACACGCCACTCGTAAAGAACAGTCATCATCCAGCATGCCCCTAGCAGCGAAACAAAGGCAAAAGTCCGCCCCGACACGTCAAGCGATCACTCTCAAGGGTTCGACAAAACTCGTTACAGAATTCTTCAAGTACGCTGCCAACACGTACGTCTCGTTCAATCCACCCACCAGCGATGTATTATTCACTTATTCGCTTACAGGATCCTCTTCCAACGGGGCGTATACCCTTCAGATGACTTCCAGATGGTCAAGAAATATGGCCAGACCGTATTAATCACTCAAGACGCCGCACTCGAGGCGTATCTTGACAAGTTGGTGTTCACCTGTTTGGTCTCAACCTTTGTCTTTATTAACGACGACGTAGGATATTGAAACAGATACAAAGTGAGCGTTTGACGGTTCCCCGGTGTGGTGGATGATAAACAACTCGGATGTGTCCAGAATGGCTGCTTACTGGGTCCATCACCCAACTCGTCCTCGCCATTATCTCAAAGGATACCCGTACGCCGCTCGAGCGGTGGGTGTTTGATATCAACCTTGTCCAAACCGAGGGCGAGGAGGGACCAGACGTCAAGTGAGCACGCTGTACCGTTGTTTCGGATAAACCGCTCATTACGGGATCCGTTACCAGGGATGCCGTTTCGACAAAGCCCGAAGAAGAGATTCAGGCAGAAATCCGATCCATCCTCAAGCAGATCGTGTCCAGCGTGACCTTCCTGCCAATCATCGACGAGCCAACTGTCTTTAACATCCTCGCTTACACCTCGCAGTCGGCCGAAGTGCCCGCTGATGAATGGGTTGACACCGACCCGCTGGCAATCGAGGCAGGCAAGAGTCAACAGGTGAAGCTGCGAAGCTTCAGCACGGACATTCACCGGATTGAAGCAATGGTTGCATACCGATACGAAGGGTCGTGATACTTAGCCGTCTATACTTATGTCTTGAGCTACCCACACTGAGGATGGTTTCCGGTGGCCCGGTCTAATCACAGTTGCAGGTGTGACCATCATTCGTTATGGTGACTAGCTCGGTCGCTACCCGATCCCGCCCCTTATAAGACCTTTGTCTCACCTTGCCCGCCATACTCTCGCTTCCGTCCTTCCCTCGTCCTGTCGTCGTTCTTTCATTTCTCTCTCTTTATTTCTCTTGATTTTTTGCCTGGTGCTCAGCCTGGTGCTTTCTTTTTCAATCAACCGTATATCGAACGCAAGACGACTATAAGAGATCCTGATCCCCCAACAAATGGCTGCAGAATCTTGGTTTCAAAGAGAGTTCCTCACTCCGAGGAGGCTTGTCTTCAACGTCATCTTCTACGGCTTACATTTCTTCTTCTTTGGATATGGTTGGTACACACAGGTGCGTGGGTGTCTATCATCGCCCCTTTCTCAAAACTAATAAGAAACAGTACACCAACGCTCGGCTTGCCGGTCTCAATTCCCTCAAGTGGTCAGTCTGGACTTCTCGTGGCGCCGGTCTCGTTCTCGCCTTCGATGGAGGCTTGATCCTCATCCCCATGTTGCGCAATATTATTCGCTTCGTCCGCCCAAAATTGAGCTGGCTCTTCCCTGCCGATGAGAACATCTGGTTCCACAGGCAAGTTGCATATTCGATGGCCTTCTGGGCCATGGTACATACTACGGCCCACTACGTCAACTTCATCAATGTCGAGAGGACCCGTGCGTGTTTTTTCTGACATTCCTCCTGCTATTCCTTCCCCCTAATACCCGGTACAGAGATCCGTAAGGTTACCGCGCAAGACATCCACTACAAACAAGCTGGTGGCATCACTGGCCACTTCATGTTACTTATCATGCTCATCATGTACACGACCGCCCACCACAAGATTCGCCGTCAGTGCTTTGAGGCCTTCTGGTACACCCACCACCTCGCATTTTTCTTCATGATCGCTCTTTACACTCACGCTACTGGCTGTTTCGTCCGAGACACCGTGGACCCCGACTACATCCCGACTTTCCCCTTCTACTCGACCGAGCACTGTCTTGGATACTTGAGCTGGAGGTTCATTATCTGGCCTGGAATTCTCTATTTTGGTGAGCGGGTATGGAGAGAAATCAGAGCGAGGAAGGCCACTCGGCTCTCAAAAGTCCTCGTTCATCCCAGTGGTGTGTTGTTTCACTCGACCCTACCACCAACCACAGCTCAGATTGACCGCGGGTTTTCTTAGGTGCCATGGAATTGCGGATCATCAAACCAAGCTTCAAATATGTCCCCGGTCAATGGCTCTTCGTCCAGGTTCCCGACGTCTCCAGGTATCAATGGCATCCCGTGCGTCGTTCGCCCTTGTTCTCACGTCAGATTGACCTAATTCGCACCTTCTCCTTGTAATTCAGTTCACGATCACCTCTGCGCCAGATGACCCCTACGTTTCCGTGCATATCCGCCAGGTTGGAGACTGGACTCAAGCCCTTGGAGAGCGTCTTGGGGCAGGACCATCAGTTGTTGCTGCCCTCACCTCAGCCGCGATGAAAGGCTCAGAGAAGGGAGACTCGATCGGCCGTGGCGACTTCGTCGAAATTGATACCACCCTTGAGAACCGCGAGTTGCCGCTTGTCAGGATTGATGGTCCCTACGGTGCCCCTGCCGAGGGGTTCTCTAGCTGCGAGGTTGCCGTCCTTATTGGCGCTGGTATCGGTGTCACCCCCTTCGCGTCAATCTTGAAGCACATATGGTACAGGCAGAAGAGGGGTGACGTCGGTTCCCTGAAGCGTGTCGAGTTTTTCTGGGTGTGCAGGGACACTCCTTCGTTCGGTTGGTTTCAGACCTTGCTTCAAGAAGTGGAGGCCGCCCAGGCAGATCCCAACTTCCTCCGGATCAACATCTACCTCACTCAGAAGATTGGCGAAGACATGTTATGGAACATCGCTATCAACGACGCCGGGGCTGAATACGACCCTCTCACTCTCCTTCGCAGTCGCACCATGTTCGGACGACCGGATTGGAAGTCGATCTTCGGCAAGATGAGGGAAGCCATTGACAGTGGGTCGTATCTTCCGGGAAGCAAGTCACAGTTGAAGACGACCGTTGGCACGTACTTCTGTGGACCTGGCGCGTTGGCGAAGGCGATTAAGAAGGCAACGGATGAGGCAACCACTAGTACCGTTCAGTTTACTTTCGCGAAGGTGAGCCGCCCTCTCAATCCGCGTTCCCGACGTTAGTTTCTTTTCTCGTGAAAGTATTGGCTGACGATTGTCGATCTGTTCCCTATCGTCAGGAACATTTCTGATTGCCTCCGGAGGCTTGGTTACCATCACCATCGGCGCCCTTCACTATTTACACCCAATTTCGAGATCTGCTTTGTTGTATACTGGTTTACTGCATCACCATCTTTTGGATCTAAAGCAACCACCACATGTTACATCCCCTTTCCCGAGGGAGCTTTGTTGTACGGAGATTCGGATGGACGGGAAGGAGAATTTATCTCTTTCGTTCTTTCATCGTGTGGATCACAAATTCTGTGACGACTAGCCCAAACCGTGTTCGTTGGCGGAACAGCTGTCTGCTATCCTCTATTTGACAGGGGTAAGAGTAAAGAACCGCGAGTTACTTAGGGCCGCCACACAGAACGAGGCGGCGCCTGTGAATAATTAAGGCGAACCACATCCACGAGGCTGTGTGGCGGAGGCGTTTATTATTATGTACGATAAGACCCGGTACTAATGTCCCGCAATGAATTTCGGCCCCAGATACGTCTACCCTGCAATCATCTCCTACGGGTCGCCATGAACGACCCCTCGTAACCGACGAAAACCGGCGGGCTAAAAGTGTCCCTCCACCGCCCCACTATTGTCCCATCTGCGTCGCCAACGAGATACCCACGGTACAACCACATTCCTCGATCGTCTTCCATCTACCAAGAGAGAAACAGGACGTCAGAAAGTGGCGCCGGCCACAGGAGGCCGTGTGGGAACGCACATAATCTTTGAGGAAGCAGACTAAACCGTCGTACGGTCTCACACGGCCGAGGATACGGAATTGTCCCCATGACGAATGTCCCTGTTGAACCCAGCAATGAGTAGGATGATGAGAGCGGGGCTTGGTAAATCGTTACCTCTCCGAGAAGAACCACATCCTGCACCGTTTTCCCTTCCTTCTGTTCTTCCGATAGATCAGCCACGGCAAGGTATTCGACCCCTTCTACCTCGACTCCCGATAGCGTCTCTTTGATCGTAGGTTTCTCCGGTAAGAACGCGTGTAGGGTATCTCCCACGGGGAGTATAGTGGGTTCGAAAACGACGTATTCCCGTGCCTTGAACGTCTGACGGTGGCGCGCGACAGAGGTATGAACCACAATGCTTGAACTCGATCCCTGAAGGAAGGCATTGTATGCCGTGAAATCCGTGTACTATCCATTACAGTTAAGTAACGTGGGACGCCGTTTGTGAACCAAAGGGGTGATATGCAA
>Ga0307512_10007094_pt1 | contig 11162 bp, 11 predicted proteins | sample 14_EM_MG_FD_200267 | JGI IMG/M metagenome (GOLD analysis project Ga0307512, IMG submission 200267) | Populus trichocarpa ectomycorrhiza microbial communities from riparian zone in the Pacific Northwest, United States - 14_EM | ecosystem: Host-associated > Plants > Roots > Unclassified | place... | reverse complement strand
CACCCGCCACGATGTCACTCTGCGACGCTGAACCGGGTCAGTTCGTGTGCCACCATGCCGGCCAGGTCCGGCGCGGGTGGGGTGGGCAGCTCAACGGCGCGGTCCCTGGTCGGCAGGAGCACGACGGCCGTGCCGGGGGTCGTGACCTCACCCCGCTGGTTCTCGCAGCGCAGTGCGATGTGGACCTCGTTGCGGCCGTCGACCTGTTGCTTGTCCACGACCTCGCCGCGTATCCACGTCGCGTCGCCGATGTAGTTGAACTTGCGGTGTTCGCAGCGTAGTTTCCACAGCCAGCCGTCGTCGCCCTGCCAGTCTGTCAGTAGGTGGCACAGCCAGGTTTCTCGCATGCCGCCGTAGTCGTACGAGTTCGGCAGGCCCAGTTCCTTCGCCCGCGTGGGTTCCCAGTGCAGGCGTTGCACGGTGTCCGGGATGTTCAGTCCGTTCGGCGGGTACAGGCCCGGCGCCTTGCGGCGGATGTTCGCGGCGATCTTGAACGTGCCCGGCGGGGTCAGCTGCATCCCCCAGCCCAGGTGCCAGACGACAACGTCCGTCGTCGTGAGTGGGCCCTTTACCTTGGGCGGCAACACGTCGCCGACCGAAACATCCTCCCAGTAGCGTGTTTCGGGGCCGCGTCTGGTCTCCGTGGCGTACGCCGCGTCGATCTCGGCCAGTTGTTCGGGTGTGTAGGGTTGCTGTGCCAGCGTTTCCTTCGCCCGGTTCTTCGACGTGTGCCGTTCCGCGTTGATCCAGGTGCCCCGGCGGACGGCGTGCATCTCGCCGTTTCCGTTGGTGTACAGGTAGTCCTGGGTGACGTGTGCCGTTCGGCCGCCGAAGCTGCTGCGCTTCGGCTGTACGCCCACCTGGGTCTGGAGCACCCTGCAGCGGTCGCCCAGCCGCAACGGCTGCCACCACTCGAACTCCATCACCGCCTGGTACGAACCCAGTCCGGCGAACGGGTCGCCCTTCAGCAGCGCCTTGGTCTCCGGGTCCGGCTTCGGGGCGGCGTCCTCGCCCATCGTGTACAGGAACGTCGGCGGCGCGATCAGCGATCCCCAGCGGGTGGCGTAGTTCGGGTCGCAGTACAGCGGGTTGTCGTCGCCGTAGCCGTAGGCGAAGTGGCGGACCCCGTCCCACGTCACCTCGTAGTTGTGTGGCGGGTTTCGTTGCGGGTTCGGGATGCCGAGACGGCGGCGGGATCGCTCGACTGCCTCGTCGGTCAGTACGCCGAAGGTCATCGGGCTCCCATCTCGAGGACGATCTTTCCCGTGGTGCGGCGTTCGGCCACGTCGGTCAGGGCGGCCGCGACGTCGGCCAGGGGGTGGACGTGGGAGACCAGCGGGCGCATTCCGTCTCGAACCATCTTCGCGAGTTCTCTTTCGGCCGCGGCCGTCGCGGTTGGGTCGTAGCGGCGGATCGTTCGTGCCTCGAAGCCTCGCACGACGATGTCCTTCAGCAGCACGATGTTCAGCGGGATGCGGGGGATCCGTCCGTCGGCGAAGCCGACCGTGACGAAACGGCCACCGCGCCGCAACGCGCGGAGGGCGGCTTCCGCGTGGTCGCCGCCGACCGGGTCGATCGCGAGGTGTGCGCCCTCTCCCCCGGTCAGCTCACGGATCCGCGTCTTGAGGTCCTCGCGGACGTAGTCGATCCCGGCGTCCGCGCCGAGTTTGTGGGCAATCGCGAGCCGGTCCATGCTGGACGCTGCCGCGATCACCCGCAGTCCCAGGCGTTTCGCGACGTCCACAGTGGCCGTGCCGACGCCGCCCGCGGCGCCGAGCACCGCCGCCCACTCCCCCGCCGCCGCGCCGCCGACCGTCACGAGGGCGTGGTACGCGGTCGAGTAGGTCACGTGGAAGGCGGCGGCATGCACCATGTCGAGACCGTCGGGCACCGGGCGCAGCGCGGCGACCGGAGCGACGACCTGCTCGGCGAACGCGCCGCTCAGCACCGCCCCCGCCACCGGCGAGCCGACCGTGTAGCCGGACACGTCCGGCCCCAGCGCGGTGATGACCCCGGCGAACTCGCTGCCGGGCGTGAAGGGCAGCGGCGCCGAGACCTGGTAGCGGTTCGCGGCGATGAGCACGTCCGGGTAGTTGACCGCCGCGGCGTGCACCCGCACCAGCACCTCACCGGGCCCCGGCGACGGGTCGTCGAGGTCGACGACCGAGATTCCGCTCGGCGGGCCGTACTCCGTGCAGCGCGCCGCCCTCATCGGGACACCGCCGGGTCACGAGGCAGGCCCAGGACCTGTTCGGCGATGGTGTTGCGCTGGATCTCGGCGGTGCCCGCGCCGATCGTCGACGCCCTGGTGCGCAGGAATCCCCACACCCAGCGGCCCCGCTGCACGGCGTGCGGGTCGTGCCTGCCGAGCACGCCGTACGCGCCGAGCAGCTCGACGGCGAACTCGTGCAGGTCCTGCTCGAACGTCACGATGAACAGTCTCGACGTCGACGATCCCGGTCCCGGCTCGCCCTTGGCGATGATGTCGGCGATCGTCCGCATCCCGGTGTAGCGCATGATCCGCACCCGCACCTCGAAGTCCGCGAGCCGGTCACGCACCAGCGGATCGGCGGTCGCGCCGCGCTCTCTCGCCAGTTCGATCAGCTCGTCGAGCACACGCCGGTACAGCGCGGCCTGGTTCATCGCGCCGGCCGCGCGTTCGTGGCCGAGACTCGTCCGCACGAGCGGCCACCCGCCGTCCTCCTCGCCGACGCGGTTGAACACCGGCACCCGCACGTCGTTGAGGAAGACCTCGCAGAAGTGCGCGTCCCCGGTCAGATCACGCAGCGGCCGGACCGTGACGCCGGGTGCGTGCGCGTCGATGAGCAGGTAGGTGATCCCCTTCTGCCGCGACTCCGGCGTGCCGGTGCGGACGAGGGTGAAGAGGATGTCGGCGATGTCGCCCGAGCTGGTCCACACCTTCTGCCCGTTCACGACGTACTCGTCGCCGTCCCGCCGGGCCGTGGTGCGCAGCGCCGGCAGGTCCGAGCCGGCGTCGGGCTCGGAGTAACCCTGCGCCCACACCACATCGCCACGCAGCATCGGGCGGAGGAAGCACTCTTTCTGTTCCGCCGTGCCGTACTTGATGATGGTGGGCGCGGCGATGCCGAGCCCGGTGCCCAGCGGTCCCGGCGCCCTGGCCTTCGCGTACTCCTCCTGGTAGATCACCTGCCGGGCGAAGCTCAGCGCCATCCCGCCGTACTCGCGCGGCCAGCTCGGCCCGGCGTAGCCTGCGTCGAAAAGGGTTGCCAGCCACGCTTTCTGCCAGGCCAGCCGTTCGGCGTGGTCCTTCGGCCTGCGGCCGGGGTGGTGCTCGGTGAGAAACGCCCGCAGGCGCGTCCGGAACTCGTCGTCGGTCTCGGGCACGTCAGATCCCCACCAGGTCGGCCAGCCGGCCGCGGTGTGCTGCGGGCGCCCCGAACAGCTGCTCGGACGACTTGGCGCGCTTCAGGTACAGATGGGCGTCGTGCTCCCACGTGTAGCCGATGCCGCCGTGGATCTGGATGTTCTCCTTCGCCACGTGGGTGAAGGCCACCGAGCAGTACGCGGCGGCCAGTGCCGCGGCCACCGGCAGCTCGGCGGAGTCCGTCACGGACGCGGCGTGGTAGGCCGCCGACCGTGCGCCCTCGACCGCCAGCAGCATGTCCGCGCACTTGTGCTTGATCGCCTGGAACGACCCGATAGGACGGTCGAACTGCACCCGGATCTTCGCGTACTCCACCGCGGCGTCCAGACATGCCTGCGCCCCACCGACCTGCTCGGCGGCGAGCGCGACCACCGCCAGCTCGAGTGCCTTGCGGGGAAACTCGCCGCCAACCCGCACGGCCGGCGCGCGGTCGAGGTCGATCCGCGCCAGTCGCCGGGTCGGGTCGAGCGTGTCGAGCCGGGTCCTGGTCACGCCGGCCGCATTGCCTTCCACGGCGAACAGCCCGGTGCGGGCGACCACCAGCAGCAGGTCGGCGGTGTGGCCGTCGACGACGAACATCTTGGTGCCGGACACCGTTCCGTCGCCGGCGGTCGTCGCGAGGTCCTCCGGCCGCCATGAGCCGTTCTCCTCGGCGATGGCGAGCGTCGCGGTGAGCGAGCCGTCGGCGATGCCGGGCAGCCACCGGGACTTCGCCGTGTCGTCGCCGGAGACGGCGAGTGCCTGGCCGGCCAGCGCGACCGTCGCGAAGAACGGCGACGGCAGGAGCACCCGCCCCATCTCCTCCAGCACAGTCGCCAACTCGACCGGCCCGCCGCCCGACCCGCCGTGCTCCTCAGGCAGCGCGATGCCCTGCAGCCCGAGCTGGTCGGCCATCTGGCGCCACAGCGCCGGATCGTGGCCCTCCTCGGAGTCCATCCAGTCCCGCACCGACGACTTGTCCGTCAGGAACCGGCGCACCGACGCGCGCAGCTCCTCCTGTTCCCTGGTGATCATCGCGGTGTCCTCGCACGCAGGTACTCGGCGAAGTCCGGAATCCGTTCGCGGTCCACGATCTCGATGCGCACGCCGGAGGGATCCAGGTGGTAGGCGAAGATCGACGGCGTGCCGTCGACCACCGCGCAGGCTTCGAGGGCGAACCCGGACTCCGCCAGCCGCTTCGACGTCGTCGGGACGTCGTCGCAGAAGTAGCCGAGGTGGTGCGTCGCGACGTGCGGCGCGGCCGTCCACGGCGTTCCGGGGATCTCCTGCACCAGCTCGAGGTGCGGGGCGTCGAGCGAGTAGACGTACCGCAGCCGCAACACTGTCTCGTCCTCGCCGATCCGTACCGGCAGCTCGGCGGACTGGATCTCGGTCCAGCGGTAGCCCGCGACCTCGCTCATCCGCGCCATCGACTCGTCGAGATCGGGGACCACGATGCCGGTGTGGTACAGGTCGGCGGCTTTCAGCGTCATCGGCTCACCACTCCAGACGGAGCGACTTGATGCCGTACATGTTGCCGGTCTCCTCGAGGTCCTGGTCGTCCGCGATCCGGTAGTCCGGGATCCGCCGGTGCCACTCCTCGACCGCGATGTTCAGCTCCAGCCGCGCGAGGTGCGAGCCGAGGCAGCGGTGCGGGCCCGACCCGAACGCGATGTGGTTGCTCGTCTGACGGTCCAGGTCGACCGTCAGCGGGTTGTCGTACCGTTCGGGGTCGCGGTTGCTGACCGCGAGCGGCAGCATCACCATCTCGCCCGCCCTGACCGGGCAGCCCCCGATCTCGACGTCCCTCGTGGCCTTGCGGGCCGGGACGACGAACGAGTACACGCGGAGGATCTCCTCCACGCTTCTCGCGACGAGCGACGGGTCGGCGACGACCGCCGCACGCTGCTCGGGGTGGGTGGCGAAGTGGTAGAGCGCCCAGCCGACCGAGATCGGGACCGTGTCCAGGCCTGCCTGGAACATCAGCACGCAGAACGCGTGCATGTCCTCGTCGCTGATCGGGGCGCCGTCGATCTCCCAGCTCATCGCGCGGGACAGCAGGTCGTCCCTGGGCGCCTCGCGCCGGAGCGCGATCTGCTTCGCGAAGTAGGCCGACACGGCCTTGATCGCGGTCAGCTGCCTGCTCCGGTCCGGATCCTGGTCGAAGGACAGGTGCAGCATGTCGTGCACCCAGTCGAGGAACGTGTCCAGATCCTCTTCCGGCAGACCCATCAGGCGCATGAAGATCCGGGTCGGGAACCGGCGGGCGAACCCGTCGAGCACGTCCGCGCCACCGCTGTCGGTCAGCCCGTCGATCAGCTCGACGGCGACCTGCCGGATCTCCGGCTCACGGGCGGCGATCGCCTTCGGCGAGAACTCGCGGCCCAGCAGCCGCCGCCATTCGGTGTGCACTGGCGGATCCAGCATCTCCGGGATCCACAGGAACTTCGGGTCGGGGTCGAGAGCCGTGACGGACCTGTTCGAGAACGTTCGCCAGTCCTGCAGCGCCTCCTGCACCGCGCTGCCCTGCGTGACGACCCAGAAGCCGCGCGAGATGCTGCTGCGGAACCCGGAGTGGGCGGCGGCGATCTCGTCCCAGCGCTCGTGATGGCTCAGGACCGGGCCGCCCGCGGTGTTGTCGTAGTGGTACGAGGGGACACCCTCGTAGGTGCCGTCCGGCTCGAGCCTAGTGCTCATGGCTGTTCCGCCTCCCCGGAATTCAATGTGTTGGTTGCCTTGGCGAACGAAGGTCCTGTTTGGTCACGTACTTGTGGCTGGCTTGCGTCACGTTCCCCTGAGGTGCGGCTGCAAAGCACTCGGCCTGATATGACGGATCTTTTTCCGCGGACCAGTCATAAAAGAGTGTCCCCTAGCGGCCCTGCCAGACCGGCGCGCGCTTCTCGGCGAACGCGGTCGCCCCCTCCTTGGCGTCCTCGGACGAGAACACCGGCTGGATGATCTCCGCCTGCTGCGCCCAGCCCTCGTCCACTGTCCAGTCGGCACTGGAACGGGCGATCCGCTTGGTCGCCGCCACGGCGAGCGGACCGTTCGCCGCGATCGTCGCGGCCAGCTCCAGCGCGCCGTCGAGGGCGCCGCCCTCGTCGGTGAGGCGGTTCACCAGGCCGACCTCGGCCGCCCGCTCCGCCCCGAACGGCTCCCCCGTCAACAGCAGCTCCAGCGCGATCGCGAAGGGCACCCGCCTCGGCAGCAGCAGCGCCGCTCCCCCGGCGGCCACCAGCGACCGTTTCACCTCGGGCACCCCGAAACGCGCGGTACGCGCCGCGACGACGAGGTCACACGCGAGCAGCAGCTCGAACCCGCCGGCGAGCGCCCATCCCTCGACCGCGGCGACCAGCGGCTTGCGCGGCGGCGTCATCGTGATCCCGCACAGCCCGCGGCCCTCGATCGACGGGCGCTCGCCACGGAGGAACGCCTTGAGGTCCATCCCCGAGGAGAACGTCCCGCCCGCGCCCGTGAGGACCCCGACCCACAACTCGTCCGATGCGTCCAGCTCGTCGACAGCCTCCGCGACCTTCGCCGCCACGGCGGCGTTGAGGGCGTTCTTCGCCTGTGGACGGTTGATCGTGATGACCTGGACGGCGCCGTGGCGCTCGACGAGAACCTCGTCCGACACGCTTCCTCCTCCATGAGGTCGACCCGCTTCCCATGAAGAGTATCCTTTAATCCGAGATCACGCGACGAAGGAGTGGCATGGCCGACGGACCACAGGCGGTACGCCCGCGCATCGGAGTCGCCGATCCCGCCGACATCGTCCGCCGCGCGACGAGTGCGACCGGCCGGCCGGTGCGAGATCTCACCCAGTTGCACGGTGGTGCGTCGAGCCTCACCTACTCGGCCGTGATGGACGCGGACGTGCCCGTCGTGGTGAAGGTCGCCCCACCCGGCCTGGCGCCGGTCCGCAACCGGGACGTCCTGCGTCAGGCCCGGGTGCTCACCGCGCTCTCCGGAGTGGCCGACGTGACCGTGCCGGAGGTGTTGGGAACCGACTCGGGCGCCCCGCCGGAGGTCCCTCCGCTGTTCGTCATGTCCTTCGCGGAGGGCGAGAGCTACGAACCACGCCATGTCGAGGTCGAGATGCGGCCACCCGCGGCCGACGTGCGTGGCCGGGCCGCGGCCGCGGCCCGCATGCTGGCCGGTCTGCATGTCATCGGCGCGACCGCGCTCGGCATCGACGAGGAGGCCATCACTCTGGCCGCCGAGGTCGAGCGCTGGCGCAAGGCGCTGGCCACGTGCGAGTTGACGCCGGCCGCGGCCGCCGCCGAGCGTGACTGCTGGCACCAGCTCACGGCGGCGGTCCCCGCGCCGCTGCGACCCGCCGTGGTGCACGGCGACTGGCGGCTGGGCAACATGCAGTGCACCGGCGCGGAGGTCAACGCGGTGATCGACTGGGAGATCTGGTCGGTCGGCGACCCTCGGCTCGACCTCGCGTGGCTGCGGCTGATGTCGGATCCCACGCACCCAACGGCGGTCGCGCCGGACGCGCCAACCCTCGAGCCCGACGAGCTGTTGGCCGCGTACGGCGCCCCGGTCCCGGACCTGGGGTGGTTCGACGCGCTCGTCCGTTACAAGCAGGCCGCCGCGTCGGCGCTCCTGGTGAAGAACGCCGAGCGTCGCGGCCAGGTCACCGAGCGGGTAGAACGGATGCGGCGCGGGATCCCGCTGTTGCTCACCGCCGCGCTCAGCCACCTCTGAGAGGAGCACCATGCTGGACTTCTCGCTCGAACCCGAGTTCCAGTCCAAACTGGACTGGGCGGCGGCCTTCGTCCGGGAGGAGGTCGAGCCGCTCGACCTGCTGTTCCCCCACGGCGGCGACCCGTACGACACGCGCAACGAGAAGGCCCGCGCGGTTCTCAAGCCGTTGCAGGAGAAGGTGAGGGCGCAGGGCCTGTGGGCCTGCCACCTCGGCCCCGAGTTGGGCGGCGCTGGCTACGGACAGGTGAAGCTGGCCTACCTCAACGAGATCCTCGGCCGGTCCTACTGGGCGCCGACGGTCTTCGGCACCGCCGCACCCGACACCGGCAACGCCGAGATCCTGGCGATGTTCGGCACCGAGGAACAGAAGGACCGGTACCTGCAACCGTTGCTGGACGGCGACATCGTCTCGACCTTCTCGATGACCGAGCCACAGGGCGGCGCCGATCCGAAGGAGTTCGTGTGCCGGGCGTGGCGCGAGGGCGACGAGTGGGTGATCGACGGCGAGAAGTGGTTCTCCTCCAACGCCAGGTACGCGTCGTTCCTCATCGTCATGGCCGTCACCGACCCGGAAGCGCCGCCGCACAGGCGGATGTCGATGTTCGTCGTGCCCGCCGAGACGCCGGGCATCGAGATCAAGCGCAACGTCGGCACCATGGACGAACGTGACTCGCTCGACGAGGGCATCCACGGTTACCTTCGCTACCACCAGGTCCGGGTCCCGCTGGACGCGATGCTCGGCGGCCCGGGCGAGGGCTTCACGGTCGCCCAGGCCCGCCTCGGCGGCGGCCGGGTGCACCACGCGATGCGCACGGTCGGCAAGTGCACCCGCGCGTTCGACATGATGTGCGAGCGTGCGTTGTCACGCCGCACTCAGGGCACTCTGCTCGCCGACAAGCAGGCGGTGCAGCAGTTCATCGCGGACTCGTGGATCGAGCTGCAGCAGTTCCGGTTGCTGGTGCTGAACACCGCGTGGATCATCGACACCCAACCGCACGGCGCCGCCCGCACCCAGATCGCGATGTGCAAGGTCGCGACGGCACGGGTGCTGCACGACATCATCCAGCGTGCGCTGCACCTGCACGGTTCGCTCGGCACCACGGGTGAGCTGCCGCTCGCGCGCTGGTGGATGGCCGCGCCGAACCTCGCCCTGGCCGACGGGCCGACCGAGGTGCACCGCACGACGATCGCCAAGCAGGTGCTGAAGAACTACTCGCCCGCCTCCGGATTGTTCCCCAGCGAGCACATCCCGCCGAAGCTGGAGGCCGCCCGCAAGCGGTACGCGCACATCATCAACGACGACAGCCTGTCCGGTGGAGTGAACGCATGACCTTGTTCGACCTGTCCGGCAAGGTCGCGTTGGTCACCGGTGGCAGTCGGGGCCTGGGGCTGGAGATAGTGCGTGCCTTCGCGGCCGCGGGTGCGGACGTGGTGATCGCCAGCCGCAAGCTGGACGCGTGCTCGGCGGCCGCGTCGGAGGTCCAAGCCCTGGGCCGCCGAGCCCTGCCGGTCGCGGCCCATGTGGGCCACTGGGACGATCTCGAACGGTTGGCCGACGCCGCGTACGACGAGTTCGGCCACGTCGACATCCTGGTCAACAACGCCGGCATGTCCCCGCTGGCGCCGTCGTCGGCGGAGACCAGCGAGGAGCTGTTCGACAAGGTCATCGGAGTGAACTTCAAGGGCCCGTTCCGGTTGGCTTCCCTTGTGGGGCAACGGATGGCGGACGGCGACGGGGGCTCGATCATCAACGTGTCGTCGTCGGGGGCGTTGATGCCGCAGCCCAGGTTCGGGCCGTACGCGGGGGCCAAGGCCGCGCTCAACGCGCTGACCACCGTGTTCGCCCTGGAGTACGGCCCGAAGGTGCGGGTCAACACGATCTCGGCCGGCCCGTTCCTCACCGACATCTCGAAGGCCTGGCCCGAGGAGAAGCGGCAGAGCACCCGCAGCGCACTCGGCCGGCCAGGGAAGCCGGAGGAGATCGTCAGCACCGCGCTGTACCTCGCCAGCGACGCGTCCAGCTACACCACAGGCGCACTGATCCGCGTGGATGGCGGCCTGTACTAGGTGCGGCGTTGGTGACTGGTCCGGTGGCGGCCGGGGGTGGTGCCGATGATGGTCGTGAACGCCGCGATGAAGCTGCTGGGGTTCGCCCATCCGCAGGCGTGGGCGACGTGGGTGGTGTCGTGGCCGTCGGCGAGGAGGACGAGTGCGTGGTAGATGCGTAGCTGTGTGCGCCACTCGTAGAAGGTCATGCCGAGCTCGTTGTGCAGCAGTCGGCTGAGAGTGCGGGAGCTGGCTCCGATCCGCTGCCCGAGCTCGGCCAGTGAGCTGGCCTCCGCCGGGTTCTCGTACAGCATCCGCGCGACAGCCTGCAGCCGGTCGTCGTGGGGTTCCGGCAGGTGCAGTGGCTGCTCGTGTGCTTCGTGGAGTTCGTCGACGAGGACTCGGCGGAGGCGAGCGCGGGCAGCGCGGTCGTAGTCGCGGGTGTGGTTGCGTGGGCCGGTGAGGGTGAGCAGGGCCTCGCGGGCGAGGTCGGAGGCCAGGAACACGGCGGGGTGGTCCGGGACGAGCCTGGCGAGGGACGGCGGTAGGAACTCGATCCGCATGTCGGTGTGGCCGTGCGCGCGGTGGTAGTGCGTGAACCCGGCCGGGATCCAGGCGACCCGGTTGGCCGGCACGATCGAGGTGCCACGGTCGGTGTGCACCGACAGGACGCCGCGGGCCGCGTACACCAGGTGGCCACGGGGATGGGCATGCACGGAACTCGTTCCGCCCGACGGCCAGAGATGTGCCCCTCCGGACGGCCACAGGTGTGACGTCCGAGGTTGGCGGGCAACGAGCATAAGGTGGCATTCTACCGGTGGCCGGCCATACCGCCTCCTGGCCACAGTGGACGCATGCGTGATGACGTTCAGATGAGTGCGACGATGCGGGCGGCGGTCTGTGTCCGGGCGGGTGGCCCAGAGGTGTTGGAGATCCGTGAGCTGCCGGTGCCAGCGGTTCGGGAGGGCTGGAGCCTGGTGCGGGTGAAGGGCGCCGGCCTGAACCGGTCGGAGCTGCG
>Ga0307512_10007093_pt1 | contig 11164 bp, 9 predicted proteins | sample 14_EM_MG_FD_200267 | JGI IMG/M metagenome (GOLD analysis project Ga0307512, IMG submission 200267) | Populus trichocarpa ectomycorrhiza microbial communities from riparian zone in the Pacific Northwest, United States - 14_EM | ecosystem: Host-associated > Plants > Roots > Unclassified | place... | reverse complement strand
ATCCGGATACACGCCTTCCTGGCCTCAGCTGGTGCGCATCTTCACGGACTTACCAACGTCAGGGAGAAGACTCGTGGTGCAGCCAGCCCAGTTCCGCAGCGACCTTGGCTGGATTTCGGACGCGGTCATCAACTCGGCGATCCGGTCCGTGGCCTGCAAGCGCCTGGCTGCGCTGACCCGCGTGTAGTAGCGCATGAGCGTGGCCGGATCATGACCGAGCCGCTCCGCGACCTCATGGACGCCATAGCCGGCGTCGAGCAGCATCGACGCGATCAGATGCCGGATCTGGTGCGGACCGATCGGCCGGACCCTCGCGGCTTCGGCCAACTGGTTGAATCGGTCGGTGAGGTTGTCCGGCCGGATCGGCTGGCCCGTACGGCCAGCGAACAAGTACCGCGACGCCGGCCCCGCCGCAACCGGCCCGAGCAGGTCGAGCGTCACCGGATCGAGCACCAGCGTGCGTACACCGTTGTGCGACTTCGGCGGCTTCACCCGAACCCGGCTCCCCGGATCCTCGACCACCAACTGCCGACGCACGGTCAGCGTGCCCTGCAGCGGCTCCACGTCACCGCACCGCAGACCGCACAGCTCTCCGCGCCGCAGGCCGGACACCAGCAGCAGCCGCCACAACGGGTACAAACGATCATCCACGACGTGGTCTCCGAAACACCGTGCCTCGGCGAGTGACCACACCGGTCGTTCTTTGTCGCTCTCACGCGGCTTGCGCGCACCAAGGGTCCGGCCGACCTGCTCCACGAACGCCTTCGCCAACACCAGATTCAACGTTCGCAGCGTGGTGCGGGAATAGCCGCGTCCTTCCAGCTCGCGGTACGCGCGCTCGACCATCCGGGCGCTGAGCCGAGAGGCTCGTACGCCGCCCACATACGGGTAGATCAGACCGAGCAACCACCGGTAGCCGTACACCGTGTTGGGCTCGAGTTCCTGCTCCCGAGCCAGCACCCAGTCTTCACAAATGTTCTGCACACTGTCACTGAGCCGTGGTTTCGGATGCCGGGCGTCCCGCTGCCGGCACAGTCTGCCGTACTCGATGGTCGCGGCGCGCTCCGTCACGAAGCCAGTCCGCCGGACCTGCATCCGGATCCCACCATGGTCACGACCCATCTCCAACCGGAACCCGAACAACCCTGTCACCGGATCTTGAACAATCGCATCGGTATCGGGCATGGCCCGCACCTCCGCTCCAGTCATGGCTCCCAGATAAGAGGAACCTTCACCTTGACCAACGAGCCGATCACGAGGCAGCAACGCACATGAGTCGACATCACTCGATCAGGTAGCGACCGGACCGCACAGGCGAACGGGGGCACCCAAGGATCGCCGGAGCAGGTCACGGCCTGGGCCAAAACTGGCCCGGCCATCGACGCGGGGCAGCATCGTCATGTTGCACCCAGCGGTCTGGGGATGCCCGCCGCGCTCAAGGCCGAGCTGGCGGCCGAACGAGATCCGTTCCCTTCAGTGCTTTGCATGGTCATCGGCCCAGCCACGCCCGCCACAGCTCGCCGTAGCGACCGCCAGCGGCCAGCAGCTCGTCGTGCGTGCCGTCCTCGATGACGGTCCCGTCGTGCATCATCAAGATGCGGTCCGCCGATCTGGCCTGGGTGAGCCGGTGGGCCACCACCAGGGTGGTCCGGCCCCGGGTGACAGCCAGGGCGGCGGATTCGAGCTCGCGGGCGCCCGAGGAGTCCTCCTCGGCCGTCGCCTCGTCGAGCACGACGAACCACGGATCGCGGATCTCCACCCGCGCCAGCGCGAGCTGCTGCGCCTGGGTCGGCGTGATCTGGTGCCCGTGGTCCCCGATGACGGTGTCCGCGCCGTCTGGGAGGGCCTCGACCCAACGATCCGCCCCGACTGTCTTGAGCGCCCGGTGGATGTCCTCGTCCGAGGCGGCCGGCCGGGCGGGCCAGCGTCAGCGCGTCCCGGACCGTACCGGCGAAGACGTGTCCCTCCTGGCTGACCAAGAACGCACCGGGGCGTAGCCCGCGATGGTCGCCGTAGTCGCGCCCGTCCGTCGTCACCGTTCCCCGCGTCGGGGTGAGCACCCCGGCGGCGATAGCCGCCAGGGTGGTCTTGCCCGCGCCGGACGAGCCCACCAAGGCGATCCGCTCGCCACGCGTCAGCTTGACGGTGACGTCGTGCAGCACAGGTTTGCCCGGCGTGTACTCGTGCGAGATGCCGGAAAACAGGATGTCGCCCGGCCGGCCGGCCGTCGCGCCGTCCGGCGCCGGCGGCAGCGACGCGATGCCGACGAGCCGGGTGAGGCCGGCGCCGACGGACTGGAACTGATCGAACGTGAACAGCAGGGCGCCGATCGGGCTGAACAGCCGCTGGAAGTACAGCGTGGCCGCGGTGACCGCGCCCAGTGTGGTGAGGTCCGCTCGGACCAGGTAAAGGCCGACGACGAGGAGCATCAGCAGACCGGTGAGCTCGGCTAGATTGTTGCGGCCGAGGAACCGCAGCGTGAGCCGGAAGACTGAGATGGCGAGGCCCATCGCCTTCCCGGACGCCGCCTCGATGTGCCGGAGTTGGAGTGGTTCCAGGCCGAAGGCGCGGACGGTCGGGGCGGCGTGGATGCCGTTCACCAGCGCCTCAGCGCGTTGCCCCTGGGCAATCCGCTCATCGCGGTAGAGCGGGGTGGACTGCGCCAGATACCACCTCAGCCCCCAGGCGTAGATCGGCGCGGTCACCAGCATCGCGAGCCCCAGCCGCCAGTCCAGGGCCAGCACACCGACCGCAGTGAAGGCGATGGCGACACCGGAATTGACCACATTGGGCACAACGCCGCTGAGTCCCTCCGACACGCTGCGCACGTCGTCACCCAGGCGGGCCAGGAGATCACCGCTGCCTGCTCGCTCGATCTGTTGGGCGTCCAGGTTCAGCACCCGGTCGAAGGCTTGTTCGCGCAGTTCGGCCAGGGCCGGTTCGCCCGCGCGGGCCAAGAAGGTCACGGACAACGCGCCGAGGACGGCAGCCGCCAGGCTCGCCACCACGATGATCACCGCGGACCGGACGACGCTGTCCCGCCCCGCGCGGATGTCATCGACGATGGAACCCAGGACCCAGGGCGGAACGAGGGCAACGATCCCGGTCAGGGTGAACGTCACGAGCGTGGCAACGGCCGCTGCCCGGCGGGCAAACAGCAGCCGGCTCAGCACCCGGAAGCTGACACCGGCGGACGCCGTCGGGAGCAGGACGCGGCCGGTCACCGCTCGACCCGTTCCCGGTAGCGGGGCTCGGCCAGCAGGTCATGGTGGCTGCCGTCGGCGACCATCCGTCCCTGATGGACCAGGGCCACCCGGTCGGCCTGCGCCAGCAGCACCGGGCTGGACGTCACGATCCAGGTGGCGAGCCGGCTGCCGGGCTCGTGCCGCAGGCTCCGGATCCCCTGGGCGATTTGCTGCTCGGTGAAGGCGTCGACGGCGGTGGTGGGGTGGTCAAGGATCAGGATCGGCGCCTCCGCCGCCAGTGCCCGCGCCAGGGCGATGCGCTGGCGCTGGCCGCCGGAAAACATCGCGCCGTTCGAGGTCACCGGCAGACCGAGGCCCTCCTCGTGCAGGCGCACAATGTCGTTGACGGCCGCCGCCTCCATAACCCTGGCCAGGCCGACATCGTCGTGCCGGCCCTCGGGATCGAAGTTCTCCCGCAACGTGCCCTCGAAGAGGTCGGGATGGTGGGGATTGACCAAGATCGGCCTCTGCCGCACGGTCATCTCGAGTTCGTCGAGAGCGATGCCATCGAGCTGGGCAGCGCCGCCGCCCTCCCCGGTCAGCAGGCGGAGCAGGTCGGCCGTCGTGGCCGGGTCGTCGACCACCAGGCAGAGCAACTCGCCCTGCGCGGATTCCAGAGTGAGACCATCGAGGTTGCCGGTCCGGACGTCGCCCAGCGTAAGCCGGGGTGCATCGAACGATTCCTGGCGGGTTCCGGTCTCGACCAGCGGTGGGCTCTCCAGGAACGTGGCGATGCGCTGCGCGGAGGCGTACGAGGCGGCGGCCTGCGCGCCGATCCAGCCGAAGGCGCTGACCGGGACCCCGAGGAACTGGGTAAGCCCGACGATGGCCACGAACTCGCCGACGGTGATGTCGTTGTGCAGAGCGCTCCAGCCGGCGATCAGCGCGACCGCGGCGAGGAATGCTCCGCTGTGCCCGGCGGCGAGGCCTTCCATCGCCCCGCGCGGGAAGGCTGACCGGATGCTGGCTGCCGCCGCCTCGGTGCTGCGCGCGCGGTACCGCGCGCTGGACTCGCGTTCCGCGCCGATGCCCTTGATCACCCGCAGCCCTCGGATGAGGTCGGAGGCGGCCCCGCCTGCGGCGGCGATGCGTGCCTGCTGTGCGCTGCTCCGCCGCGAGAGCATCGGTGCCATCAGCTGGGTCACGATCACCACAGCCGGCACGCCGATCAGCACCATCAACGCGATCACCGTGTTGATCTGGAATAAGGCGACGGCGCTGACTACGACGGCGGCCGCCGAGGCGAACGCGTAGCTGCTCGACCGGGCCAAGCCACCGACCGCGTCGGCGTCGGACGTGGCCAGCGACAGCACCTCGCCCGGGAGCAGGCCGGAGCGCGCGCCGCGGGCACGTAAAATGTGCCGGGTGATCTCGAGGCGGGTGCGGTGGCTCTCCGTCTGATCGACCTTGACGGACGCCAGCACACCGTAGCGGTAGGTGACGATCAGGGACACGAAGATCAGGACCAGCAGGCCGCCCACCTGCACCATAGAGACGACATCGCCAGTCGCCACGGCCCGGTCGATGGCCAGGCCGACGACAACCGACACCATCGCCTCGGAGAGCTGCCAGATCGCCAGGAGGAGGAACGAGAGTGCGACGGGGCCCCGGTTGCGTGCGATCCCCCGGAGCAGGATGCGCCACGCCTCCCGGCGCGGTCGGTTCGTCGTCACCGGAGCCCGCCTGCGATGGGTTGCACGTGCGCCGGTTCCCGTACCTGCGCGAGGTGCTCAAGCCCGCCGAGCACCTGATCCGCCGGCAGGCCGAAGTCGATTAGACACGCGACCTCGTCGACGCCCATGGCCTCGAAGCCGGCGACCGTATGTCGCACCTTGTCGATGCTGCCCATCATGCCGTCGTGGTCGAGATAGCGGTCGAACGACCGGTTCACCAGATAGTCGATCTCATCCGGCCGCAGTCCTCCGGCCGAGTAGCTCTCCAGGTCGCGGGAGCCGAGGATCAGATTGAGCGAGCTGCGCATATAGCGGGTCATGGGCTCGCGGACAAGCTCGCGGATCGCGTCGTCGTCCCTACCCACGAAGGTGTGCACCATCAGGACCACATGGCCGGGCCAGCCCCGCGGGTCGGCCGCCGAAGCGGCCTCCCGGTACTGCGCGATCTTCTTCGTAAGCGAGCCGACGTCCTGACCAAGCAGATGGGTCAGCAGACCGGCCCGGGCCTGCCCCGCGGCGCGGAACGTGTCGACCGATCCGCTGCTGGTGAGCCAGACCGGCAGTTCCGGCTGCACCGGGCGGGGAAAGGTGCGTACCTCCGTGTTGTTGCCCAGCCCGTCGACCACCGGGATGCTGTCGCCGCGCCAGAGCCGGCGAACCTCGTCCATCCGCTGCAGAACGACCGCTCGGTGTCCTCGGCCCAGTAGAGCAGCACCCGGACGGGGAAGTCGGCGGCAAGGTTGAAGGGGCAGCCGAGCTCGGCCCGGAGGTGGCCGAGCATCTCCGCCCTGTCGGCGACCTCGACCCGGCGAACCGGCCACGGCCCGGCCGGCATCGGCGACACGACCTGGTAGTCGCGGCCCTCCGGTCCCTCCGTGATCAGCGTGCGCAGCGGCTCATGGATGCGGACGAGCTCGTGCACGCAGTCCACGAGTCACCCGAGGTCGACAAGCTCGCCGACCTCGAGGACCAGCGGCAGGTTGTACGCCGTGGTCCCGCCCTCGAACTGCTCGATGAACCAGAGACGTTCCTGCGCGTACGAGAGCAGTTGCGGATCCGGGCCGGTCGACACCAGCGGGATGGGCGCGCCCCCGCCCGCGGCCGTTGCCAGGTTGTCGACCAGCCTGCGCACGGTGCGCGTGCCGAGCAGATCGTTCAGGCTGACGGGCAGGCGCAGCTCGCGGCCGAGCAGGCCGGCCAGCTTCATGGACAGGATGCTGTTGCCGCCCAGGTCGAAGAAGTCATCGTCGATGCCGACCGAGCCCTCGGGGTGACCCAGCAGCCGGGCGAACAGCGCGGCGACCTTCTCGTCCAGGCCGGACCGGGGCGGCGTCTGCGTCCGCCCGGCGACCAGGTCCGGCGCCGGCAGAGCCGCCCGGTTGAGCTTTCCGCTGATGGTGAGCGGCAGGCTGTCGAGGGGCACCAGCGCCGCCGGGACCAGGTAGGCGGGCAACAGGCCACGCAGGTGCCGCGTGAGTGCGGCGGGATCGAGGTCCGGCGCGCCGATGTAGTAGCCCACCAGCTCCGCGGGCCGGCCCGGCGGTGTCGTCGCCAGGACGACCGCGGTGGTGACCGCGGGGTGTGCGGTCAGCACCGCCTCGATCTCCCCCGGTTCGATGCGGTGACCGCGGATCTTGACTTGGAAGTCGTTGCGGCCGATGAACTCCAGCTCCCCGTCCGCGCGGAGGCGCACCAAGTCTCCGGTGCGGTAGAGCCGGGGCCTTGAGCCGTCGCCGGACGCGCCGACGAACCGTTGCCGGGTGAGCTCGGGCTGGTTCAGGTATCCGCGGGCAAGCCCGACACCGCCGATGAACAGCTCGCCGATCGCGCCCAGCGGGACGGGATGCATGTTCCCGTCGAGGATGTGGACCTGTTCCCCGGGGAACGGGACGCCGAGGCTGACGGTCTCCCCGATCTCGTCGGCGTGGCCGTACCTGCGTGAGGTCGACCAGATCGTCGTCTCGGTCGGGCCGTACATGTTGACGGCGTCGTAGCCGCGCGATCTGATCCGCTCCAGGAGCTCGCGGCTGAGGCTCTCGCCCCCGACCAGCAGCAGCGTGCCTTCGGCGTGCCTCAGGCGATCGAGCAGGACGTCGCAGACGCTGGGCGTCATCTGCAGGAAGTTACAGTAAAGGCGGCGCAGTCCAGTGCCTCGGGGATCTCCGGTGCCAGCTCGACTCGGCCGCCGGTGATCAGCGGGAGGCCGTACTCGAGCCCGAAGATGTCGAAGACGTGATTGGTGACGCTGTAGGTGTCCGTCGGTCCGGGCGCGAAATACCGGTCACGCACGCCGGCTCGAGGTCTCCGCACCGCAGACCGCACAGCTCTACGCGCCGTAGACCAGTCACCAGCAGCAGCCGCCACAACGGGTACAGACGATCATCCACGACGTGGTCGTCGAAACGCCGTGCCTCGGCGAGAGACCACACCGGCCGTACGTCATCGCTCTCGCGCGGCCTACGCGCACCCAAGGGGTTGTCCAGCCGCCGTGGCATTGCCATCAGCCGATCGACGAGGGATCTTGCATGGCGCATGTTTCCGGCGCAATCCCCTATAGACACCGGATCTTAGCCCTGAAAATATGCACAATTTCGCATCAACTCCGAGCATCCGCACTGCGAGCTCCGGTCCCGCGGGCGGGGCGTTCGGCGGCCGGTAGCCGACCGACGTACTGCACGAATTTCCTGAGGACATCGACATGGCGAGGGTGATCTTGTATGAGAACCAACCACCGGCCGAAGGCCCCGTTGTCCGACTCCAGCATCACCCGACTCGATGTCTTTGTCCGTGTCGTACCAATCAACACTTCTGCGTCGCCGAGATCAGCTCGGTGACAGGGAGATCATTGACCACCCAAATTGCGATCGGCTACGGTGGGGCCGTGTTGTCCGCCATCGTGGTGTGCCCTTGGAGGTGGTGAGAGTCCAACACCAGCGCTGACGGCCGGCGCATTTGCGGCGTTGTCATTTCGTCGGCGGCAATTCCGCAGCATTCAGACGATGGCAATCTGGTCACGTGTGCCACGGGGGTATCATGATGCAGCCCGATCTTGACGATTCCGCAGACCGCAACGCCGCAAGCAACGAAGCTTGCGACGCGGGCCTGGAAAATGAGCGGTTCCGGCTGAGCCAAATGGTTTGCCAGGTGCCGATCTCGGACCTGCACAATGCGGATTCTCCGCGCATCAACGGCGAAGACGCAGAGCACATCGGACTTTTAGGCCGGCTGGATACGCAATTGCCGCCCATTCTTGTGCACCGAAGCTCGATGCGGGTGATCGACGGAATGCACCGGCTCGGGGCGGCCCGATTGCGCGGCGAGAAATTCATCAGCGCGAGGTTCTTCGACGGTTCGGAGGCCGACGCCTTCGTCCTCGCGGTCAAGCTCAACATCGTCCACGGGCGGCCACTGGACCTCAAAGACCGGACGGCCGCCGCCGAGAGAATTATCGCCTCGCATCCGGAATGGTCTGATCGCGCCATCGCGGCGGCCACCGGACTCGGGACGCGACTGGTTGCCCAGGTGCGCCACAAGGCCGAGATCAGCGGTACCGGGCAGCCGACACGGACGCGGATCGGCCGCGACGGCCGGATCCGCCCCACCGGCTACGTGGAGGGCCGCCTGCGAGCCTCGGAGATCATCCGAAACGATCCCCAAGCGTCGTTGCGGCAGGTCGCGAAGGAGGCACGGGTCTCGCTTTCGACGGCACAGGACGTTCGTATTCGGCTGCGCCGGGGCGAGGATCCGGTGCCTGCACGCAAGCCTCCCGCACGGCGCGGCAGGACGGGCCAGCCCCAGGCCACGGTCGCACCGAGGCGTCACCCGGACATCGACGCGATGATGCAAGGCTTGGCCAACGACCCGTCGCTGCGATTTTCGGAGTCCGGCCGCAAGCTTCTGCGGTGGATGCTCACCCGGGTAGCACGTCCGACAGAGTTCGACCACATGTCCGACAAGATGCCGATGCACATTGCCTACATCATGGCTCGCATCGCCCGGCAATGCGCCGCCGAATGGCTGCAGATTGCCAACGACCTGCAGCAGAGCACGCCCGAAACGTGAGGTCAAGACCGAGTCCCGAGCCACCCGCCGGGCGGTCGTCAGGCTCGGGAATCGGTGGTCATGCTGTGATCCACGAAGTGAGCGGCCGCAGGCCCGCCGCGCATGCTGCCAACCGCGGGCCTGCGGCCGGTTACCCCGCGCGCCGACCTGATCACGCCGACGCCCGCAAGCGCTCCTCAAGCTCGTCGGCGAATTGCCGCCATTCGCCGGCACAGCGCGACGCAATGCTGAGCAGGATGAATCGGCAATGGCTCGGCACGATGTCGGCCAGATCTTCCCACTCGCTGGCGCGGACCAGTCGAGTGACCGTCCACCGCACTATGTCGCGTCCGGACTCGGAGAGCCGCAGCGACGGATCGCTCGCCAGGCCCCGCAACAGCGCGTCGAGCTCCGCATCCAACGCGCGCTGGGACGAGACCGCACGGCGTACCTTCGCCCTGGCCAATGGCCGATCGGCGGCCCGGGTTTGCTGGACCGGGCCCTCGCCTGACCACAGCCGGTTGCGCACGTCGAGAGCTGTGGAGGGCGAGATGCCGGCGCGGCGGGCCGCCTCCCGTACCGAAGTCTCGGGGTTCTCCTGAAAGATCTTCATGGCCTTGAGGCGGCCGTCGGCCGGGTCGATCGGTCGCCACCGGCCGTCACGGCCCTGGCGTGCCCGCTCGGCGCCGGCTTCGGTGCTGAGCTGGCGTCGAATGTCGGCGACGGTCCGCGGACCGAGCCCGGCCGCGGCGGCGATGGCGCGGTTGGACCAGGTCGGATGCGTGGCCACTATGCGCTCGGCGGCCGCATGCCGGTCGGCCAATGACAACGGCCGGCCGTGCTCGATATTCGCCTTTACGGCGAGCAGGAAAGCGTCGGCCTCGGATCCGTCGAAAAACTGGACTTTGATCTTCTCATCGCCGCGGATCGCGGCCGCATGCAGCCGGTGCATGCCGTCGATGACACGCATCGACCCCCGATGAACGATGATCGGCGGCAATGCCCCTTCGATATCCGCGAGCATCTGCGCATGCTCGCGGTCCTCGCCGTCCAGGCGGGGTGAGTCAGCGGGAATGAGCAGCTTCGTCGCCACCCAGTGGAAGCTCAATTCGGCACCGGGCAGCTTGTGGGATGTCGGAGTCGCCACGTCGGTACTCAATTCTGGTTGACCGTCGTTCATACCCGTGCGAGACGACAGATTCATTTCACTCTCCTGAGCACAACGTTTCGGCCAACTGGAGAATCTCCGGTTGACGCGTCCAACTGTTCGGCTTGCTCGGCCGCCTCGGCTGAACAGCCAGCCATCGGCATGGATGATGTCGGCCTCGTCGCCTCCCGTGCCGTCATGCGGCCGCCAACTGCAGGTCTTGCACGATGGACGCGTGCCGGCTGACCCGGGCCGACAGCCCGGTGAGCACATTGACGCCGAGCAGGGCACCCAGCACGACGGCCACCAGCATCCACCAGAACGGCACCACCAGGTCGCCGTGCCTGAGCACCGTGTGCACGAGGATCCCCACCGGTATGCCGAGGACTGTGCCGATCATGGCGGGCACCGCCTGCGCGACGCAGAGCCCGACCGCGACCTGATCGGCGGTCGCACCCACCGCCCGGATCAACGCCGAGCTGTGCCGGGAGTCCAGGACCGCTGTCCATGCGATGAAAGTGGTGTTCACGATGGCCAGCACCGCCACCATGACGGCGAGCGCCACGATGAGCTGATGGATCCGGTCGACGCGAGGGTTGTCCAGCGTGCTGGCCGATGTGAAGGCCTTGGTGTAGAAGGTGGTCACGCACAGCATGATGACGATGCCGGCGGTCGTGATGAGGAACCCGAGGGCGTTCAGGACGCTGCGGCGCGGGCGGCGCGCAGCGAGCCGGAGGCCGAAGAGCAACGCCACTGGCAGCCGCGCTGAGGCGGTCACCACGCGGGCGCTGCGGCGCGGCGCGCGCGGCGCGTTGGCCAGGGCGGCGACGGTGCTCGTACGGGCCGCACCGAGCGCGGGCACCAGCGTGGCGGCCCCGGCCACGCCGAGTGCGACCGCCCCGACGATCAGGACCATCGGTAAGGTGATCGACGGCGAGCCGGCCGTCCCGAGCAGGCCGTCGCCGGTGCTGGTGAGTAGCGGCGCCACCAGTCGCGCACCTATCAGGCCGACCACCGACGCTACCAGCGCGACGGCCAACTGCTCGGCCAGGAGCACG
>Ga0307512_10007092_pt1 | contig 11164 bp, 23 predicted proteins | sample 14_EM_MG_FD_200267 | JGI IMG/M metagenome (GOLD analysis project Ga0307512, IMG submission 200267) | Populus trichocarpa ectomycorrhiza microbial communities from riparian zone in the Pacific Northwest, United States - 14_EM | ecosystem: Host-associated > Plants > Roots > Unclassified | place... | reverse complement strand
ATGAGAAGCAGAGGACCACAAACACTCTTACACACATTCCACAAAGATGACCTAGTACTCCTGGAAGCCACCAATCTACAGACTACCCACCCAAAAGCAAAACTTGCACCACGATAATACGGACCATTCAAGGTCCTGTGGGCTTCCCCAACAAATTGTAAACTTGCATTACCACCACAAATGAGGATTCACCCCATATTTCACAACTTACTGCTAAAGCCTTATATTGAAACTTCAGCACACAGACCAAACTTCGCTCAACCACCTCCAGAAATCATAGGAGGAGAAGAAGGACATTATGAAATCAAGAAAATCCTTCAGTTGCGACCCACAAGAAATAAAAGAAGCACTGAATACCTAGTCCATTGGAAAGGCTACACCAACGCAGATCACACTTGGGTACCTGCCAAAGAATTAACTCATGCAAAAGAACTAGTCCAAGAATTCCTCTCTAGGCAGAAGCCTAAAGAGGGGATATGAGTATTACAGGTGCAACAGAAACCTAAAGAGGGGATACAAGTGTTGCAGGTGCAATAGAAACCTAAAGAGGGGATACTGTTGAGGACAGAGTCCACAACATCACGCACACAAAGAATCCCAAACCCAAGTCCTTCCAAAGCTGCCCCTAAGCCCAAGTATAGTCACATGGTAAAATCTACTCTCTGACCATGTGACCCTGGGAAACCATCACATGACCCGTCATGTGTTCAATCATGTGACACCTCAACAACTTTGGGATCACATGATATATAAGCATATGACCCTGGGAAAGTATCATATGACCTACCAAGGGATTGGTCATTAACACGATCACAAGTCACTCCACGATCACCTGATCATATGCACTTCAGATGCGTGCCTAGTCTGTTGATCAGCATGTGGAAGACCATGGGAACAATCAACAAATCAACAAATCAACAAACAAGTCACAAACCCTTGGAGCGCAGTAAAGGCGCTCACCCATTACCTGTATTTGTACCTGCCCTAAAGTATGGGCTGCCTGTTTGAGTATGTATGCCTGCCCTAAACATGTACATACAGACCACCCTGTATTAGTATATAAGACCTGCGAAATTGAGCAAACAGTCCTCAGACTGTTCTCTTGTCTACCCCCCAATCATTGAGCACCTTAGCCTGAATCTTACCATCCTCCTCTTGAATATCTCCTTGCTCATCCTTTGAATCAATTACCTCCACCTCAAATATCAAGTTGTTGCCCACTGCTTGCCTTAAATAGTAGTAGGTCTCAACAGGTCCTTGGTAAGAGTCAGAACAAGTGAGTCTAGAGTGAACAAGTCATTGGTAAACTACTGCAGAACACAAGTCACTATGAGTCTGGAAATGAGTCAGGACATAGGTAGAATGGATGCACTGATGTCTACTAAGTTATAAGTCAAACGGATAAGATACTGAGGACATGTGAGCATCCGAGTGAACTGTGGCTGTCTTTCCTAAATAGGAAAGCAAGATCTGCATCTAAAAAGGAAGGAGGGCTGGCACATCAAAGAAGGTTGATCTGTATAGGAGGTGAGTCCACATTGGGACTGGTGGCTAATGGGAGACTTGGCAGGGTGCTCAGGGATATCAGGGAAGCAGCAGAAGACATGATCAGGGTATAACTCCCATCATTGCAATGTAGGCATTTAGGGGTGGACTTCTCACTACTTGGGGATATGGACCTTCTCTCAGGGTGGAACAGTCTGGGCTGGCTGAGCCATGCTTGCCATGGCAGTGATGGTTGCTCATGGGCTTCTAGGAAGACTACCGGAGAGCCGGATGGTTTGACTACTGGGCTAGGACTACAAGTCCTCATAGAGCTGTCCTTATTGCTATTGTTGGGGACGACTGGTGCAGGATCTGTTAAGTACTCCATGGATGAGTACTGGCACATATGACTGGTGGGCCATGTGATTGGGATCTCTGGTATGGCGGTTGCGAATGAGGTTGGTATGATGGGTGCAGGTGGCTGGATGGTCACTGGTAAGGTTATTGTTACAGCGGAGGGTGTGTCAGTTGAAGGGGGGTATGAAAAATTTGTAGGTCCTGAGCCTAGATCATAACAAATGGTGCTTGGCATTGACTCTGTGACAGATGTTGTCATCATTGGCAGTGTCTCTGGTGGGCCAATGGGCAAAGAACCAGGCAAGGATGGTGCAATAGATCCTATAGTCCTTGCAGCGGATGGGGAGGTGGAGTGTTTTGGTTTGGAGAGGTTTCAGGGAGGACAACAGGTGGGCCAATGTTGTATATCAAAAGGATGAGGGCTTTGAGTGGGGACAGGCCAGACAGCCACAGAGGCAGTCAAGTAAGGGAGGATGTCAGCATAGAAGCCAACAAGGTGGAAGGCTGGCAATACCCAAAACCAATTCTGACTATGCGATGGTGAACGAAAGACTTGTGGTGGTGGTAAGGATATGGGCTGACAAGAGGTGGTGATCAAAGTGGAAAACAGGAGCACTGAGCCCATCCCGCAGACCTAGCACATACAAGTGCTACTGGTAGCACACCAACATCCCTCTCATCAGCAACATCAAGGTGTCTTAGCTGTGACTTGGGGAAAACTGAGAAACCAAAGGTGTTATAATATAAACAAACAACCTGAGGCTGCACAGTACATGGTGAATTGTTGCTGTCATTAGTAGGTTGCATCTCTGAACTCCGCAAGTGTATGGTAAGTACTGGTGGGTGGTAAGAGCCCACATTCTATTACTCACACCTTGCTACACCTATGGGACAAAACTCTGTCAAAAAAACGATGTGCCAATGCCAAAGCCAAGAAAAAAGAGAAACAAGGTACTGCAGTGACCACTGATGATGGGGCCAGCACAATGCTCATCAATTATGCAGTGATTCCAGCAGCCATGTCAGAGACAGCAATTGGCTCAGAGTTAGAGAAGCAAGTAGTGCCTTTATCAAAGGCCAAGGTTTTGGGATCTTGTCTCAGTGCTGCAGTTGAGGCTATGTCTCAAGGTATATGGCACAAAATTTGATGTGTTTTGTTGTTTTCGCTTATGCTTCTCATTCTAGATGGCTCTTTTGGGGAGACAGACTTGGATCCCCCCATTGGCTGTCCAAGTCAGAAGGCCTCCCAACCTATAAAAGTTTTACTTGATCAAATGCAGCTTTATAAGAAAAATGATAACCCCATCAACTCCAAAGAATCAGAACCCAGGTCCAACAGCGATTCTAGTACTACTAACTCAGAGGGGAAACTTCAAGCTGTTACAGCTGTACCAGTTCAGCAGCAAGTGAAAAAGAAGAAAGTGGTAGCTAAGGATGTTGGTGCTAGTGACACCTCAGACAATGGTGACGGTATGGATCCAACACTTATTCACTGCTATCACTTACAAATTGTCATGTCATGTACAGTGCCTTTCAGCATCATGTTGGAAGTAGCCAATCAGTGTAAAGGAAGTCAATCAATCAAAATGATCCAATCTGATATCCCTTGGACTTCCTTATGGGAACATCTTGCCAGGCTTCTTGATATCTACCCTTCATCACTTCAGGCACAATATTGCCTCAGCACCCAGCTGAAGGCATTTCCACTTGATCTTCAAACTGAAAATGACCTGAAGATGATGGTCATATTGGTTCAGCCACTGATTGTTCCCCCTCTTCTTGCAACTGGACGGCGTTCAACTCAGAAGATGAAGCCAATAACTATTCACATCTTCAGCAAAGATAAAGTGGTGGCAGTCCCAGATAAGGTATGCTACAGTCAAGTTATTTCTAATGCCCATTTCTCATTGAACAAACTAGAAGTCAGATAATCAACAGAACAAGGTTTCTGTTGAGAAGAAAAGGAGCTGACAATCTGGTGATGTGTTCCATCAGGCCCACGCTGAGATTCGCATTAAGATTACTGAGAATTTCCAGTGCTCAGTCCATAGCCAATCTGACAGGATGCTCTTGTGCTGGAAAGACCCCAGTGGTGGCCTGTGCTACCCAATAACTGAGCTCAATGTCAACCTCTGGTCTGTCTTATATGTATGGACTTTTCCTGATTTTCTAGCATTATTCTGATTCTTATTCTTTATAGGCCCATGAACCTGACAAGTACTCTGCCAAAACAAAGCCTTCTGAAGTCAACATCATGGCCAATGGTCCTTGGGGAACCAGGAACCAAGCCCAAATATCCGCTCCTCCTATGTCTGCTGTTCCACCTCCCCAGACTGGATTGACAGCAGGGGCCCCAGCAAATCCATATTTCCCTTATCCAAACATGCCTCCTCACCCGCTCTGGTATAGACAACTCCCCATGTACAACCCGCCATTCCCTCTGCTCCACCCACAACAGTACATGGCCATGCAGATGACATCAGTTCCACCCATGCAGCCAGTCAACTATCCCATGATTTCTGAATGGCTTGTTCTTTGTGACAATCACCCTCAGCATTCCAGGGAGAGTTTCAGTGATCTTGTGTTCAAATTTGACAAGGAGGGCTTTCAATGCTTACACCAACTCACAGGAGACCGCATCACAGTTGAAAAACTCTCAGAATGGCTCAGTATTGGGAAGGGGACAGCTGACCTGATTCTCAGGTATGCAGAGGAAGATATAGCAGCAATCCATGCAGGGGCATTCCAAATGCCACTTGGTACCAGCAGTATTCATGGCCAGGATCCTATGTCATGCTAGGAGCTATCATTTGTCTGTTCAAATCACCTTACATCACTCATCTTACTTCATACTTCCAAGTCTTTTGCAAGTTATAATGCTATTGTGCAGCTTGGCATCGTACCTATCTACCCTATTCACTTCTTCCCCTTATTATCCATGGCATCTACATACACAGCCACTTCCAGGCCCTCTTGTATTCCCACAGATTGTCTCTGGCATATATCCAAATACTAATCTTTGTTGTTTTGAGGTGGCAGCATTGGGGGGTGCTATAGTGTTGACAGTGAGTCTGCACTGTGAGGTTGGGGAAGAAGTGAAGGGAGAAATAGAACCAGTGTCATGTCTTGGAGCAAGGATGCACAGTGGAGTGAGATGGGGGGTGGCAGATTGACAGTTTTTAATTGTATGACCGCTGGTGGGTATATGTGATCATGAACAACCTATGAATAGTTAGCTGGTGATGAGAATATGAAACATATGGTTCATGCACATTGTCATCAGTCAACAGCAAACAGTGTTGTTTTGGGACAGATTGGACAGAAAGAAAAAAGAGAACTTGCATACAAAGAGAGAGAGAATGGGGCCATGGTTGCCTGCTATTCAATGATTCAATGCAGGGCTGGGCAACATGTATTTATAGGATGAGGCTGGTGCAATAACTACAAGTACACTACAAAGGAGTGTGAGCAAAAGAAAAATAGATAAAGGAAGGTATTGTAGCCAGCAACAATCCCACATGGCAATGTAATCAGGAAAATGTTTGGCAATCAGATTGAATGGACAAAAGGGAGAAGTTTGGTGAGGGTATGCCATTGTTTTGCTGGCTTGAGGTGATGATAGTGGGCGATCTGACTGTCTTCAATATAGAACTTGGGGCAAGGCATCTTGACAAGGTGGGATAACAATGGATGGCAAGGTGATGAGGGCAAGTTGGTAGATGCATGCAACAACAACAAGTAGGTCGTGTTTACACATGTTCGACTTTGTTATGCATGTAGCTTCGCCAGCATAGTCACAGGGTGGGGCAGTCACATGCAGTGCAAGGTCTGATCCACACTATTATGGGTCATGGAGCTCATTTCCAAAGCCAATGTGTTCCCTATCCTTACAGTGTGGAGGCAGAGGACAAGGGGGATAGTGGCAAGGAAGTTGATGCATGTTGAGATCAGCGCCATGTCAGGGGAATCATTGTCATCTTTGTCAAGGAAAGCATTAAGTACTGCCATATGCACTGACTCAGCCAGGATGATGGTTGCTGTCCACATAAGGTCCTGCAATACCACAGACAAGAACTTGCCCTTGGCATATATGCAAATGGGAATGCTGCCAACATTAGTGGCCTGGATAGAGCTTTCGTCTAAGAGGGTGATGTCAGTAGGGAAAAGGGGGATATCACAGGGCATGCACATGTTCCAGGGTGCTTTGGAATCCATAATCTAGTCATCAAGAGCAGCCTTTGGAACTAGACACAATCTGTGCTATAAGGGCATATTTGCAGGTGGTATGCAGGTGTTTTGCGGCAGAGAAACAGGAACAGCTAGGGAAGGGGCAAGTGAGAACACAGAAGAAAAGCAGTGGGGTGATGGGCACTCACCCTCTGAGTGCGTGGCAGGAATGGGGCCATTGTCACTGTGTGGGAACACAGTGCAGGGTAGTCCAATGGTGGCAACAGTAGTGGAGCACTGTGTAGTATGGTGACTTTGGAAATTGGGTGCCTGGTTGTACATGGTAAGTTGAACCCCTGCTTGTATGCATTGGGAGTCAAGATTTGTGGCTGCAAGCCACAGCCACTATGGCTAGTGTGCGTCAGCTAAATAAGAACTGGGAACTAGAATGTAACATGGTTTCCTGGTTTTCATGTGGCGACAAGTGCATGCTGGTTATCTAGGAGGACAGCCAGGAGGAGAACTGTGAGTTGGTACTGCATCATGCGCTACATGGACAGCAATAGGAAGATCTGCTCACCAAATTTGTTCAGCAAGGGTGGGGGAGCTCAATGTTAGCTGAAGGTTGACCAGTTTCTGAGGCGCAGGAGGGATGCACCAGCATACAGAACAAAAGCAGCAGAGTAGAGGGCATTCACCCAAGGGACACATCAGACTTTCCATATCAGGCAACTCAAAAATTAAACATCAACACACACCACACATGTCTTTCATCCATTACCAACACTCACTTTTGATGGGTCAAGGAAAGTTTATCCCTGATAGCACCCAATGGATTGTCATTTGTCTTGCTTCAACAATGTCAATTGAGGATACAGCAATGTATTCTGATGTCTTACCCAGCAGCATCCAAAGGATCTTGGCCCACTTCAAAGAGACAGGGGATGTCATCAAGTCAAAGCATTCTAAAACACAGGTAGCCTCAACCCTCTGTGATCTTGACATCCAGGTAAAGCTCTATCTCACAACGAAGTTAGTTGTTGTTGATGTTTTGTTAGTACATGCATTCTGCACTTGCTTCAATGCCTAATATATATCTTGATGAATTATGCCTGGAGCTTAAGGAAGTCTGTGGGGTTTCAGTGTCATTGTTGACTATCTGGAGAACATTGATAAAGGGTGGATATTCCATAAAAAAGGTATATAATCAGTGACCACATTTTCTGATGTCTGACTGCTTGATAGATTAGCTGGATTGCACTGGAGCAGAGTGCTGAAGCATGGGCTGACTATGCCTTTCATATTGGCCAGTATATGCCAGACCAACTTGTTTTTGTTGATAAAAGTGCTGTGGACCATCAAACAACATACCAAGGCTGCGCTTGGGCAATATGTGGCAGAAGAGCAACTCATAAAGCATTCTTCTGCCATGGATAATGGTATGTAGTATTTACAACAACCCCAAGAGGTAGGTGGATTACTGATGTGCTCACTAGATTTTCTGTTCTTCCTGCACTGTCTTTGACAGAAGGGATTCTCCACTGTGATATCATTGAAGGGGCATTTGATGCTGAAATGTTCTACACATTTATTGATCAACTTCTTGATTGAATGCAACCATACCCTGCACCAAACTCAGTTATTGTTATGGATAACTGTTGCATCCACAAGTCATAAGCTATCCTTGATTTGATCACATCACAGTAAGTATCTAATCTTTAGGTACTCCTATTCAAATTTATGATCTATTATAGGGGGATGCGTTATGAATTTTTGCCACCATATTTACCAGATTTCAATCCCATCAAACTTGCATTCTCTGCCATGAAGTATCGCCTGCATCGAAATGGTGAATATATCCACCTAGCCATGACACATCTGACTACCAATGAGATCTATTGCATGCTATTGGAGGCCCTTTTTCAAGTATTCCTAGCAGATATATTTGGGTGGTTCCAATATTGTGGATATGTATGAGGACCTTGCATGCACATTTTGCATCAGTATAGCCAGCCTATTGTAGTATTGGGAAATGCCAGTGCAAGTGTTGGACATTGAGTGCTGAGTGCGTTGAGCAGATGCATATTGGGCCTAGGTGGGCTGAGTACCTTATTTTTTCCTTATCATTCACCACTGCTTCCTCTCCAACCAACAATAACATCCCTTTTTCTCACCACCTGAAGACTTGGATACATCTATGCCAACCTATCAGCCCCACACAAGTGCCAGGCGGCCCATGTCCTTACCACCACCACAAGTCTTTCATTCACCATCACATAGTCAGAATTCATTTTGGGTATTGCCAGCCTTCCACCTTGTCAGCTTCTGCACTGACATCCTCCCTTACTTGACTGCCTCTGTGGCTGTCTGGCCTGTCTCCACTCGAAGCCCTCACCTTTCGATATACAACATTGGCCCACCTGTTATCCTCCCTGAAACCTCTCCAAACCAAAACACTCCACCTTCCCATCCGCTGCAAGGTCTATAGGATCTATTGCACCGTCCTTGCCTAGTTCTTTACCCATTGGCCCACCAGAGACACTGCCAATGACAACAACATCTGTCACAGAGTCAACACCAAGTACCATTACACTTGAGTGCCTTCTAGTCCCTCTATCCAAGAGTCTCTATGGGCACCTGAAACTGATAACACCTACAAATCATCCATTTTGTGGGCTTCACCCTTGGTGCAACCCATTGCCTTTCCCAAGGGCCCAGATATCTCCTTCAATACATCATTCTTGCACCCCACTGCTTCCATGCATACCTCCCAAGAATGAAGCCAACTTAGCATGATTGTCAAGAGCCTTCTGAGTGAGTCTCCATCAACTACTTATCCATTATCCTTGTCACCTTTCCTAATACCAACAGCATCCATGTCAGTCTTGGTCCCTGCATCTGCCATGCCCTTATCCCCATCTCTTCCTTCTGCTGCTCTCTCACCTCCGTTGCAAGTTCTGCCTTCCACCATGGTAGTAACCCCTGTACTATCTTCTGAATGGTTACTGGTTACCCATCACCTTGACTAGGACACCCTCCACAGTTTCAATGGTATCACCTATATCAATAAGATCAGACATGCTGGGTGCTGGGCCTAAGTTCCACTATGAAGAGCCTATCTTGGGAGATGTTTTGACAGAGCCATTGCTGCTGTCTACTCACAGGTCATATATCCCAAGAGCGGTATGATTTCTGTTAGGAAACATACAATGATACTAATGTTGTTCCACAGATTTCGCCTGACCATTACAACTACCCATGCAACCTTGAACTTGGCATCAGTGACATTGGCAAGCCCATGTACAATCTGGGTGGGAATACCTTTAATACTGAGGATAGCTCAATACACAACACTGCCACCACCAGCAACATGTTCTGCGCCACCAACACCCACCATACTGTAGGGATGGGGAACACATTGACCTTGGAAACAAGTCCCATGACCCAGTTTACCTTATCTCAGAGCACTAGTGCAGATCCACTATCGTGTCATATGTAACCATTCCAGAATGAAGAATCTGTGACACTGCCAGCCAGCAAGTTCAAGTTCAACATGTTCACACTTGCCTCCACCACCTCCACTCATTATCACTTCACCCTCATTGCCTTGCCCATTCACCATCACCTTACCTTGCCAAGACCCCTTGCATCAAAGTTCCATGCCAAAGACACTCAGATTGCCCACCTTTCACATATCACCTCACCAGTCAAGCCCCACTCTGCCAAGCACGCTATCTCATTACACTTGTTTCCTTTTTCTGCTTAGCCATTGAACAAACATTCCCTTCTACCTTTCTTTTTTCCCTACCCAGCTGACGGTCCAAGTGCAAACACTATCTATGGCTTTGACCTTGCGCATGCAGTCGTGCCCTCATTACAATACTCATTTCCCCCTCAAATCCAAATACTGAATGTTCCTTGATTACATTGCCATGCAGGATTGTCACCAGCTACAATATTTTCCTTCTTTTCTTTATCCTTACTCACATATTGATTGTAGCATTCTTGTCCATATCGCAATATATAAATACCATTGCCTGGCCCCGCATCGAATCATCAGATCATCTAGGCAACCACAGCCCCCTTTCTATCTCTCTTGTGTGCAATTTCTTTCTTTCTCTTTTCCCATCCAATCTACTCTGAACCAGCATCATCTGCTGTTGACCAATGACATGACTTATGAACCCATACATTTCAACCTCTTATTGATATCTAACTCTTCCCAGGTCATCCCACAATCAAGCATACCCACTGGCAGTCACATGATTAACAACCATCTATCTGCCTCCCTGTACTCACCCCATTGTGCACCCCATTTCAGGTGCTACACTAGTTCTATTGACATCCACCCTTTCTAATCAAACTCATGGGTAGACCTTGCATCTACCTTTCAACACCTTCAACCACAATTGCAACAAGACCATTCTCACTGCCTCCAATATTGTCCTCCACTCCAAAGCCTTTGACTTGGACAATGACTCCTCCTCCACCCAGCATCACCACCCTTGCCATGGCTGCTGCCTTCCCATACGACCCCGCACTGGTAAGTACATACATACCACTGCATCCTGTACTCCTGCTTGCTCTTGACTCCTTGCCTCCAAACTTGTGCACACCAACTAGCACCACCTAGCAACAATGATGAATTTGACATATGCAATACCAACAACACCTTGCAGCAACTAGACATCTTATTGATCTTAGGGGCAAGGGAGCAGCTGCAAGCGACTGCAAGCCCCAATGCACCTGCAGAGCGACACGATGCCCAAGCCACTGAAGGGCCTGCTGTCATTGGCAACAATGATGATAGGAGGAGGAAAGGAATAAAGATGCCAGCAGCAATGTACACTCTTCCTTTTATACTGACTTTGACAAACTTGCATGTGCAAGCATGAACAGCAGCAATAGCAACAGCTACCAGAACCCTGGAAACAAGCACAGTGCTTGCAACCCCCACACCTTTAGCAGCCACTGCAATACTCCTGACATCAATGCCAATATCAACACCAGCCACAGCCACTGCAACAACACCAATATCCTTGATGATAACAACAACAACAACACTGGCTGACACAACAACAACAAACAAGAACAATAGCATTGGCAGCAGTATCACTGACTCTGACCCTATCACTGACACTATCACCAATACCAG
>Ga0307512_10007091_pt1 | contig 11165 bp, 7 predicted proteins | sample 14_EM_MG_FD_200267 | JGI IMG/M metagenome (GOLD analysis project Ga0307512, IMG submission 200267) | Populus trichocarpa ectomycorrhiza microbial communities from riparian zone in the Pacific Northwest, United States - 14_EM | ecosystem: Host-associated > Plants > Roots > Unclassified | place... | reverse complement strand
GAGGGGGGTGGGCTTGACGGGTGGGGTGGTGGGGGGTGGTGGCGAGGTGGGTGAGGGGTGGGGGTTGAAGGGGGGTGGTGGCGCGGTTCTGAGGTAGGGGTTGAAGGGGGGTGCTGCGGGTGAGGGGGTTTCTGCGGGTGAGGGGGGTTTGGTCGGGGTGGCATATTGGGCGGGGGTTGGTGGGTGGTGTTGATAATTGGCTGGAGGTGCTTGGTTCATTTCTGCGGTCTATATTTCTGGTTCGTTTGTTGCAAGATTCGGGGTTGAAGGAGGCTTGTCGAGCGATATGGGAGTCTTGCGACTTTTATGTGGGAATTTTTTGCAGTGAATTGAACTAAAAGTAATTACAGAGCCGCCGACTCGATGGAGGGAGTGTCGGAGAGTGATTATAGTGTTGCTTTTTGCGGCAAGGAGGATCCGGAACGCGCGTTCTATGGGCGCTTCGCTTGCAGGGATAGGGTGGAGGGCATAAAGCTTATACTTACTGAGAGCCAATCAGGGTTTGCAGGAAGGAATACGCCCTATAAGTTCGACGAAGCACATTGCAGCCTGCAAGATTGAAGAGGGGAAATAGAAAGATGGTATTAAGAAAAACTATAGCACCAGGGATTCTCGCACGGTTACTGGCTATGATACTAACTTCGCGATAACATTTTCAAATAGGGCCGCGCGGACTCGCATAAGTTGAAACGGATAATCGGTAATAGCATTTCGTGCTGCTTTTTGGGACTACAGCTGTTTGTACATATGATCCCATTGAACCCTGTGAAGTTACTTGATTGAAATGAGTGGATGCCTTTTTGATTCTCGATGAACCGAGAACAATAATCTCGTCTCATGGTTAGGAGCCCCATTAAATACTGCTGTGTTCGGACTGTAGCACCATGCAGCTTCGACATCCCGGCTTGATGTGGTTACTAGATTATCGAGCTTTGAACATTTTCTCCGGCATCCAATTCATGAATAGCAAGGCAGGGTAAACGTCTTCCTTACCAGACAGCCACGGGCGCTGTTAGTGGGGGACGCGTCATTACATCCAGGCAGATACTGTTTAGGTGGATGTGACAATGAGACTCTCCCAATAATCAATCATTCCATCCCTCAGGTTCCGTGGGGCATTCCAGGTGAGTACGCTAGTATCGAAGTGGCCAAAAATATTCATTTTTCCATGTTGGGAGCAATCAACAAGTATATACCGACACTGAACACTGGAAATCTAATTCGGACGGCCATGGAAAGGTACGTACGCCGGTGTATGTATGGTTGACTTTGCCTGGCCTCCCACTTACAACCTCGCCGGCAGCAGGGTCCCCAGGTGCACTTGATACCGTATGTCGAAGTGCACGATCAAGCGTACCTAGCACCGCACTACCGTTACAGGCCAAACACAACCTCTCAACCTATGCATTGCTAATGGGCAGCAGCGTTGTTGACAGACCCCTAAAGTTCGTGAGTGCTCTGTTAGACTATATACCAAACATAATCACAGTAAGCTGCGGGACGGCATATGTAGTAGATACCAGTATTCCCAGTAGCAACTCCGAAGAGTACACCTTCTGTGGGGCAACTGTGGAATTAAGTAAAGCATGATCACCAGTATCATATCGCCCTCCATATATAATGTAGCAAAAGTCTTGGTGACAACATCCATTCAAAATGTAGACTGGCGGTTGTACATCAACCACACACTAGAGAAAAGTTGTAAATGACTGAATAGACTTGTCTCGAGCCCAGACTACAAATTTTGATGCAGTGCTACCACTGCATACCGTCATTCCTCGTCTAGTAGTAAACAAAGACGGTAGAACGTTAAAATATCGACCTCTCGTAATAGAATAGCGAATAGTATAAGTAGAAGGAGTGTAAGAATTACAGATAGCACTATTCATTACAACAGAAAATGGTATAAAATTGGCCTAGAGCGCCTCAATTCACGGTGGGAGCTCACCCTATAAAGAGATACTGAGGACCCTTCGGTAACAGCAGAGAGGAAAAACCGGTGCCAGGTCTTTATTGTGCGGCACTTGAGTACACCTCTATGCCCTGCTTTGCACGTCGTGTTTAAAGCAAAATAGCCTAACAGCACCTGTTAAAATACTGATTGCTAGAGAAGCTTAATTGTACTATCTACGAGGGCCAGACGACCATAAATATGCGGTATGGATATGTACGTACTCATCTATATATAGAGACGGCTGAACTCCGTCAGCCCGTATGAGAGCCAGCCCAGTCAGCCTGTATGAATACTGAGATCTATTTATGCGACTGAGATCTATTCATGCAACAGCGCCATATCCTTCGCTTTTGAGTGACATTGTATAAAGAACTAAGACTTCATCAAACGTTCAGCTCTCTGCCGACTACGCAGAACCACTATTGCGTCCAGGTACAGGCACCCCTACAGAGCGGGCAGAGATCCTTGAGTAGTTTATCCCAGAGCTTACGCATTATCGTAATGATGGCTGTGACTCTGAGCGCTGACGTTGTGTGAGGATATGTTGTGCTGGACGGTGAAATGCGGAGAAGTTAGACGCTCTCAACAACCACATTACTTAGTGAGCTGGTTCTACTGCGCATTTAATATTGTACCACTTCTCTATCGCATATAGGGTTGCGCTATGAGAATGGAGGGGGTCAATCCACTCCAGTAGTGAAAACAACAGGATGGTAACGGGACGAGATTCATACTCTATCATCCCGTCCATGAACGGGCTTTGGGATGCCGAAAATGCGGCATCTCGGGCGGTATTGGACGGGATTCTGTGGCATTTCGCGTCAAATCACCAAAAACGGCCGCCAAGTAAGAACAGCCCTCCAAATCAAGATCGGACACGCGAGGCTAATAGAACCCATCGAGTAGATCATCTGGCATCTAGCAAGCGTCCTTATTGGACGACTATTCGTGGAGTTGGCATGGGTGGATGGTGGGGAGGTAAGCTGGTTAGCAACGGGAGAATTCCATCAACTTCCACCATCCACCCATGCATACTGCATGAATATTTGTCCAATAAGGACGCTTGTTAAACGTTAAATGATCTACACGATGGGTTCTATTAGGTTCGGGTGTCCGATTTTGATTTGGAACAGCCTTTCGTCTTCGGTGGCCATTTTTGCGATTTATGAGCGGTAGGTGTGCGGTCTGTCAGCGGTCGAGATAATCCCGTGCACATACCGTGTTTTTGTATGTCCATGCGAAAGTCCGTCTTGGCACTTCCACAAGACGGTTTTTGGACCGTAATCCCGTTCCGTTTCCATCCCGTGGTTCACACTATCTTCCAGCTCAGGTAGCCGACGAAGAAAATGATGTTTGGCGCTACTGGATGGGCACGAGACAACGAATAGACCATGTAGACGATGGACAAAAGAATGGTATGTAAGTTAAAACAAATTGTGACGTTGTACATCACATCTTTGTGCACCAATAGTTATAAAACAACTTTACAACTTAAAGGGCCTACCTATTTAAATTATTTTGGTGCCGGTTGTATCTTCTTTTCATCAATTACACCTCTCTCTACTTTGTGGCTGTTGTACTAGGATGTTACCATGCCCCATAAAGTGCGGAAATTCTACACCTCCACTACAGCAATTGAGAGAGATTCTGAAAGAGAAATGTGCGATAATAAGCTATCAGAGTTGCTTCTGTGAAGTTTTCTTAGTAAATATAACAAATGATGAGGATCGTGGCATTTCTTGTGGTATGGGGGAAAAAGTCGGGCGCTCTTTTGCCCTGTGTCACCGCGCCCGACATACCCTTGTACCCAAGTGCAATCGTTATTTTTTGATTTTGGTGGGGTACTCGATTGCGGCTCTGTGACCAAGACCTTTGCTACATGCTTCTATTCGTTGCCATACAGGATGTCTCCATTCACTACATTGCAAAAATATAAGATTCGGCATACGGTTAGGTTGCTTCATCCCAGACGATATCGTGACGCGTGTGTAGAGTTGGGGCGGACCGCTGCTGCGAGGCTTATAATGGAGATTAGATTGGATCGATGTGATTAGGTAGTTGTAAGTTTGGCCTGTACCCCAGAAAGTTCAGCCCCGTTAGCGCAACACAGTCATATGCTTCAACTTCGGCAGGTCTAGAACTAGTTCGACTTATTGCTCTCGAATCAAAATAATTTGTGGTTGTGGGTGGGACACCATATTTTGGTGTGCTACCGTAAATGACGACACGGTATCTGCTCACGCGTTCTTCACAGCTCACCAGTTGAGAACTGGGATGTCAGTATTTTGCCCAAAAATTTGTTTTTTGTGCTGCTACTACGTCACAAGCATTTTAAGCTGCACAAAAAACAAGCCCCACTTGAGTTATATATAATTCGAAGACATGTTGCCTTAATCATTTGCTGAACAAACACAACTATTGCACATATTCATTAGCTAATGGAACAATACCCTACGCATTTCGAACGCAATGACTCAACGGCGCACCCGCCCAGCTGTAGTTCTACATTTGGAATCCACTACCGGGGGTGGCACTGGCGAACATGCATCCGACGATTCCCTAAATTCAAATGTGCGACCACAATATTTTCGGATATCCGGCCTTCCATTAAGTTGGAGTGCGAATGATCTCTTTGATGTTCTTCATGCCATTGACCCATCCCTCACCGATCCGGATTATCGACCATCGCTCTTCCCAGCATGCTGCAGCTCCACTCAAACAACATTGATAACCTTGGGTCCTTGTATCGAACACTTACAGCGGTACAACTATGTGCTGGTTCCAGAATCGGCTAGCAGGACCGCGGCTCTTCTTACGATTGATAGTCATTTCTATAATCTAACACCCTTAAACGTCCCAGTGGGTGAAGTAGTTGCAGAGTTAGCTGTCCGTGCCCTAGAGGACACCTGAAGAAGCTGATATCAGGGTTGTGCTAGTGTGATTTCGGTAACTGGTCTTGCGGGCCATGCATTTGGATCCTGGAAACACCGCGAAACCCACCAAATGTGGCTAAAGGACTTGTTGCCGCATGATGTCAAAAACATCCGGATCATGTCATGCGGCTACGACAGCAGCCTTCTAGGGCAAAGTAAAGCCGAAAACAGGTTACTGGACTTCCAACGACTGTTTATCCAGGACATAGAAAATGCCCGGAGTTCAGTTGAAGTGGGTATACTAATGACCAACCGAACCACTGCATATGCTGACAGGGTCTTATAAGCAAACCCGACCAATTATATTCATTGGACACAGTCTCGGTGGTATCTTAATTTTGCAGGTAGGTTCACTTTTCATTAGGAAACATTAAACTAACGAATTCCGAGGCATTGATCGAGTCCAGACGCAACTCGTCTCATAGACACATCTTGGATGCAACATATTCTATTATGTTCTTCGGAACTCCACATCAGGGCATACGAACCTATGATATAGAAGAGATGGTTGATGCAGAGTCCGGTGGTTACGAAACGTCAAGGCATAATGTACTCAGACAATTAAGAGAAGGATCTGAATTCCTTGAAAATCAAAAGGAAGAGCTTAGCTACATCTGGAAAGAGTATACGCCTAAAATTGTTAGCTTTTATGAAACCGCACCAACTCCCACAATTGAAAGAGTAGGACCTCGGCTACACTTAGTTCAGATGAATAAGACTAACTTTCTCCAGTCGGATTTGGGCACTTATGGGAGGGATGGCGAAGAGTCTGAAATGGTCAACCGGTTTTCTGCCCAGCTTTATATACCAACCGAGGAGCGTGTCCCCGTGGAAGAAAACCATACGAACATGGTCAAGTTCGCCTCAGCAGAGGATCGAACCTATCGAACGGTTGTTAGACATCTGAAGAAGTGGGCGGATAATATTATTATGTCCTGTGGTACATAGCGGTACTTTCTAAAAGCTAGCTGGAGTGGAAGAATACTGACTCCAATCGTCAATTGCCTACTTTACAGCGACAGCAAAAAGTATTCAGAAACTTCAAAGTACGTACCTCCATTTCACATACTTGTATACAGTAGTGGTCCCTAACTAATTGCTACAATCAGGTTCCCAGGAATATATCGACTGCCTGAACAGTTTGAACCCCTCAGATTACGAATCTTACCGTGACGAGCTCTGGGTTAGGCGACATGAAAATACCTGCACGTGGGTTCTGGACGACCGGCGTTACAAAGCCTGGGCGGAAGAAGATGGACAGAAAATTCTATGGATTTATGGAGGTCCAGGCTGTGGCAAGAGTGTCTTATCATCATTTCTAACCAAAGAAGTTACTCGGGGGGGCAAAGCCAAGCAGCCTTTCATGACTTATTTCTTCTGTGACGGCAAGGATGAACGATTAAGAACTGCTCACGCAATTCTGGTGAACTTGCTAGCCCAACTTTTAATGCAAGTACCTAATGTTATTGTGCACTTTTTGGCCGAACCTGAGTTTTTCACGAAGAAGGAGAAAGCTTCATGGAGTTTTGGTATGCTCTGGAGAGTCTTTGAACGAATAATAAATGACGCCCATCGTGGGCAGGTCTATATTCTGATTGATGCTCTTGGTATTTACTCTTTACAAGTTATAAAGAGGTAGCTTACAACTGTAGATGAATGTGAGGGAAAATCGTGCGCCAAGTTCTTGGACCGGCTGCAGCATCTTTTGCACGATTCAACAACCAGACGACCTGTCAAGGTCATCATTACTAGTCGTCCACACGTACCTGTTGCATCCTATTTGACGGATGCCATAGGGATGCCTCTAGTCTCCGAAAACCTGCAAAGCGATATAACATCATTCATCAATACGGAAGTTCAGAAACAGCCACAGTTTACAGGTACTCTGGGCGAGGAAGTACGAAAGGCTCTGATGGATGGAGCAAACGGAATGTTTCTTTGGGTTTCTCTGATATTGGATGATCTCAAAAAGTCAACGAATACAACGCCACGGGCTATCAGGAAAGCACTCAAGATGTTACCATCCAACCTTCCAAGTGTATATATAAACATCCTGAGCAAGATAAGAATGGAAGACCGACAGCTAGCCCAGACAATTCTCCGATGGTTAGTGTGGGCTGTACGCCCCTTGACCCTGCAGGAGTTGAGAATAGCCATTGCTATACTGCCAGAACATACTTCCATGCTCTCGATGGAGGATGATATGCATAGAGATCTGAGGAAGGTTCTTCGGTTGGTTTTTGGGCCCCTAGTAAGAATAGACGACAATGATACTGTCCACCTTGTTCATCAATCAGCGAAAGACTTCCTGAGTAATATGAACACGCAGAAGGGGGGTGATTTGTCTGATCAGTATTTTTGCCTCTCATCTACGGAATCCAACCACCAACTTGCTACATCCTGTCTAACTTATCTGACATTCGACGAATGTGAAGATGGACCTCTCGATGTTGCAATCTGGTGGGGAAGAGACTTCAAGGATAATATGCGAATTCGACAAAGGACGCTTCCATTTCTGGACTATTCTGCAACTCATTGGCCCGAACATACAAGACAAACCAGCCACAGTAATGAATATCAGGTTTTGTGTCGTACGTTCCGCAAATTAGCCGAGTCCTCACGTAGAACCGATCTTGCTTACCAGGTATTGAGTTTCTCCCGCAATATATCGTTCCAGGACACAGCACCACTTCAAGTCGCATCATCTGTCGGATTCACCACATTTGTCGAAGAGCTCTTGACACACGGCGCCAACATCAACGCTCCGGGCGGTATATACGGCAGCGCTCTCCAGGCAGCCGCACGGGGAGGCCACGAGGCTGTGGTTCGTCTGCTGGTCGACTGCGGTGCCGACATCAATGCTCAGAGCGCCCACTACGTCAATGCACTCCACGCAGCCGCTCAGGGAGGCCATGAGGCTGTGGTTCGTCTGCTGGTCGACTGCGGCGCCGACATCAACCCTCAGGGTGGCCATCTCGGCAATGCGCTCCAGGCAGCCGCACAGGGAGGCTACGGGACTGGTTTTTCGGCTGGTCGACTGTGGCGCCGACATCAACGCTCAGGCCGGTAGCTGCGGCAATGCGCTCCAGGCTGCCGCACAGAGAGGCCATGGGACTGTGGTTCATCTGCTGGTCGGCCTTGGCGCCGATATCAACGCTCAGGGCGGCTACTACGGCAATGCGCTCCAGGCTGCCGCATCGGAAGGCCATGAGGCTGTGGCTCGTCTGCTAGTCGATCTTGGCGCCGACATCAATGCTCTAGGTGGCCACTACGGCAATGCGCTCCAGGCTGCCGCTAAGGGAGGCCATGTGACTGTGGTTCGTCTGCTGGTCGACCGTGACGCTGATATCAACGCTCGAGGCGGCCACTTCGGCAATGCGCTTCAGGCAGCCGCTCAGGGAGGCCATGAGACTGTGGTTCATCTGCTGGTCGACCATGGCGCTGATATCAACGCTCAGGGCGGCTACTACGTCAATGCACTCCACGCAGCCGCTCAGGGAGGCCATGAGACTGTGGTTCGTCTGCTGGTCGACTGCGGCACCGACATCAACGCTCGGGGTGGCCACTTCGGCAATGCGCTTCAGGCAGCTGCATGGGAAGGCCATGAGGCTGTGGTCCGTCTTCTGGTCGATCTTGGCGCTGACATCAACGCTCGGGGTGGCCACTTCGGCAATGCACTCCTGGCAGCCGCACTGCAAGGCCGTGAGGCTGTGGTTTGTCTGTTGGTCGACCTTGGCGCCGATATCAACGCTTGAGGCGGCCACTTCGGCAATGCGCTCCAGGCAGCTGCATGGGGAGGCGATGAGGCTGTGGTTCGTCTGCTGGTCGACTGCGGCGCCGACATCAACGCTCAGGGCGGTGGCTGCGGCAATGCGCTCCAGGCAGCCGCAGAGAGAGGCCATGAGGTTGTGGTTCGTCTGCTGGTCAATCGTGGCGCTGACATCAACGCTCAAGGCGGTAAATTCGGCAATGCACTCCAGGCAGCAAAACTTGGAGGTTACTCGGCTGTGGCTAATCTATTGATCGACCCCGGCGCAAAAATGCACGCTCGTGATGGCGTCCTATAGAACTGCCGGCAACCTCATCCACCTCCTTACTTTTCATTCTGTATATATGGCATTTATATCAATTCGAGAAGATTCAGATTCATCCGCATAATTTTTCCAATGCATATAATTAGTCTACGCAGTGACACTATTCAAGTAGCTTCTTTTGTACGTCCATATTTGTTTTCTTTTGTTTTCTGTAGAGTGACCATACTGTTATAGCTTTTATTAACGTTTTTGGTATTCTTTGACTTTGACTTATCAGTTCAAACCACTGTTGTTTCTACTCTTAGTCGCAAATGTTTGCATGTTCGTCTGCTCCTTCATATTTATACAATTATTGCCAACCCCAACTTTCGTCTTTGAATATATCCTGTTTTGCAAGGTACAATATTAAATGCACAAATATTGATTAACTGCGGTATTCTCAACGATTTTTCAAGTTTTCGCTCCATGAAAGCAAGCTTCCTAATAGTCCGTCCGGTGCGGGCAATACTTTGCCCGGGAGTGGACTATGATTTTCGGGGCAGAGAATTCTGGAACGTTTAAGACCAGGGCAAATGGTTTTTGGACTATATTCCTACAGAGCCCTGTAGTCTCTATGACTTCATGGAATATAGAGTTCCACGGTGGGAAGCGCGGGAAATTATGTTATTTTATACTTTTCAGACCCTCTACTGGCACTGTAGCGCCTGCTACCGCTTGTTTTAAGGCTCACCACTACCATTTCACAACATCATGGCACCAGCTGTAGCTAATTGTAAGGCCCACCACCGCAACCACCTGGACGACCACCGGATGCCTAGTTCCAGTAGTCGCTAGTCCCATCTAGGTACCTATACAGGCCCTAGGCAGCCGAAATCGGCCCCGGACGGATCAGTCCTCGCAAATCATGCCCGGGACGGGACGGGGAAGCCGGGCTCCAAAAGACTATAGTCGCCCCGGACCGTTAGGAAGCCTGCATGAAACTCGGCACAGTGGTCAGCTCTCGGCGCGATACAGTACCTAACTTTTGAATTCTTATCTGGGGTATACGATTCAGAGCTTAAATGAAAGCTTAGAGACAAAAGAACATAATTGGATAGTTAATGTGATTTCAATAGTAATAGAGGAAATGTCTTAAGGAAACCTCTGGAAATGCAGAAACTTTGAACCCAGGAAACTGCCAAACACAAAGAGAAAACTTGACCGCGTGAGTGTAGTTCTATGAAATAGAACTACCGCGAAAGATTTTAAGTATGGTATTTAGTTCCACTATTCATTGCGAAATACCGCTGTCTAATTGGAGGAAGTTTGGAGATTTCATTATCTCAACGGTCGTACGGTTCCACCCATCTTAACAGCTATGTCACAGCGGTAACTGTACTAATGTTCTTAGATCCACGGCGTGTTAGAATAGGTGATTTCATCAAACTCCAAATCCGGTCAATAGGAATAAAGTCTGCTAAATTAGGTGATGAGAGATGGCAGATGTATCACTCTTACCCGTACCATAGCGCGTGCCTAGATGGCCATATACATGCCAAACATATCCGGGCCGTGCCAAAACGGTATTCAGCGGAGAATGTTGCATTCGTGAGGCCTTAGGCCTAAGTTATGATTCCGACACTACACTCCATTACAATCGATCTGCTACACACACCTTCGACAACACACCTCACCGCCTGGTTTTGCCAAGACCCCCTTTTTTTTGGGCGGGTTGCGGTTTTACTTTGGCTTCATTTTCGAATACCTGTGTGTGTGTGTGTCCGCTTGTTCACCCCTTGTGTTCAAGTGTACCTCAGACTGTGACAACCACCCAATACCACTCAGTATGGACCTCGAACGGTAGTCCGTCTTCCAGGGCAACTCGCCTCATACAAGGTTTTACGCAAGTTAGCGACATGGTTTTCATGACACGACACAACTGACACAATCGAGAACCCAACACAACTAGGGCGTGAAAGCGCAGCAGTTCAATGAAGAGTTTTTCTGAGGACAGCATGCTCCAACCAACAACACTCGGAGGAGCTATGATGGAAGACCTGCTTCTCAGGCACACAAGCACCACGAGTTGTTCCCATGGATGCATCAACCCACTTAAACAGCGAAAATCGGTAGACACATCAACGGTGCTGTTCACGCCCCACGGTAGGACAGTTGGGGTATTGCACTGCGATACCATCAATGAGACCCTGCACTCAGCTGAATGTGGTACTGGATCTGAACAGTTACATTTCTGGGGGAGGACTA
>Ga0307512_10007090_pt1 | contig 11165 bp, 10 predicted proteins | sample 14_EM_MG_FD_200267 | JGI IMG/M metagenome (GOLD analysis project Ga0307512, IMG submission 200267) | Populus trichocarpa ectomycorrhiza microbial communities from riparian zone in the Pacific Northwest, United States - 14_EM | ecosystem: Host-associated > Plants > Roots > Unclassified | place... | reverse complement strand
TTGACTTGCACACGAAATTCTCTTGAGTCCCAGTTTCTCATGATGATTTCCCGCATCTCCTCTGATCTCTCTCTTTCTTGTGCTCAACTCTACCATCACCTAAGAACACGAAGTTAAGTCATTGCTCTCTATCTCTCCATGCCATAATCATGAGTTGACACCGAGTACAGCATACACCAAGTACAGCATCATCCCAAGATCGACAGTCTCCCGCTCCCAGCCAGTTTCTCATCTCTCGGCGGATGTACTCAACTTTCTACATTCCCACAATTACAAGTTAACCAATGAATAGAGTCTCAGCTGCCGTCGCGCCTACCTCCAAATCGACCGCCTCCAAGTATTCCTCCAATCTCGCTCGATCATAGCCTGCAAGTGCACCTCCAAACTCGCTCGGTCACAGCCTCCCAGTGCATATCCAAACTCGCTCGATCACGGCCTCCAAGTGCATCTCTCAGTTCACTCCATCTTGGCCTCCAAGTGCATCTCCAAACTCGCTCGATCACGGCCTCCCAGTGCATCTCCAAACTCGATCGATCACGGACTCCAAGTATATCGTTAAGGAGCGCCGGCGGGTGTACGGAGATACAGGGGTAACGGAGGTGGAAAGAGCGACGCGGAGTATATATTTGGGAGACCCAGGGGTAGATAGACAGCATCTCATTTTCATCTCATCTTGTCATACAACGAAAATACACACTCTATCTTTCCCTACTTTTGGTCTCACTCGCTCTGTCCGTGGATCCTCACGGCCGGGTAGTATCATATCTTCTCACCTTCCTACGCTCCTCGAGCTTAATGTAGAAGGAACGCGAGGAGAGATTTTCGCAGCGTCACCCATGGCATTGCAATCCCGATGCAAGCGTGTACCCAATGAACCCATTCCGACGTATGGTCACAGTTAGCCACAACGCCAGACTGTTTGTTTGAAATAGGAGACCGACAGAGCGAGAAGAAACTGCGAAACGGCGATCGAAGGGCGATATGCAACGCGACGCGTGGTATTGACGCCGGGCGCGGAGTAATCCGCCACAGGGGTGTCTCTGACGGCTCTGACGGAGCGCATCCACTCTGACGGAGCCATTCCGCCCGGACGGAGATGTTTTTTGCTGATGTTATATGCACACGAATGCTATGGTGAACAATGGTCAGCCATATCCCATTCAACAACCCAAAGCCCATCATCAGTATCCCTCAAATGCATGTAACCAGCAAACTTGTTCCATTCACGAAGTCCTCTGGAGTTGGACATTTCCACATCAATTTGGTAGATGGTACCTATATGGGGCTTAGAGAGAGAATCACTAGGGTTGCCTCCGCGCAAGCTACATTAGATGGCAAGACGAAGTCTTTTGGCCCTCATTGGCAGTATATTCACCATATCTCACCAGCGCTTATTCTTGCCCGTGCCTGGATGGATCCGGAAATATCTTCGTCGAAACGATTCTCATCATTACCATCCGCGGTTGCTGACACAGGCACACTGAACCTGATCATGCTGAGGATGGTCATTTCTGAGTTTGCAAAGGATTTCCCAGGGAACATGGACCAAATACCTCCGCCTGAAAAGGTCAAGGGTATAACGTATGATCAGATCGAGGCACTGTTGCCGTTTGGGGATCCAAAGTTGGCTTGACTCAAACACTATCTCCGGAACACCTTGACAGCGCAAGAGAAACGCAAGAAGGTGATTAGATTGGTATATTGGCCACTTACCTAGTGGCTCATCGAACAGGTTAGCACTCCTTCACAATCCCACTTTCTGCCCCTCATATCAACTCTGACATTCAACTCTGACACACATCAACTCTGACATTTAACTTTGACTTCGACTCTTCGTATGACAATCACACTTACTGTGTGCAGTTCTGCCGCCTCTTAGACTTCAATTGTTTTGCAATCCATAGCTCAATGAGTGCTGATGCGCATACCTCCGTGAAGGAGTCATTTATCAACAGCGGGCCTTGTCTTGTCCTATCTGACAAGAAATGAGGGCTTAAACCTACATTATAATTGCCGAAATTCCGTCATGGTAGAACATGGTATAAATTACTCTTTGGAACAGCAGGTATGGTCGCATGTCCGGCGGATTGGTCGACAGCAAACGCAACGCACAACACCATTGGTAGACCTCAACACGATTGATCGGTTGATGGAAAACACCCAGTGGATGAAGCAATCTCCAATGATATATGCACTGGGGGTCCGCCAAAATGCTGCAAGTTGGGACATTGATCTCGATGCTGATCAAGTATATGATAACTTCATTGGAATCATTTCCCCACAGGCACTCTGGTCTGCTGTGATTGGTCAATATAACTATGTAATAATGGATGTTAGTTAATTTGTGATCTTTCTATACTTTCCACTTTCGCGTCAGCGCTTTTTTTCCTTCTGGGTTGGTTCTTGGGTTTAGGATCTCTCTTTCGGGTTCACAGTTTTGGTCTCTGTTTGGGTTTCCGGGTTCACCATGCTGGGTTTTGGGTCGCTTTGAGTTGTCTCATGGTGGTCTTTTTGAAAGTTTTCGAGCTATATAGATGACTTGTACCGAGGAATGGAGTGATTTAGTCGCTGACATTGACTGCCGACCAGCCTGACTGTGACTCTGACAGCAGCCATTCAGACAGCAGCCACTCTGACAGCAGCCACTCTGACAGCAGCCACTCTGACAGAAGCCCTATGACAACAACTCTGACAACGATCTGACAACTGGTCTGACAGCGACACTCCAAAGAGTTGACCATGACCATGCTCGGTGGACACAAAGTCTTCATCATTTTACAATGCGAAATCTCTATTGGTAAACGCTCTTCAGGCATATTGCCCAGCAAGTACACTACAGTGAAGGCGACAATAATCGATGGTTTTGGTACTAGTTAAAACCACATTGAGGTGACACCATGATGTTAAACTATACCGAAATCCCTGAAACCTGATACAGGCTAAGACAAACCCCCGAAGAGATAAAGAAGCGAACAAAATCAATGTGCAGTGCAGAAGCAGAATAGTCTAATCTATCAAGATATCCATGCCACCCAGTTGTAGGCGCAAGATTGTGGTGAGTGTATATTCACTTCAGCGATATGAGAGCCGATGACAGTGCCAAAGAGGGATGCTTTAACCCTTTCGAAAGCGACTTTGACTCGGCATACAATTGATGCGCTTGGCTGCAGAGCCGATATGTGGAGTAGCCACCGCTCTCTTCGTCCCGTTAACTGATATATTATTGTCGGACCGGCACTATTTGATGCATTTGGATGAGTGCCCAGTAGTAGCAGGCATTGTAGGGTAGTTAGGTAGAGAAAGTAGTGGGTAGAGAATGGAATTCTATGCCGTATGAGAGTCCGAACTCTAGTGCCTGATGGTGCTACCACAGCACTCCACAACCTATATATATACTACACACTCCCTATATAAAGTTGCCAAGATCAGCTGCAGTACCACACAGCAAATTACAATGGGTCCATGAGTTTGATTCATCTACCCAATCCTCGGGCCACACAGTAAACTACAATGGTTCTGTGACATTGATTCATCCATCTCAGTCATATGGCCCAGGTGTGAGTACAATATGCCAATCTAGCGGAACTCAGCTCTGACAAGGTTGCACAGACAGGTCGCTCTGACAAGGTTGCTCTGACAGGTTGTTCTGGCAGGTTGCTCTGACAGGCACATCCTACACTTCTAACAAGCACAGTGCCAATTTCGTATGGCCAATACTAGCTACTTACTCTACTTTAGATCCAGGAAGACTAGCGGTCACAAACCGGATATGGGATAAGAGTAGTCTGCAGCGTCCAACCAAACCTATCTCACCTGCCTTTGTAGGTATATGGGGGCTTAACAACAATCCAACACGAACTACTACCCATAGGGATATGAGTTGTCCAACACTCACCTGCGGAAGTTATCTCTTGAAAGTTCTTAGGCACCCACTCCCATACTTTGGAGTGCTGCACCGCAAATCTGATTGACCTCCAACCATGTGCAGTTTCATGATGCTATACTACTTGCAATGCAATATTCGAATTTTAAGGCCTTCATTTTGTTCACTCTCAGGTGGGGCCACTGGCCGTTGCTCGTGGAACACTGATGGAGAAATCTGGCGGGACTTGCGAGAGCACACCATTCATGACTGTTTCTGCCTCTTCGACTCGCATAGCAGTGAAGACCATACTGTGCCGTATCAAGATCCACCTGTGTGGTGGGATCCGCAGAGCAAGATCCCAGCATGGTTGTGGGAGAAGGGTCTCATACTGTGGCCCAACGTAGGGGTTTGTGGGCAACAATATAGTCGGGAAGATTGGCAGATAACTGAAACTTAACAAAGTGGTATAATATCAATTCTAACTTATGGAACCTATAAAAGTTACTCTCAACATGGGAAAGTCCGGTATAACTTTGACTCTGACATGAGAGACCCAATGTATATGGTATAACTCTGACAATTGCGTTAACCCTGACAATTTCCCTAACCCTAACAACCACCCTACGTGATACAGGACGCAACCCCACCTATAATACAGCATGACTTCAACTTGGACTTGGGAGAACCCAATGTATATGGTATAACCTTGACTCTGACAATTACCTTAACTCTGACAATTTCCATCACTCTGACAACCACTCTACTCTGATATGGGAAGCAACCCCACCTGCAATGCGGCATTACTTCAACTTTGACTCTGTAGAACCCAACGTATACGGTATGACTTCGACTCTGACAATTACCTTAACTCTGACAATTTCCATCACTCTGACAACCACCCTACTCTGATACCGGAAGCAACCCCACCTGCAATACAGCATTACTTCTACTTTGACTCGGGAGAACCCAATGTATATGGTATAACATTGACTCTGACAATTACCATAACTCTGACGATGTCCATCACTCTGACAACCACCCTACTCTGATACGGGAAGCAACCCCACCTGTAATAGGGCATTACTTCAACTTTGACTAGGTAGAACCCAACATATACAGTATACCTTGGACACTGACAATTTCACTGACTCTGAAAACCACCCTACTCTGATACGGGAAGCACCCCCATCTACAATACAGCATTACTTCCACCTTGACTGGGTAGAACCCAACATATACTATAAAACTTTTACTCTGACATTTACCTTAACTCTGACAATTTTCCTAACACTAAAAACCACCCTACTCTGATACGGGAAGCAACCGCACCTAGAATACGGCATTGCTTCAACTTTGACTCGGGAGAACCCAATGTATAAAGTATAACTTCGACTCTGACAATTACCTTAACTCTGACAATTTCCATGACTCTGACAAGCACCCTACTCTGATACGAAAAGCAACCCCACCTATAATACGGCATTACTTCAACTTTGACTTGGGAGACCCAACGTACACAGTATGTAATGGCACGGCTGCACTTGACGTATCCAGGGCCGGGTAATACCCGCTTTATATAGTCGGCTCGCCACGAGCCTTAGGTTTCTAGCAATAATCTTACCTCTTTACTACTCTACAATATTGACATCCTCGTGTGCAACCGTATCTACTGATATACCTTCCTACGAGGCCATACACGGGCGTATGCCTTTATACTATCATTGCTCTTACAATTTCAGATACGTTTCGCATACGGGATTTCATGAATTACCCCGTTCCGACGCGTCACAATATGCGCAATACATCATACAGATTCAGGAGCATCGATCGCATCAGCGAAGTGTGTTGATATGTGTATTGAATTGAGGATAACGGTAACAGAGATGATGTCGTGCGGAGTCCAGAGGCCAATCGGCCAGAGACGCGTCATGACACCGAAGAAGGAGAAATCGTCCGGAATTGACAGCCACAGATTGCAGAAGCAACTAGGCTTGGGAAGTACACCCAATTGAGGTTCACAGTGGCAGAGACAATTCCGAGTTGGTTCCAGAGGCCAGCGGGCCAGGAGACACGTCAATGACCAAGTCAATAGAAGTCCATTTCAACGAATTCATCATACGAGAACTCGAAGGCTATCAATTGCAGCATCAATGAGATTCGATAAGTTACCTTCCAATTGAGTCAATTGACGGTTACAGGGACGATTCCGGAGCCCATGTGTCCATAAGAGTTGCGTCACGGGCAATGCCAAAGCTGGCCCTTCTCCGAAGATTACTCCGATCCTGATCTGACAAGCGCAATCGCGTGCGAACTATCGAGACGACGCAGGCCACAATTGCACACACAAGTGCACCCACGGAGGATGAGGGAGGGTTTAAGAAATACGCGCGATTCACATCGACTGACATCTTTGACGGCAGTTGCAATCGTGATTGCCTTCCACACGACTTGATGGAGTCATCTATGTTACGGAAGCTGCGAAGAGCGTAAACAGGCACCTACCTCGAAAGAAGTGCACCTACAAAGGATCAGGGTGGATTTACGCGATACGCACAATTCACATCTAGCGATGCCACCAATGGCAGTTCCAATTGCAATTACCTTCTGCAAGACTCAACGAAGTTATTTATGTTACGGATGGTTAGGAGTTTCAGCAATGGCTTTGGGAGGTCAACAACTACGACTCAGAACAAGTCATCGATGCAACAGAGAAGCAGCGATCGCAGATCATGTGGCAGCTCCAAAAGGGAAGTACAATAACCCCAAAGGTTCTGAAGTGGCTAGCAGGTAAGATTCGCGATTACCATTGTCAATTATCGCGATCGGCACCTGATTGGACGACCAAATCGGATCGTTGTGAGGAGAGAGAGCAATCTGCGCCAACTGTATTCTATTTCGTTAAACAAGTCAACGAAAGCTGATCGCCAACGAGCGAAGACAGATCTGTGCCCATACAATGGCATACGAAGAAGGTTTTTTGGAATGCAATGGAGATGATTTATATTTGTAGCCGGGATTCTCAGGATCCACGGGGCTGCCGGAGGATGGACCATCTGGGCACTCTCAGGAGACGAGCAGATTCCGCATGTATTTAAAAAAAAAAGCGTGAAGAGGTTCAATTGATATGTCATATCCCCACATGGGAATGGACAGGTATTTGGTTGTCAAACAGTCCCGATTGGGTGAGGCACGGTCATTATTTGGTTGTCAGACAGTCCCAATTGGGCGTGACAAGTATGTGATTCGCTCAGTGAGCTTATTCAGACAAATTAGTGGCAACCGCGGTGGACGCACTGTGTGAGCTGGAGACTTAGTGTCGACTTGCAAAGGTTTCGACTTTTGGCTCTGCAACCCCATGGTGAGCGGAAGAGGTGGCAGTGGACCGGGCAGGCCATCAGGTATGCCCTGGGAATTTACCTGGATTACGGCTAGGGAGGAGGCGCGTTCCGAAGGTGGCTGTACTTCATATATACAAATACTTGGAGCTACTGCTATTGACGATCTACTGGCCAGTGAGCAGGTCGTTTGGACGTTCTTCCTAAGAGTGGGAGTTCATATAGGGCTGCTGGGAGTGACCGTGGAAAGCATCTCAAGTGGTGAGATAGGCACGAGGCACTGGACAGGCGAGCAGGGAGCAGCAGCGGCAACGGCCAGAAATAGGTACCCAAGGGTATACTTGTGTAAACGTTGTGGGCACGCCGAGACACGAAGGGAGTACTGGACGGCGGGGCTTGGCCCTATTCTGGCGAACAATTTTAAATCCGGGCTCCCGGATATTCCTTCAGACCACTCCACATCTAGTACGAATTGAGAACTAACGTTTGCAGATGGAGCCGGCACAACAACAAAAATGGTGCCTACACAGGATGGAGGTCATATCCCAGCTATATACGGAGAATGTGTGGAGGTTCTCGGCAAAGAGGCTGAGACACTCGTGCCGCATCGGTCAATTGACCATGCAATTGACTTGGAGCCCGGCTACAATTAGCCATTTGGGCGGATTCACAACTTCTCAGAGTTGGGTGGAGCGATATTCACCTATTTGCATGGATTGAGATCACGTGCTCACGAGGCCAGATCATGGATTTGGACTCAAAGATCCCATGCCATATGGACGGATCGATGAGTGGGTGATTTCTTATGATGCACAATATGTCACTGGATGGATTACGGGACTACGATAAAGAATCAATGGAAGACGGATATTATGGAGGTTAGTAAATATGACCTTTCGAGGGCTTACAGAGCTACAGGAGCAGTCATGGAATGCGACCAATACGAGCCCAATTACGCACAGGGTGGAAACGAATGGCTGGAACCAACTGGATCACAGCCAAAGATGGATTGCGGCCGGAGATGGATCGCACCCGGAGATGGATAGCAGCCGGAAATGGATCGCGGCCAGAGATGGATCGCAGCCAGAGAGGGATTGCGGCCCGAGATGGATGACAAGAGATGGATCCCTTCCGGAGATGGATCGTATCAAGATATGGATCTCGACCGGGTATGGATGGATGACCGGAGGTGAATGGCAGGAGATGGATCACGGGAGACGGATTACAATCAATCTCCTTTCCTATATCAAGCTATGAAGTTACAATCGAGCGCGGATTTACAGATATACTGTGTTCCAGCGGCATGGCTCCACCGAGTACGATGCCAAGCACTACTCAGAGCACTATTCAGAGCACTATTCAGAGATACCGAATCATGCACCTACATGCCCGAGTTCCAATGCCAAACACAATCCCAAATCAGATCCCGAGTTACAGCTACAATGCTGATACCACACAAGCCTTACGAGATTAATCTTTGGCGGAGCAACAATCTTTAAAGAGGGGGATGACAATGCCGGAATCGTAAAAATTGCTACTACGTATAATTACCATACCGGAAATGCAGGAACGAAGCACCATCAACCGCATTCACCAATAGAGAACGCTGGCAGCGGCATGTGCACCCAGAGAAGTGATGGCAAACACACCTACATATGAATCAAGAAACCGCATGTCCAAGTTACAATCCGGAATGAGATCCCGACTCAGTCTTCGCGATCCTGACTCAGTCTCGACAATCCCGAGATACACAGATGCTGCTGGAAATCGACTTCAGAATTAATCCAAGCCTATCGATATGGCACCCGAAGAAGCGGTAATTGATTAGTCGTCGGCGGAGGTGTGACGTACAAATGGGGGATGACCTTACCAGAATCAACAACAACCCCAACTGCAAGCAATCACCATACCGGAAATGCTGGGAGGATGCACCTTGGAGCGCACTTACCGGTAGAGAATCGCAGCTGGAGATTAGTCAATGAGCGTACCTTGGAAGACATCACTAGCAGAGTCAACATGTGTACGTGGAGAAGAGTCAACAAGCAAAAACGACGATGTGGATACCCAGACAAGTGACAGCAAGCACACCTGGAGAAGCAGCGGAAAGCATACCCGGAGGAAAGCCAGCTAGCGCACCGAGCACTTGGAGGATAATCAGTGCAACTGCAAGAGCACCGGAGAGATGATGAGAAGATCAAGCGAGTTTGATCTATGCCAAACGAGTGCAAATATGGCTACCAAAGCAGTTCCGAACGAGACCGAAAATGATCTCCGAATGTACCAAATAGTCTACCGAACAGCAACGCAAGAGACAGTCGCTGACTGCCATCATGAGAGACAGTTGAGACGACTACCGAGAGATGATGACTGAGCATAGCGACCAAGATCATGGCCCAATGACTCAATATTGGGATTGAATAAGAGGATTATCGGGAGCCCTCTACCGAAGGCACCGACTGGGATGTTTACCAAACGGCTTACCGAAATGAATGCCGAACGACCATACTGGAGGACTATAAGCCTGCTTGGCCGATGCTGAAGGATTATGAATATAACTACTAACGGACACCGTGTGAGAGCCACCGGCTGCAAGAGATGATGTTAGATATCCAGGCTAGCCTATAAAGCTATGCATGAGGATCTGGAGAGCACGAGGCTCGGGAGAGCGCAAACACGCCTGAATACATATGTGCTATGAATGACCATTTGTTGAGAAGCTTACGAGATAGATACGAGGTCATATATGATTGACCATCACCAACGGCTATGATACCGAATGCAGAAGCTGCCAAAGCAGCAACAATGATCACTGACAGGCTGGGCCTGCGAAGTTGTTCACGAGGAATTGAGAGAGCTCGAGTGCTAGCGCACTTGAAAGTATAGTTAGTATGACCGGTTGCAGGAATACTTACAAGTTACATATACCGATGCATTGGCGATGGCAATGACGATGGCAATGACGAGCAGCAAGCTGAAGCCACCATCGATGCCGCCGAGTCAAGATGAGGCTCCTACTATGATTGGGGATTTCACTGAGATTATTGGGTTTAATTCCGACAATGATTGACACTTGGTACAAGTCACGAGTGCGAGATTGAATGGTCGGATCCCAGACATTCCGGAAGTGTAGATATGGAGGACGGTGTCATTTTGGATGTTTCTTTCTTTCTCTTTTCTTCTCTTCTGGTTACTTCTTTACTGTATTACTTCTTTGGATCTCGGCCCAGTACAAATGGTGTCGGCACGGGTTGTTACCATCTCCGGAGACAAGTCAAGTGGAGGTGGAGTTTCTCCGTGCGCCGGATCCGCCGAGTGGCTACCATATGATACTGATCGGTTGTGGGACTTATGGGTTCGTATGTTTGCGCACGTTGAACGGTTATTTGATTGTTGTCATTTTTTTCAACTCTTGTACGGGATTATGCAGCCCAGGGGTCTGCACATAAAGAGGGGGATAATGTAATGGCACGGCTGCACGTGACGTGTCCAGGGCCAGATAATACCCGTGTTACATAGTCGGCTCGCCACGAGCCTTAGGTCTCTAGCGATAATCATACCTTTATACTGCTCTACAATATTGACATCCACGTGTGCAACCATATCGACTGATATACCTTCCTACGAGGCCATACACAGGTGTATGCATTTACACAGTATAACTTTGACTCTGACAATCACCCCAGCTCTGACAATCACACTAACTAACAATCACCATCAGCAAAAAGTGGAAACGGTATTCTGCGCACTCTGAGCATTTTGAAGCATTGTGAAAGTCAAGTTCGCGTTTAGTCGATTTTGTCGGGTGCAGTTATACGAATCATACTCAGCGATATTGCATCCACAATATGACGGGATTTCCAAACTTCGTATAGTGTTCCAAAATAGGTATAGCCTAGTTGGATACATTTCTTAATTGATTAAAGTCAGCTACTTTTATTTTTGAAAAATGTAATGAACATAGAATA
>Ga0307512_10007089_pt1 | contig 11166 bp, 10 predicted proteins | sample 14_EM_MG_FD_200267 | JGI IMG/M metagenome (GOLD analysis project Ga0307512, IMG submission 200267) | Populus trichocarpa ectomycorrhiza microbial communities from riparian zone in the Pacific Northwest, United States - 14_EM | ecosystem: Host-associated > Plants > Roots > Unclassified | place... | reverse complement strand
CTGCAGGCTTGGCCCAATCAGCCTCCAACTTTTTCCTGCTTGGCGTCTGCGGCATATTCGGGATTGGTCGATCGGGCGTTGCCGGCCTCTTCACCCCCTTCCCCTTATTGCGCTTTTTTCCCTTCTTGGTTGGCGTCATGTAGGGCGACTCTTCCCTCCACTCCACCTCCGTCATCATATCATCTTCGTTGTCGCTGCTATCGCTGACTTCGAATTTTTTCTGAATGGGTGTGTAGACTTTCCGGGTCTCTTCCATTCCCCCCTCCTCTTCGGCGTGTTGTGTGGCATTTTCCTCCGACTGGATATACCTGCGCGCAATAATTCCAGTGCTCGCCCTAGGAGTCAAAAAAGGATCCTCCGTAAGTTCGTTTAGAGCACTCAAAGGTAGCCCCATAAGACTACCCTCATAATTCGTAGACGGTCGGGGGGACAAAACCCTCTCCCTTGGTGTTTGCGATGGGAAGGAAATTTCACTTCCCCCGTAGTTCGTAGTTGGTGGTGGTGAAGACAGCCTCGACGATTCTTGGCTATCTACGCTTTTGCTTCGTTGTCTCGTGATTCCCGTAACTCCAGTTTTTCCCGTTAAGTCGGAGTACGCTCTCATTTCGTCCAGGTCGCTGGGTAGCTGTCCGGACTCAACCCTGGAGGTCGCTTGACTATTCTCGCGTCTCCTCAACTCATCTTCGATCCGTGCTTTATGTTGCCCGTATTCGAACTCATCATTTTTCTCTTCGGCCCTGAGCCTCTCGTACTCTGCCGTTCCAAAAAACTCTTTCTCTTCCCGGGCTACCTCTGAATCGGTAGCTCCATCTTCATCAGACACCGTAAGTGATCCGGTGATCTTATCGAGTAGGCCACCGATGTGGCTGCTGGAAGTCTGAGATTCGCCGGTGGATTCTTCAGCCATTTTCTTATCGAGTCTTTCCTTAGCCCTTTGGAAGGTAGACGTCTTTCTAGCTCCGAAGAGGCTCATCGTGGTTGGCTTCTAAGCGGTTGAAGTTCGTTCAACTGAAAACCGAAGCAAAAATTTTCTCGCGATGTCAAACTTGATTGGATAAAATCGGTCTTGGCAAAACTAAAAGGTGGTGTGGTGTGTTGTCGGAGGTATGTTTTTTCGCTGGTGATGAAACCCAATAACTCTCCCAGGTAAAAATTTCTCGCAAAAAGAAACTCCACAACATACATAGCTCCTGAATACGCACCGATGTTTGGAGCACAGTTTAGTCTCGACGCTGATGGAAATAGCTGGATGAATGCCAGCCAGACCAGTCACACCCTTGTCTGAACCCCAAGGGATGGGAATGGGCCGCCGATGCATTATTTGGTGTTTACCAAGATTCAAGAGACCGGCCGGCGTTCTACCATTCCCGTGCTCGATGAAGTCGAGAAACTTTGAAATGATGAACGGCAGCTCGTTTTTCATCTCCATGGTTTTGTTGCAGGTTCTGTAGTTGGCTGGATTGGGGACTTGAGCGCGGAGGTGTCGGTGCAGCAATTAAGCTACCGAAGCCTGTTAATGTTTTGATGTATTCTAGGAGGTTGCTAACGTAGCTGGTGTGGGTGAGGGTTTGTTATCGTGCTCCTTGAGGGTACAATACCAATACGATCACGCTATGTGTACCCGAGAATGCAGACTGCGCCCCCTCAGCATAGCTTTCAACGCTAGAGTAGGGCAGAGACGGCGTTTGTACTTATGGCTGGAGCTTCAAAGCATCTACAGACTGGAGTGCCCACCTACCACCTACATTCCACGGGGTTTTAACGTTGGTCAACTTGAGGATGTGGGTATTCCATGCGTTGTCAATCATAATTCTTCACTCGGAGCACACGACTCCCAAATCAGGTCTCGAGATCAAGCTAGTACACATCTTGGGATTGCGGTATGTACCCGGGTCCTGCTACTATTGGAACTTCAGGTACATCCTTCGCTGTTGACGAAGAAAGATGGAGGCACTAAAGCTTGTGCTCTCGCCGAGTACGAGAAGGTAGCTAGGATTGACAATAAAGAGCTGAGGTATTCAAGCGACAAAGAACCTGAAGATAAAAGGGCAAAGAGGTGTCTGACTGACGCTAGTGTTAGATCTGCGCGGACTATCCCAACCACCGTAGGCAGTACTACTGACTCAGGGTATGTATTCGGGTAAATCTCGAGGCAGACGAGGGGTGAGTGAGGGGTCGTTGGGCACGACTTTGGGTCGCCGCAGCCAAATTCAACTGCCCAGCAGATTAGAAAAATCTAAAAGACACTATAATAACTGTACTGGAGTACTGTTGACTTTAAGAGGGAACGGTCAAGTTGACGGGCGTGAATGACCTTCAAAGTTTGACCGTCCAGAAACACTCCGCCTGAACGTATGCTTCACCGAGTGAGATTGTAGTAAAAAAAATACCGGCCTCGATAGTCAGCGATGATAGGTTGAAAAAAGCTCGGTTAGACGATGAAAATTAACCTGTTTTATGTTAATAGGAGTAGAACTGATAGAGTGATTGATGGGGTTTACTTGTATGGTAATTTGTTAAGTATAAAACGGGCTGCAAAGCTTTTGACAACCTAGAAAGTTTTGGAGATTTAACCTCCCCAATGCTTAAACCGCCAGAACCATATCCAAACCTCACTTTCGGTCCACATAGCCGCATTTAACATGGCCAACACCAAACTCCGACCCAAAACCAACCGTTCCTATTCATCGAAACGGAAACCGCCGCCGTGAGTCCCCACCCTGCAGCAACCCCACGCTCACATGACCCGTGTAACGCAACGCAGCCTCAACACCACCACCTCGCCTCGCACCGCGACACCCAGCCCCACCACCCCAAAACCCATCAAAACCATGGCCGAAAAGGACAAATTCAAGTACAAAGTCGAGATCCAGCAGATGATGTTCGTCTCTGGCGAGACCGGCGAGCCGTCGCCGGAAACAACGGGGATAATCGAAGAAATGGTTCGGGGACAAGTGATAGAGATGGTCGCCTCTCCCCCTCACCCTCCTTTTCCCTCTCCCGCCAACACTTGTTGACCGCGCAACAGCTCCTACAATGTACGCAACTCGCTGCGCGTCGCGGCTCCCGCTCTATCTCCACCGACGACCTCATTTTCCTCATCCGCCACGACAAGGCCAAGGTCTCGCGACTACGTACCTATCTCTCCTGGAAAGACGTGCGCAAGACGGCGAAAGAGCAGGACCCAGCTGGGGGCGGGGGTGCGGCAGAACCTGGCGACTTGATGGAGGAGGCAGCAGTGGGCATCGGGTCCGGGCCGGCGCAGATAATGAAACAGAAGAAGACAAAAGTCGGGTTACCATGGGAGGTGGGGTCATTTTTTTCCGAGACCGTCCCGGAGCGCGAGGACGACGAGGACGAAGACGAGCTGGAGGCGAACCAGGCTACATTGCAGCGGCTAAAGAACGCGGATGAGCGCACGCGTGGGATGACACGGGACGAGTACGTGCACTGGTCAGAGTGTCGGCAGGCGAGTTTTACGTTCCGCAAGGGGAAGCGGTTCCGTGAGTGGGCAGGGTTTGGAATAGTCACTGAGGCGAAACCGAATGATGATATCGTGGACATTCTGGGGTTCTTGACGTTTGAGATTGTGCAGACGCTCACGGAGGAGGCGCTGAAGGTTAAGGAACAGGAGGATGCCGTGCAGAAGGAGCAAAGTATGCGGAATAGCAAGAAGAGGAAGAGGGAGGAGTTCTTGTTCCATGCGCAGGAGGGGAGGACCCCAATTGAGGCTCGACATGTAGTGGAGGCGTTCAGAAGGCTGCAGACGCCGAAACCAAAGAGTCGGGCGATGAGGAACTTCTCTGGAGGTGTAATGAAGAGTAGGTTGAGCTTGGTATAGATGGATGCCAGCGAGTTGGGAGTTCTATGGAGTTTTTGGATACGGGTAATGTGAGTAATGGCACGCGCACCCCGCGGCTTATGTTTGGTTTAATGGCTCTTTCTTCTAATATACGGATCTATATATCGCTTGGCCTACAAACGGCTTTCAGGCGCTTCAGACAACGTCTCGTTACATAGTAGCATAAACTGACAGGTCCCTTCGTTACATGCCCGGAACGCAAAGACTTTTGAACCCGAAAGCAAATAGACCAAATAATCGTAGCCTATCGTTACTCCCATACCCAGACTTCGCTTGCGGTGGTCAGGAGAAGCTACATAAATAGCAACGTTTATCGTGGTAATGCCGCGTATTATAGAGCTTCTATGGATCCCCCATCGCCGCAAGAGGAAAACGCATCTAAGCCACCGCCTCCTTCGACTACTTCATGCTCTACTTCATGCTTGGACGCTTAGTGTACTTAACTAACTTTGCGTGATGGCGGGTTGCTTCCAGTAATAGACGCCAAGGAGACCACTTTCGGATACCTTATCCACGTGTGACTCTGCCACCCTCCGGTCTGGACCCTACTGCGATCGTCTCAACGACTTGCCGTCTAAGCACATGAGAATCAGCACAGCTTACCCGGAAGCTGCTTGGCTCCAAATGTCATGACTTCAACTAGCTGCCTGGAAGTAAATACAACGGCGGTTTTGCGGACGAGCCGAATAAAGTGGTGCTAACAAGTGTGGCCCCGTAAGACCCAGTATGCAGGTGTTTGACAGGGCTGGTGAACCCGCTCTAACACAAGCATTCGATCATTTCAGCCACGAATAAAACACATGTGCCAATGTGAAAGAATACGCAGCGAGGACAAGACCGGCAGGGGTCGATTGTTTGAGGTCCGCTAAGATGCTGTCGAAGTGCCTCCACACCCAAGGTCGTCACGATATAATGGTTGGTTAAGGAGCTAGAAGTTATCGTTTATTGACTACTTGTAGGACTATGATACTGCTATTCAGCTCCCTACAGCCAAAAAAGCCTTTTGCTTCATCAGACTACAAGTACAACCAACTAGTGTTGACCACGAAACGAGACGAGACTTGAGAAGTCCCGTGGGCCCGAGACTTAGGATAAGTCCCGCCCGCGATCTCGAGACCATTTTAGTAACTGTGAAGTTGGCCTAATAGTGGGGTTGAGTTTCTTTGATGGCTTCTTGGGGTCGCTCGGGGTCTGTGTGCTCGTCTCCATCCAATGAATAAAATAGCTGCTCGATTTAGTCTCCGAGTGTGGTACATACTCAATGCAGAATACCAGTTATCAGACCTACTCTACCCCTATTCCCGGCAAGAAGGGGTAAAATAATGCAACTGCGTCCTATTTTTCATCATAGTATATCACTCACATATATCACGTATATCAAACATTCCCGAAACGAACCGAAAAAAAATATCCCGAGACATTTTGTCTCGTAGTGTGCCTGGTATCATCCTGCCCGGGACATCTCACTTCGTAGGAAACACCACTACCAACCCCCAAGCACATCTATTCGCCATCATTTCCGTCCTAGATCACACGACTGTGGAAGTAAAGCTCGTGTTCGTTGATGGAGAAGTCAGGATTAAAGACAGTACATGGCATCAGTCAAATTATGAAGAGCAACTTCCAGACCGCAAAGTGAGGGTAAAGAGTTGGGGTGACAAGCCGCAAGCCGGCTGAGTCGCCATTCAGGAATTCCAACGTCTTAATCACTGACTGCTGTGCCAGTATCTTAAGACCATGGTGTGGTTGTCCACACGCTTGAAAGAAGCCGAAGATCCAGGCGTATCGGCCGTAGACGCTGTGGAAGAGGAGGGAGCATTGGTCAGCTGCGTGCGGTATCGACAAGCTTTATACGGCGGTAGCTTAGTTGGGCATCTTTCGTGATTCCTTGCTTGTAGGTGGATTTGTGTGTGCTATGTGGTGCGCCACTTTGTCGTCAATGGAGTCGAAGACCCATCGGTCGGAGACTACTATCTGCCAATATAAACCCCAATCAGCTAGAGCCCAATACCCACTATTGTACCGACACTAACTACCTCTTTGGCGGAGGGGAACCTTGCTCTTTGCGGTTTAACGCTCTCAAACACCGAGACTCTCTCCATCTGTTCTCCATCTGTTCTCCACCGACTCTGCTACAACCTTCTACCAATTGTTCTCCTACAAGCTCTCGTCTTTTGGCTCACCTGCCACAATGTTCGTCTTGCGGTCCGGCTCCAAAGCCATCATTGATCTTCCATGCCCTCTCAGCCGATTCTTCGCCGTTTGTTCAGCACGAGCAAGATTGCTAAGCTAAACACAGCCAGCATGCTGGTCTCGTTTCTTCTGCACTGGCATCCGTGCCAGCCACGCACACCACTCAGTGAGTTTCTGCTCAGTCGTCCCGATGCCGTGTATTGTTTTGTTGATCACAGTAGACGCTTTCGACTCCCCGACCGGCTGCGTCCCTTCTGCCAACAACCCGTTTAGTACCTCGACAGCTCCCCACTCCACATCCCACGCCTCAGCTCCTGACACTTCGTCGATCGGCCGCGTCATCTTCTAGAACGGTAAGTTGGACCTCCTCCCCATCGGACATTGATCAACTGATGCCGGTAGATATCGTACTCAAGTCCAGCCCACGCGGAATCTACCAGCATCTAGAGTCCCACTTTCCCTCAATCTCTTCTCTCAAGCAGACAAATGGACCAGACTTAGATACGTGGCTCAATGAAAACTTAACTCCTATGCTAGCCGAGAAATATTGAGAGGTTTCCACCAGTCCGGACGGTCCCGGCCTGGGGTAGGGCTTAGTCCAGTCCAGTCAAACAGGAAGGTCGGACTGGGCTAGACTATACTGGGGCGGTTCTGGGCTGGACTGGTTTGTAACCATATATTTTGGTGGAGGGTCCCAGTCTGGAGGGTAGACCAGACCAGATGGGTCCAACAGGAAGGTCGAACTGGACTGGACTATACCAGGACGGACTGGTCCACCCCCGGACCAGTGGAAACATTGCCTAGCATGCCAGTGAGATCCCCATGGATGTGGCGAGTACTACACAGTGTTCCGAAGCGGCCAGGCCAGCTGCCGGCCAGATACAGGCCACCCTAACTAAGGCCACCATCGACCTAGGCCAGCTTAGTCCATCCCTTATAAAGCCTGGGTCGGTCTGCAGATATCTGCAGACCTGCCAAGGCCATTCTTTGCCTGCAGTCACCTGTAAGATGTGTCTATATGTATGTCGATCATCAGTTTTTCTCGTATGTCTGAATATATAAGGCGACACCTTCATGTTGGTACCTAAAACTATGAGTAAATCAGCTTTAGTCATTCATTTTATGAATGTCACACATGGTCTACTGAGGTTTCAACCCCTGCATCACTGACCGCCAGATATCTGCAGACCGGTCAGGTCAAGTCTGGCAGATCTGCGGCCGGCCTTGGCATAGTCCGGCCCAGATCATGCTCTGATCTGGCCGGACTAGCCGCTTCGGAACACTGGTACTGCAGAGGAGTATGCCGAGACCGTGGCCGAGAAGGCATGGGAGCTCGTTGGAGTTTGCGAAAGGCTTCTAAAGCATGGTCTCGTCAAGCCGAATATGTGAGGCCCCCGTCCATATAGAGTGTAATACTCGAGTACTGACGTGAAATGTGTCTAGCACTTTATTTCACCGAGCCACTCACTGCAGAGGAGGGTGGAGAGCTTCTTCTTTTCGAGCCGCGTATGCGAGACTCTCATTAAGAATCAAGAGTGAAATGCTGACGAGAGTGTGTCTAGCGCCGCGCTCCGCTAGTGTTCGGCACAAGATGAGATATCCCGAGTTCCCGTCTCGCGCCAAAAGCCCGAGCTTGACGAGCCTTTGATACCTACGGGATGAGACATCCCGGGATATTTTTCAATATGCCTCGGGATCTCTCATGATATCATGACCGAGTCATCGGCTAAAGAATTCTAAATCTCTACAAAAACACGTCTCTACATCTTCATCTCCGGTAAAGCACTACTCATCTCCGAGCCCGTCAAAGCTACATAACCGTGAATACTCATCTTACCTATCGTCACGTCTGTACCAACTAGCAATACCATATGTGAGGTAGGAAGAGCTTGAATAAGAGTAACCTCGTAGTGAATATATGTACACGAGATCTCGGGAGCTCAGGCAAGACCGCTCTCAAGTCCCGGGCCCGCGAGCTTAAAACGGGTACGGAACGAGATATCCCAGGCTTAACTCAGATCTCGTCTCGTCTCGTCTCTACGCTCCGCCAATGACCCGACCGCGACAGGAATTGCAAAGGCTGAAGAAAAAGTAGATTAGGACATCACAAAAGCCAAGGAAACGCGAATATTCGAAGTAAACTACAAGTGTACAGATATGGAAAGGAAACCACAATGGACCATCGATATCACAATAACTAGCAATGCGAATGCTCTATGAACTCTGGCCAAATGATTTTTAAGGCGAGCCAGCTTCTGACCGGTTTCTTGTGTACATCATCTGTAATTGTTTGTAGACCTGCTGGACGGTCATCTTGCACATCGGAGTATCCGATCTGGTTTGCTTGTTCTTAGCAGCAGCAATCCAGCTCAAGAAGTATTGTATGACTAAGTAGTCAGTGTTCAAATCGGGAAGGGTATTATCAAGGTTCTCTTCCAAGATTTCTTATAAAAACAGAGCCTCTTTATAACTAATGCAAAAGTAATTTTATACATGATGGCAGATACACCCTACTGAGTACCGACACCCAATGGTTGATACACGTTTATACATGATGTTTAAAATATACAATATTGCCGATATATACACAGGCCAGTACCCACCGAGCGTCAAGAAGTACCTGAAGTTCGACTCTAGACGACCAAACAAGAGCTCCTATTCCCTTTTTCACGGGTGCATCCTTTATGAATTATCAAAAAACCAAGTACCTTCTGATAGGCGTAAGTAGTTTGTACTCCGCTGCAATAGCCATCCAATCAGCAGTAAGGTATAGGGTACTCGAGTGTTCTAATCCTTTATCCCAGCTAATCACACTCGTAGCCGAGGTTCCGAGAAAACTTGATTTTCGTTCAGGGCTATATCTTTTTTATTTAGCCGCGCTCACAAGCAAGCCGAGTGCCTGCCTAAGTCCTTAGAATCAACTTGTCCGAAACCGATATCCACTCGATCATAAGGCTGATTGCATAGCGTATCTAACCAATCAACGCTGGCGATTACGTTGCATATGGCTATCCAATAGTGAGATCTTGGAATGCTCATGCTAAACTTCGAACGGAATCAATCTTCAGGGGTTTGGCTGACAACCGGTAGGGCTGACCCACCACCACCAGTTACTGGACGTAAAGTAATTACCCAAAGTATGTGTTTGCTGGCACTCTACATGCTAGCCGATTCAGCTGTCTGACTCTGGTTCTCGGCGGTCAGATTCACCACGTTGATGGATCCACTGCTATAACAATGCTGAGTGGCTGCTGTCAGCGATATGCTTTGCGATACCCGAGCTGAAGTGCGGATCCAGCTTGGAAGTGGGAAGCTCCATTGTTACAGCCAACTATTCGGCCAAGTTCCTGACCACAGTAGTTCTAGAGAGAAACTCGAGTCGTACATACTTAAATCGCGTCGTGGATAAGAATCCCCAAATTAGCAATTATTGTCGATCTTGTATGCGCCACTTGCATCTACGGCTCCCACGACCTGAGACAAGCAGACAGTCGAAAAAGGAATTATGAAGTTTGCAAAGCTCCCAATTATAACGGGTCTTGATATGTATAAAACTTATGATTTTGTCTCACTGCAGAAGCGGTTCAGCCGGCACATAAATACCGCTGTTTCCCCTCGAAAACTGTCATCAGAGCTACCTAGAAAATACCACAGAGTCCATTGCAAGCTGCAGATAACACCCAGAAATGACAGCCCAAACACCAACCAAGCAATGGGCAGACGGTCCCTTCCCGCTGATGCCGACTGTCCGTGCCACCGCCAAAGACGTGAGTCCTCTTGTCTCCGCCGCAGCTCCTTTCCTAACAGACCGTAGAAATCCGACCACTTCGTTATCGCCGCGACACATATGGCGTGTATCCACAACGTCATCCTACGTTGCCTAAACAGCATCTACCTACAAGCCCCGCACATCCCCCCCTCCGATAACGCCGACTTCATCACCTATTGCCAACACTGGTCCGGGCTTCTACACGCGCACCACGAGGGCGAAGAACACTTCTTCTTCCCCAGCATCGAGGAGTGTACAGGGGTCAAGGGGATAATGGAGCCGAACGTGGAGCAACACAAAGCCTTCTCTGTAGGCCTCGATGAATTCGATTCCTATCTCTCCTCCACCGCGCCCGCCGAGTTCTCGGGACAAAAGTTGAACGAGATAATCGACACGCTTGCGATCCCGCTGACAGAGCACCTAACCGACGAGATCCCGACGATCATGGGGTTGCGTCAGTACGGGGATAAGTTCTCGATTTTGGATCTGATCAATAAGGAAGGCGAAAAGGTTATGGCTAAGATCGCGAAGACGACGTTATTGTCGATTATGACTGTGAACTTGGATCATGGGTTTGAGAGGGGGATTCATAGTGATTTCCCGCCTGCTCCGTGGTTTGTTAAGTTGCTTATGAGGTGGATCTGGCCGGTTCCAAATCGGAAATTGTGGAGGTTTGCGAGTTGCACTGCGGCGGGGGTGAGGAGAGAACTGCCTTTTGCGCCGGCGAAGGTGGATGAGTAATACTGAGCTAGGATAGAGGGGAGCTGTTAGAGAAGTTGGTAGCTGTAATTTGTAATTTGTAATTTAGGTGTAGTTTATATTTATTCGTGAAGAATGTGATGTATATGTTCCAACCCATTGACGAAGCCACCAGCTACATTTCGCGAACTAGACTAACCGGTTAGCGATATTTTGTCCCGTACGTAAATTGAACGAGAGATTTGCGAACTAGTTAACATATACGGGCTCATACCATTTGAAGTCATTAAAATTTGCAGGGGTGGTCATGCATATGATAACTGACTTAATAACCTCTCTTGAACATCAACCGCTAAGGCTTCATCGAGTTACTTCACGAAGTCTTCCTTGCGCTGCCTCTGCCGAGCGTAACGGTTGGCTCGTCTGCCTGGACCCGCAATTCGGGAAAGTGTACATGTGTCAACGCAATCTCAGGGGGGGGGAGGCGGCAGTGGACTTACATACGTTCTCTTTTCTTTTCTTGTCTTTTCCTTTCTGGTCCATCTCTCAACTTTCATATGTCAGCGGGGATGAAGGGTAGCGGGGGGGGAGCTCCGCCATCTAGCCGGCTCGCCCGGAGGCGGAGGGGGTTATCATGGTCCTG
>Ga0307512_10007087_pt1 | contig 11173 bp, 7 predicted proteins | sample 14_EM_MG_FD_200267 | JGI IMG/M metagenome (GOLD analysis project Ga0307512, IMG submission 200267) | Populus trichocarpa ectomycorrhiza microbial communities from riparian zone in the Pacific Northwest, United States - 14_EM | ecosystem: Host-associated > Plants > Roots > Unclassified | place... | reverse complement strand
CTCTGTGCTGGCTGGACGCAATCTTGATGGGCTGGCTCTCGGCTGGCTGGACGTAATGTGAACCGGCTGAGTGCTGGCTGGATATCATGGGTTTTGGGGTTTAGGAATCTTTTTTACCGAAGGGGGCGGCGAAGCCGCCACCATACCTAGTAGTGCTTACGGCTATGACTTACAATATGGAGAAAATGTTTTGCAATAAGTGACCGATCCATGAATGCACTTTGGAAACACGAAGTCAAAAAAGCCAATAAATACCAACACCCCCAGTTATGGTAGAACGCATCGCATAGCAGCGCCACAGCACTATAAGTCGTCAGAAACTTGAGCCACCCGTATAATTAACCCAATCGAAGCCAGCTTTGGTGCCATGAAAATACTGGCATCTACCTCGAATTCTTCCTCCCAGTAACAATATGAACCTCGTCATCCTTGATAATGCCCTTTTTGTCATCTTGGAACACGAGCTTCTGAGAAGCGATGTTGAAGCTCGCTTTTGCCGTGTCTGACTCAAGGTGATTGGCCGAACACCCGGATCTGGCGTCGAGATCTAAGAGTGGTCCTGCCTTTGTTTTTACCTTGGCGTGACTGTGGCGAGTAGCCGAGATAATCGAATTCGAATCAACAGTCCGATCATCGTCGTCATCGTGATCCTCATCCTCTTCTGCAGAGCTACTACGCTGGAGTGTGCTGGGACGATAAACGGAATCGTTGTTCCGGTCCTTCTTGGACCAAACTCTAGACAAGAACCCACGAATCCCGGATAATCCACTCTTAGAATCCTCACCGATGATCTTTGCCCCAATACGCATGAAGGAGGAAGAGCGCATAGAGTTCGACTGGTACTTCGGGAATGAGGTGTAGGACTCCTGTTCGCGGGGAAGAACGTCGAACTGCTCCCATTGGGGCAAATTTGATCCGTGGATACTGCTAACGCTACTGATACTGGCGAGGGAGACTGTCGAGTCTGTACGTTGATGGGTAATGCGTTTCGTTGGTCGTGGTTGCTTTTGCCAATCCACTTTGGTGAGATGATACTGTAGGGTCTCATCGGCGGAAGGAATGATAGGAGGACTCGGTACTTCTGCAGGGAGTACATTCTCAGAGTAGAGAGCCGCCGTTGGATGATCTGTTTTTGCTTTTACTGTTTTCCCGGCACAGGTTGACAGGGGATTCTTCGCAACGGGCAAAAGTCCAGTTGATGCCGAGCACACTCCAGTTTCGGGGACTTCGGAACTATCAGGAATAACTGTCTTCAAATGCTCGATGTAGTGATTGCTAGGGTGGTTTTGATCTATCTCATCGGTTGCAACCTCTGAGCCACCGCGGGTCTGCATATCAAAGTTCTCATCGTCTTTGTTGGTTATTCTAATAGTTGGTCTTGATGATGTTGGTGGTGACCCTCCGCTGTTTGATGTAGGTGGGAATACGAAATTCAGGTTACTACGGGGTGATGGGGCTGAAGCTGAGATCGGAGCTTTCTTCAAGGGTACTAAAACTTAAGTGTCAGTCTTTTATAGCCTGGGCGAAATATGTAAATGCTTACATGGGTTATGACTCAACGGTAATGGTGCTGAACATTTCTCGGCCCGGGTGGGTAGTTGAGATGACGAGAAACCCGAGCTCCACGAGCCACTGGGATTACTAACCGCATATTCGTTAAAATGTAGGCTGGGGTCAGGTCCTGTCCAAGGAATACCGGGTCGTTTCTTGTCTGGTGATAGCGGATTGAAGATATTATTACCACCATACTGAGGAGTGCTGTATATATCGTCAGCGACAGACTAACAGAACTAAACGGGCATCGATGGAAGTAACCTGACGGAGGACAGAGCAACAGGTATCTGTGACGGCGTGGATAGGATTGTGATTGGAGAAGACATTATTATATAGATAGTTTTGATGATGAGTTATGGATGTGACAGTAGCCTTTAGTCTAGAATTTATCGCTGAGCCTCACTCGGGATGAATGATTTGGCCCGAGCACTGAACTTGGGTAACAGTGGGTGATGGCAGGTGATGTAGGCAAGTAGCAGTAGCGTTAACTTCCAAAGAAATGACAATCACACAACGGTATAATCGACATCAATTTTCAATCGACCCAATACCAACATTTGGAGTGCAAATCTAAAATAAGTACTCAGGGTAACTAAAGCCAGTCCATTTCATCTATTAGTCAAAGCAAATAAGCAGGGAGCCAGTACTCAGCTGCGGAGCAAGTTATAACAGCACAACTACTGTCAAATGGCGATTGTTTAAGTCGATAACCATTTTGTGTCTGGTAGTGGGATACTCGTCCCGGACGATGTTATCTATATCTGAAGGGTCATACTTCCGTGACATAAATGACCCCATGGCAAAAAAACTCGACGTAAATTGATGAATTGCCTATTTATATTTCAAGGGACTGAATGGTGGTTACAGCAAATAAAAACCCAGAAAATGCCCAATCAACGATCAACTATCACTCCCCACTTAAAACACTAACAACCAAAAGGATTCTCTTAGTATGAAAATATCCCCGTATCTTTGAGCATGAACTCAGAACAATTATTGAAATCGTCTGTGGCCAGCCAAGGTTAGCCAGCATGGCTATCGGGTTCGTAAATAGTGAATTTCGAAGTACCTAGAAGATACTCACTAGGAGATTCAAATAGCATACGTCGTAGGGCGGTGGCGCAGGAACTCGCCTCATATTGTATTGCCAATACACCTACTGTATGGTATTAGTATTTCGATTGTGTAACTCAACGCTGATTCTTACTATTCTGCGGCCTTCATAAAGATCTCCAAGAGAAGATCACCACCCTCAGTCTCGGCCCAAAGTTTCACTACCGCAAGAACATCCTTGTCGCTATCGATGTCGTGTAGCGTGACAGTTTGCTCTCCTCCACGCTCGACTTGTGTGTCATCTGTAGTCACCGTATGTAGAGATCTCTCGTGCAAATCCCGGTGGCTGTGGTTGGTAATGCTACCCTGCTTAAGGGTTTGCACTGCGTGGGCTATGACAATTATATGTCAGCCTATTTCATGCCTGTATGCAATCAGCAGAACCTAGCACAACTATGCACCTTGCGTCTGACTAGGAGTATTGACATCCTTGGCCTTGTCCTTACAGTATCTTTTAATAACGCGTTTAGAGCGGCGGGGTTGTGTGTCTGGTAGAGGGCTGGCCACTGCGAGCGCCATGATTGCTGATGCTTGGGAGGTCTGAAAGTGATAGTAAAGTAACTGGTTGAGGATGATTTGAATGTGGGAGTCGGAGGCGTTTGCTGTTATTCGTGTGTGATTCTTTGAGGCTTGTTGAATACGATCCTCTTGACCAAGCAACCACGTGCCGGTCGAAGTGGGAGTTTGGTGTTTGCGCCAATGATGGACCACCGGGTACAGAGATTTCAGTTTGCTGGGGGCCCCCTAGGAGAATTAAAGACAAAGGGCGTTTAGAAAATTGCTTGATGATCGGGTAGATCTAGAGTGACGTGTGGTACCAACCAAGAAAACAATGCCACCTATCTGAGTGACAAAAACTTACAGCGCCTAGCAGTACATGAGAAATACTCCCTCCAGGAATCGAATTCGGGGCCCCCTGCAGACCCGGTAATTACGGCAGGGAAGTGAGACCTAGCGACCACTACGCTATCTGGGCATTTTTGTACCAGTAGTAATGTTTGGAGGGCGATAAAGGCGGTCCAATACTTTTTACGGCCTCCACCAATACCTGCAACGGCAGCAGCTGCCAACCGTCACCTACACGAACACAACCTCCCCCACAATGGCCAAAAACACCACTGAGGACCCATCACCTCCCACCACTTCCCTGAGGGTTGTAAACGACGATGTCTTAACCCCGGCTGCGGTCGGATCTCTCTACCAAGGTTTCTATTATCACCCTCGAGTGGACTCTTCTAACAGCAAACTTCTAGCCTACACTGCAGACCTTGCACACTTCCATTACATCTGCCCTGATGTTAAGCCAACACGCCGCTACCAATGGCTATTTGAACACGTTATCAATCGTACTCAACAGCTCTACGCCGAGCGTGCAGCTGTAACTGCAGGTATTGCCACTAAAGCACTTAAGGATCTCGAAGTTCTTATCGAGGAACGCAAACGTGTAGAGGCTGGGTATGCAGCTGAGTTGGAAGCGAAGGACGAAGTTATTGAGGGATTGATTAAGCAGCTGCAAGGTGCCTTGGGTGAAAGATTCAAAGAAACAGATATGGTGAAGATGGAGATGGAGACTAATCGGGCTGCTGGATTGCCTAAAGGGCCACTATCCAAAGCCACCAAGGGGATGTGATTATGACAGTGGGGTCGCTCATGTCCTACGCAGAAGGTTGCGGTGATTGGGGGCAGGATTCCAACAACTCACTTCACCTCGTTCGTCCTCTTTTTGGACTGAAATCCGTTACAAGAGTGTATTATGGACGCATTTGTCACGTTTTCGTTATTATTTATATTACTGCCACCAAGCACTGAAGGACAAATATCTCCTGCATTGGTCCACTCGCATTGTTGAAAATATGATAACTGCCGCCAAGCATATTCAAAGCTTACTGAGGCTGTTCACAGCTGTGAGAGGAACCGAACCATAGGATACTCTATAGATCTTGCACTAGACGGCCGGGATCACAAGATACCCTCATTATTCGTTGTCAGATATTTAGTAATTGCTAGTGCTAGGTACAAAATAGAGTGTCGTCCTAACTACCCAGCAAGTACAAAGAAGCTGCCCATTCCAAAACTGCAGATGATCATGGTATCCACAGCCTCCCCGAATGGACGACTGCGGATGAAGTTATCATTGATTTGATAGAACAGATATCACTATCAGCAACGACAGAAGGAGGTCGTCGTCCATCCTGAACATCCTGAAGCGTATTTTTGTCAACACTAAACAATACCCGCAGACTTGCAATGGGTGTGGTTCTGTGTATAGTATATTCCTTGCCCCGTCCCAGCTCAATCACTTTGACACCACCATCTTCAAAACCCCCGTACACCGTAATTCCATGGCTCCTCAAAGCAGCCTCCAGCAGCGGTAACCTATTTCGATCGCCCGACTCGCTACTACTTGTCGGATAAATCCAGGTTTCGACACGAACTATCTTGCAAATATCGAAAGTGCCGCGAGGAAGGAGCGAGGAGGAGCGATGATGGAAAGATGCAAAAGATGCGCTACTGGCGATCCATGTAGTGGGTGATTGCGCGAATGGATGAATCAAAATATCCAACTTTCCTTGCTGGAGTCGTGGGACGAATGTATGTTCCACCATATCTTGCAGGTTCCAGTCAGTGGCATCCACTCTTTCTAATCCCGACTCTCCGAGTGTATCGCACCACACCTTTACGTCGGAGGGGTTGATTCCTTGGGGAGCAAGCAGACAGCTAATGCATCCCCACTCGCTACCTTTCGATTCTCGATAGCAAAATTTGAGCCCCCAAGCATGTGGTTTCTCATCCAGGAATTCGATCTCGACCTTCTTGCGCAATTCTAGGCCAATGAATGTGAGATAAGGCACATTACGTTTTAAGGGGTGTAGAATGCCGTCGGGCAATCCGACCGACGTTATGAGCTTCGAGATGAGAGGCGATGATCCGAGTATTCTCGTGACGGGTCGGGCAAAAGTGCAGCCCGCGTGGGTGGCGTCAATAAGGTAATTCGTGTAAGATGGTGATACCAGCACGAGATTGATCGGATCCCAGACCCGAGTAGTGCCCAAGTTGCCGAACCGGTTTTGTACAAGAGAAGGATCCAGGGCAAGCGTAAGCTTTGGATATGCTGGATCGCCGGTGAAGGTGAATACGTAGCCGCTTGTGCCAGGAGGTCGCTGTATGGTGAGCTGCATTGCGATTACCGTTGGATTCTTGCAGTTACGCCGGTGGAGGTTAGGATGGTGTTGGATTTGCTGTCTTTGATGAATATTTAGTGGCGAGAGTGGCGAATGCCAAAGGGTGGCAAAGGATGGCAAAGGCATACCTGAAAATTCTCTCTATGTACGTGGTAGTCGTAGTCTATACGCGCACGGTTCTCCCGTCCACATTGTAACAGTCTTGTTGATCATGATATGCGAGTGATGCATAATGAACTGTTCACTTTGAAGGTTTCGATACCCTTTCGAAAACGATATGATGGTCACCATACGGTTCTTATCAAAGCATAATATGCCCATGGTGGTTCTAGTTTATCTCTGCCCCCCTCATATGGCTTGTTCGCAAAGGTTCTATGCAAGCCCAACCGCCTCTAGGAACCTGTATGAGACCATGTGTTGATATTCACAACCCTTTTTAGCTCTCCTAAAAATTCTTACATCCAAAGCTTCCGCCGTTGCAATTAATTAGCCATGTCGCGGGTTAATCCAGTATTTAGCTGGGGTAATAAAAATGGTAAATATTGCAATCTGAATAATGGAAGTAAAGCTCAACTGAACCGCAGTTTAGTACGATTAATCAAATTCAAAGCACAATAAAATGCGTTAATAAACCCAGGATCCTCAATACGAGTAGGAGCTAATGACCAGGCACCGGTTATTTGTGTCGTACAGTGATACCAACGTAACCAACCGGAGTCTCACCGTGTCACCCTCTTCTTCTCACCATCAACTCACATATCTCAACAAACCAAGCAAGGGCCCGGAAGTGTGCAGGCAGTCTAGACACATATAATGATTGTGCCACCGCGGATACGGATGTTGTGTCACAGATTAAAGGAGGTGGATGTGCAGTCCCGCGAATGCCATCCCTGTGTCTATCATCACGTGGAACTCTGTCGATATCGCCGGTAAACCCTGAATTACCCCAGACTGGGCAGTGACATGTAACGGTTTGATTTATTATACTGCAATAGTTGCTGAATGCTTTGATTTGATACACGTATATCCAAATACCCCATATCATTCACCCGATTCAAAATAACCCACATGCTCATTCCCCGCGCTACTTTGCCACATTATTTATAACACTAAGGACGACTTTCTGCGGTCTCCCGCAGCTCCATTACCTAGCTTTGCAGAGTTCTATATTTGTGTAAGCTAAGTCGCCACACAAAAAGTCAATTGGGAAAGACAAACTTACGCCATCACTTGAAAGGCTGCCACTGTCATTCCCCATCTTTCCCAAATCCAACGAAGAAGTGTGCGCCTTGAGCTGCTGGGCAATCTGGTGGAATCGCTGCGTCGGGTCCGAGCTAAACCGTCGGTTGACGGAGGATGGCCGGAATCCGCTCTGCGCTTGGATTGGAGATACTACCGCAGCGCGGGTCTTGACTGGCTCCCTCACGGGTGAACCAAAGCCGCTCTTATCTTTGACATCGGTGGTGTCCATCGTGAGCGGTGCTTCATCTGCCAGACTCAATGCGTTGAGCGTAGGCACCCGACTAACTCTGCTGGATGCGAATACAATGGGCTCAGGATCTTCAATTGAGCTGACACTAGTTCTAGCACTGGTTATAGCACTGGTTCTAGTGCTGGTTTTGGTGCTGTCTTCGGGGGCTGGTCTGTGTCTCAGTCGAAGCATATTGCAATTTAGAACGAACGTACCCGGTTGCTTTAGCTTCTTCAGTACGCTCTTGCAATGATCTTTGAGCGTTGTCGGTCCGCGCGGCGCGTCCGATGATTGCTCTGCCTTGAACGTTTCCATGCTTGTGATGAAGTATGCAGCATGGCGGACATTGCTCTTGAGTTTAGCCAGAACGCGCCCGCGCTTGACGGATTCTGTGGTAGTCATATCGGGTTTCCAATTGAAAAGTCTACTTGAAACGTCAATGTTTGCCTTTCATTCAAGGGGGTGGGGTAACATACTACCAAAAAGCGAGGGACGGTAAGAGCGAAAGCACAGGAATTTTCCACAAGATGGCTCTGCGAGTAGTCCGATTAGTTTCCGGAGCCATTTATCCGCTTCGTCAGGCCTGACGACATACTGCAACAGTAGAAGTTTGATATGCGTTAGGGAATATGCGACTTCCCGAAGTCTTCTAGCGCAGTTATAATTTGTTATGAGGCCGAGGAGAAGGTAGCGACAGGCGTGAGGGTTGGGGGGTTGCCGACGGGGAATGGGGCCCATAAGTGAGGATTCGCGTCCCCCCAAAAAGGGAGGAATCTTTGAAAGTGGCTGGGATCAGCACCCTTGAGACGTCACTCGCAGGCCGCGGTTGCAAGCCAGACAAACGATGGACACCTGGTCTGATAATGCACGTCGGAAATGCTCGGATACCTATCCGTACCGATCCGGTCTGTGGACGGCTAATGGTTTTATCCAGAGACAGGTATATACACTACTGCAGCCCGCTCTGTGGATCGCTGTGGTAGTCATCTCTCCTCGTCATCTTAGGGATTGCAGCCGTAACCAAACATCCCAAATGTCTGTTTTGCGCGCCAGTTTACTGACCTTTGGCGCCAAGTTTGAGGCGAAGTCACGCAAGACGAGAGCCGAACACTTCCAGCATAGTAACTGCGTCTGCAAGGATTGCGGTTATCGCTGGTATAAGATCACGTTTGTTGCATGAACAGGGGCACTTGCGCAGGTACCACTTTAATCACTCGGTCACAGCTCATCACCCGGTTAGTGCATTTCACCGAATCGCGGCTAGAATCCTAACGTCTGGAGATTGCAATGACGGTAGGTCAACGCAACGCTACGAAGTTCGGGGTGCCCAAGAAATCATACAATAGGTACAATGCGTGCGAACTGGAAAGTTCCAATAAATTTTGCAACTTTGTCACATTCAGCGCTGAAGTTTAGAGTAGACACACAGCCCATGATGAAGTGTAAAGGAGTAGCAACCATTACGACGGTCAATAGTCTATTGATTTAGACAGGATGAAATACTGTTGGTGAATACTACAGATGCGTGGTCTGCTATTGTTCTGTTGAACTCTACCACACATACCTAAATCAGCCACGAAACTTGCTCACCACAATAGCTTTAAACGATATACAAGTATGCCGGATATTTATTACTGTTCGAGCTGCCCCCAAATGTCCACGCGAGGAAAGAACTCTTCGGTGGGCGAATCTTTGGCCCATTTCTCGTAATCGGTGCAGACTTCCGATGGTCCGCACGCCATCCAAATGCCTACTCCTGGGTTGGTTGATTTCGGGGGGCTTAGAACAGCTATAACAACATCCTGGCCCTCAAGTAACTCCGCAAAGTCTGTGTACCTTTTATAGGGCACTCCCACTCCGGGGAAGATCAGTGTCGGCTCGCCAGAGAAGCCTCGTTCGTGAAAGAGTTGTTGGAGAGCCTTAAAATGTTAGATTAAATGACCCTGGGTGTGATGATGACATTGATCTACCTCGACTGACGCGATTTGTTCTGGAGCGACCAGAAACCATTCTCCAGTTTTAATGTGACGTGCAGAGGCACCTAATTCAAGGGTGTGCTCCTCATTGTCGAGTGCAATGGTTACGATTCTAACAAACTTGTGAGGGGTGGAATTCCACCCCAGACCCCCAAATCCAACTGGAAGCCCGAAGTCGTGGATGATCACAACATTAGTACTTGTACCTTCGTCATGCGGCACCGAAGAGGCCTCATGAGAAGTGTCACTTTGAGGACTTGGCAATGGTGGGAAATGGCGATCGAGATCAAAACCATTCAGCGTGACTGGATCCATGCGAACAGGAAGGCGGTCAAGTGTTGAAGGTCTGTGACGAGGCTTCTTTGGCGATACGGGGAATAGGCTCCTTCTATAGACTGACGGAGAAACGGGTTGATAGACTTCAGTCGTATTTACAGCGTCATAGAAATCGCGCATGAAAAGAGGTCCAACATTTCCAAATCGGGGAACGCGTTGAGGTATAGAAGAGTAGCTGGATTCAGAAGGCGCGCTGACAATCTTTCGAAGGGTCTCCAAAAAGAATGTCGTAGTGAGTCCAAGATGCGTAACAATCTCCTCTAGCGATTGGAGGTTAACGGCGAACTCGTCGCCGGCATCTCTAGTGGAGCCGCTAGGGATAAAGGGATCCTCCTGTTCTAGCAGTTGATAGTCCGTGGCGCCGCTCCACTCCTCCGGATATTCTTCGGAAACATTGTCACCTAAGGCATTGTCGTCTGCTGCTTCAGAGGTGTCATGACTGCCGGTTCCACCGCCAACACCATCACTTCCTATATTCGAACGCCAGGTCTCGGAGATGCTGCTGCGACGTGAGGGGTCATTGATATAGAAGCCGTACCTCGAGTTTGTGTTGGGACTACTGCGTTTGTCGACGCCGCGAGCTCGAGCTTTATTAGTGCCAGCCCACCAGTTTTGAAGGAAATTCGTATCTTTCGGAATGTTTCGCAGCATTGAATGGGGAGTGTTGTATATGGATTGAAGGTGTGGAGGTAGATATTTTGTTCCTGGCGGTGGGGCCAGAGCAGATGCCAATGTCAAAATCAGTTGGATTTTCACATATTGCTCTGCCGAGTGATAACATTCAAAATGAACACCTCCAACCCAAAAGGTTTGACAATTGAAATCTTTACATTCGTCACATAAAAAAATACTGAGTATTTCGTATGTCAATTCCGGTCGCTGCCATTGAATGTGTGTAATAACCAAAGAAAAGTTACTGAAATAACCCTAGCCGTTTACATATTGTCGTCTCAGTCCCATTCTTTCACCACCACCACTACCATCACCATCATCATCATCATCACATTAACCTACGACACACTATCAGAATGGCTACCAGTTCAAACAAGTCAGAAATTCCTGCTGCTGAGTCTGCTTCCAAGATTACGAAGCAGAACCTCATAGAACACACGGCTCGTACTTCAGTGGCCGAGCATTTCACTAGACCTGAAGACCGTATCCTCCGCGAACTCGATCTCCCTCATACTGGTTCTCCAGCTCCCTCTTCCGAATTTACCGCTACCGACGAGACTGATTCCAGTGGAGCACCGCCTACATTGCTCCTGTCACCTGAACTCTCAATCGAGGAATATGAAGCCATCATTGTTGATTGCTCTAATCAGTTGGCCAATGAAGCAAGCGAACGTTTCCAATTGCTTCTCCGCGGTGCAGGTAGAAACAAGTTGTCCGAATTTGCCCACAGGATTAAGGAACTGAGTGTTGCATATATGGTTTATCTCCCTGGCGTATGGCTTCAGTTGTATGATGCATAATCTCTCTAAGATGATGGTCATTCCAGACTCAGCTGGAGATGCCAGACTCAGCTGGAGATGCCAGCTGAG
>Ga0307512_10007084_pt1 | contig 11176 bp, 10 predicted proteins | sample 14_EM_MG_FD_200267 | JGI IMG/M metagenome (GOLD analysis project Ga0307512, IMG submission 200267) | Populus trichocarpa ectomycorrhiza microbial communities from riparian zone in the Pacific Northwest, United States - 14_EM | ecosystem: Host-associated > Plants > Roots > Unclassified | place... | reverse complement strand
CCCGGTCACCCGGCGACCCCATTCGGTCGTGCTGCACAATCAGCAGGTGCCGGGTCTGCGTCGCGCCACGCTGGGAGCCGGAGTCACCGTCGGCGCCCTCGCCGCGGGCACCGCCGTGCTCGTGCCCCTGCGCGACAGCCTGTCGCTGCCCAGCGTCGTGCTGCTCTACCTGATTCCCGTGCTGCTCACCGCCGCCACCGGCGGACTCTGGCCCGCCATCGCCGCCGCGATCGCCGCCGACCTGCTGGTCAACTGGTTCTTCGTGCCGCCCTACCGGACGCTGTCGGTCGACACCGGCGACAACCTCGTCGCACTCGTCGTCTACCTGCTCGTCGCCGTCGCCGCCGGACTCGCCGTCGACGCCACCGCCGCCCGCGCGGCCGAGAACGCCCGACTCGCCGCCGCGGCCCGCGAACTGGCCGCCACCGACAAGCTGCGAGCCGCCCTGCTCGGAGCCGTCGGCCACGACCTGCGTACGCCGCTGGCCGCCATCAAAACCGCGATCTCCAGCCTGCGCTCCCCCGACGTCGAGTTCAGCGACGACGACCGCGCCGAACTGCTGGCCACCGTCGAGGAGTCCGCCGACCGGCTCACCGCCGTCGTCGGCAACCTGCTCGCACACAGCCGCCTACAGGCCGGCGTCCTCTCCGTCGACCTGCAACCGACCGCCCTGGACGCCGTCGCGGCACAGGCCGCCCTCGCCGCCGACCCGCAGGCCGAGATGGCCGTCCCGGACGACCTGCCGCTCGCCCTCGCCGACCCCGGCCTGCTCGAACGCGTCCTGGCCAACCTGCTCGCCAACGCCCGCACCGCCAGCCCGCCCGACGGCGTCGTCACCCTCCGCGGCGAAGCCGGCGACACCCAGGTCCGGCTCGCCGTCATCGACCACGGCCGCGGACTACCGGCCGCCGTCCGGGAGGCCGCCTTCGCACCGTTCCAGCGCCTCGACGACCACACCGGCGGCGGGCTCGGCCTCGGGCTCGCCATCGCCCGCGGCTTCACCGAGGCCCAGGGTGGAACCCTGATCCCATCGGACACCCCAGGCGGAGGACTCACCATGACGATCACGCTGCCGGCGGCCCCGCGATGAGCCGGATCCTCGTCGTGGACGACGACGACCAACTCCGCCGCGCCCTGCGGATCAACCTCGCCGCCCGGCACTACGAAGTGCAAACCGCCGCCGACGCCACCACCGCGCTCACCCTCGCCGGCCACACCCCACCCGACCTCGCCGTCGTCGACCTCGGCCTGCCCGACCTGGACGGCGTCCAAGTGGTCCGCGGCCTGCGCGGCTGGACCACCATCCCGATCATCGTGCTCTCCGCCCGCGACGCCCAGGCCACCAAGGTCGAAGCCCTCGACGCCGGCGCCGACGACTACGTCACCAAACCGTTCGGCATGGACGAACTGCTCGCCCGGATCCGCGCCGCCCTGCGCCGGGCCGCCCCCGAACCCGGCGCGGCCATCCTGAAGACCGCCGACTTCACCATCGACCTGGCCGCGAAACGCCTCACCACCGCGACCGGCGACGTCCGGCTCACCCCGACCGAATGGCACATGCTCGAAGTGCTCGCCCGGCACCCCGACAAACTCGTCGCCCAGAAACAGCTGCTACGCGAGGTGTGGGGCCCGGCGTACGAAAATGAAACGAACTATCTGCGCGTGCACCTGGCCAACCTGCGCCGCAAGATCGAGCCCGACCCGGCCCGGCCCCGCTACCTGATCACCGAACCGGGCATCGGCTACCGCTTCACACCCTGACCACCAGTTTTCCGGCGACCCGGTCGGCCGCCATGTCCGCGTGCGCCGCGACGATGTCGTCGAAGCCGTACACCTTGGCGACCGGAACCACCGCGGTGCCCGCCGCGACCGCGTCCAGGAACTCCTGCAGCACCGCCACGGGCAGGTCGTCGGCCTCCCCGCCGTAGCCGGCCAGCCGCACCCCACGCGGCAGATAACCGATCGGATAGAAGTCCTTCACGATCCACTCGTTCGACAACATCCCGCTCATACAAACCACCCCATGCATGCGTACGCAACGAAGCGTGTCCGGCAGCGTGGGCGTCCCGACCAGCTCGAGCGCGGCATCCACCCCGTCCGGAAAAATCGCACGCACCTGCGCGGCCACATCCCCGTCATCGATCAGGACGTGCTCCACCCCGAGCGCGGTCAGCGCACCGGCCTTCGCGGGATTACGGGTCGTGGACAGCACGGTCATGCCCCGCCGCTTCGCGAGCACAGCCGTGGCCATACCCACCGACGAAGTCCCCCCACGCACCAGCAACGACTGCCCCGCCTGAGCATCGAGCCCCACGGTCAGCGACCCAAAGGCAGTCTGGAGCATTTCCGGTACGCCACCAAGCACCGCCCAATCAAGCGCGCTGCGAAACGGCAACACCTGCCCGGCCGGAACACACGTGTACTCCGCGTAGCCGCCGTCAAAGGTCCGCCCCATCCCACCCATCATCGTCATCACCTGCTGCCCGACAGCGAACTCCCCACCCGGCGCGGCGGCCACGACCCCGGTAGCCTCGATCCCGAGCACCCGCGGAAAGGTGACACCCTCACCCAGCCCGATCCGGGTATGCAACTCGGACCGGTTCAACCCGAACGCCCGCACCCGAATCAACACCCAGCCGGACCGCGGCTCGGGAATGGGCAGCTCCCGAATCCGGAGCGCCTCGGGCGGCCCGGGCGCGTCAAGCACGATCGCCCGCATGGTTCCGGTCATCGCAGTTCCTCTCGATTCATGAACGCGCGCCACCGCACGCGCTTGTGCCGGTCGGCCTCTCGCCGGCGTCGGCTTGCCCTGCGCTACTCGCCGCCTCGAGCTGGTCCGCAAATGTGGCCATCTCCCTCCACGGCGACTTGCCCTGCATTTCTCGCCGTCTCGAGCCGGTCCGCCCGACGGGGTCGTGCCTCTCCGCGTCGGCCCGCTCCGCGCTTCTCGCCGCCTCGAGTCGGGTCTTGCCTCTGCACTTCTCCTTGCCCCGCGCTACTCGCCGTCTCGAGCCGGTCCGCCAACGCGGTCATGCCTCTCCGCTTCGGCTTGCCCCGCGCTTCTCGCCGCCTGGACTCGGTCCGCCAACTTGGCTCGGCCTCACCGCATCGGCTTGCTTTGCGGGAGGAGTCGCCGGCCGGCCTGTTGCGCTTGCCAAGCCGCCTTGGGGTTAGCCGCCGCGCGCCGGGGAGCTGTCTGACTTCGTCTTTTGGCTATCGGTTGGCGCCTGCGAGGCGGGGGCTTGCAGGGCGGCCCGCAACCGGGTCAGGGTCGCGGCAAAAGCCGGTAGGTCGCCCGGCGGCAGCGCGGAGCCGATCCGTCGCTGCAGCTCGCCCTCGACGGCCGTGGCTGCCTTGGCCAGGGACTCCTCCCCCGCCGGGGTCAGCTGGATCAGCGACGAGCGCTTGTCATCCGGGTTGGGGCGGCGTGCGCAGTGCCCGGCCGCCGCGACCCGGTCCACCACCTTGCTCGTGCCGCCCACCGTGATCGCCAGTTCCTCGGCGATGTCCTGGACGCGGCAGGCGGGCCGGCGCGCGATCGCCCGCATCGCCAGATATCGGGCCAGGGTGACGTCGGTGTCGGCGCTCAGCCGGGCCTCGACCGCGTCCCAGAGCTCGATCTCAAGCCGCACCAACTCACCGAAGACGAACGGCAAGTCAGGTGCATTCCGCGGAATCATCTTTGCAGCCTAGCCGCGAAGTGCATTCCGTGGAATGTAGTCCGGGGGCGACGTGAGCCACATCGCGTAGCGCATCCTAGGACGCTAGGTTGTAAGCATGAAAGCGGCCGGGGCGGGTGAGCACGGAACGCAGGCCGGGCTGGGGATTGGGGTTGGCGCAGGTCCGGGCTTGGGTGGGTACACAACGGGTCCGCGCCGCGGCCGGGCAGGACTGGGGCCGGCGCAAAGGCTCGGCTGATGGTGGTGCTGGGACCGACAAGGCTCGGGCTGGAATTCGGTCCAGGCCTTGCCGGGCCGAGGCAGGGCCGGAGGTAAAGCTGCGGCGAGGCGGGCAGGGCTCGAACTGGCGCGGGTGCTGGGTCCAGGCCTGGCCGGGCATCGCCGGGCCAAGACAGGGCTGAAGGTAGAGGTGCGGCGGGAGCCGGCAGGACCGGGCTCGGGGCTAAAGCTCGGTCCTGCCGAGACAGGGCTAGGGCGGGCATGACAGGGCAGGACGGCGCGCGGCAGTGGAGCTGAGGCCGGACGGTGGACAGCCGAGCCACGCCAGGGCGAGCAGGCCAAGCCCTGACACCTCGGCCCCGGCGGGTCAGGCTGTGACGATCGGGGCTATTCGGGGTGGGCGGTTCTCGTACGGGGTCGACAGGACCACCGTTGTACGCGTCGTTACGTTTGCCGCCGTGCGGATCTCCTGGAGTAGGCGTTCCAGGTCGGCGGGGCTGGCCACCCGTACCAGAAGGAGGTAGAAGTCCTCCCCCGCCACCGAGTAGCAGGAGTCGATCTCGGCGAGGTGGGCCAGCCGGTCCGGGGCGTCGTCGGGCTGGGACGGGTCGAACGGGCGGATCGCCACGAACGCCGTCAGCGGTAACTCCAGCGCCTCGTAGGACACCCGGGCCGCGTAGCCCGCGATCACCCCGCGTTGCTCGAGCCGGCGCACCCGCTGGTGCACCGCCGAGACGCTCAGGCCGACCCGCTCGGCGAGATCGGTGTAGGACAGCCGGCCGTCCGCGGTGAGGGCGCCCACGATCGCCCGGTCGATCTCTTCCACGGCGTCAAGATACCGGTACAGCCTATGCCGTAACGAGGCTGTTTCGACCTGCGCTCACCGGCGGGTCAATGATCGGCTGATGACCAGGCGCTGGATCTGATTTGTGCCTTCCACGATCTGCAGCACCTTGGCCTCGCGAAACCAGCGCTCGACCGGGTGGTCGCTGACGAAGCCGTAGCCGCCCAGCACCTGGATCGCGTCCGTGGTGACCCGCATGGCGGCGTCCGTGGCGAACAGCTTGGCCTTGGCCGCCTCGATCGAATACGGCCGGCCGGCGTCCTTGAGCCGGGCGGCGGCCAGCAGCAGCGCGCGGGCGGCCGAGACCTGGGTGGCCATGTCGGCGAGCATGAAGCCGAGCCCCTGATACTCCCCGATCGGCCGGCCGAACTGCTCGCGCTCGCGGGCGTACGCCGCCGCGTAGTCCACCGCCGCCTGGGCCAGCCCGACCGCGCAGGCCGCGATGCCGAGCCGCCCCGCGTCGAGCGCCTCCATCGCGATCCGGAAGCCGGTGCCCTCCCCGCCGATCAGCCGGTCCGCCGCGATCCGGGCGCCGTCGAAGACGATCTGGGCCGGGGCGGACGAGCGCAGCCCCATGGTCCGCTCCGGTTTCTGCGGCAGCAGCCCGGGCGTGTCGGCGTCGGCGAGCAGGCACGAGATCCCACTCGCGCCGGGGCCGCCCGTACGGCAGAAGATGTTGTAGAAATCGGCCTGGCCGCCGTGCGTTATCCAGGCCTTGGTGCCGGTGACCACCCAGTCGTCGCCGTCGCGGATCGCTCGGGTGGACAGGCTGGCCGCGTCGGAGCCACCTTGCGGCTCGGAGAGGCAATAGGCGCCGAGCAGGTCACCGCCGAGCAGGTCGGGCAGCAGTTTGCGCTGCCGCTCGCTGCCGTGCCCGGCGACCGGATAGCAGGACAGCGTGTGCACGCTCACGGCCTCGGCGATGGCCAGCCACGACCCGGCCAAGATCTCCAAAACCTGCAGATAGACCTCGTACGGCTGGCCGGCGCCGCCGTCGGCCTCGGGGTAGGGCAGCCCGAGCAGCCCGGCCCGGCCGATCGTGCGCAGCACCTCCCGGGGGAACTCGCCACGCTCCTCGAAGCGGGCGACCCGCGGGGCCAGCTCGCCGTCGGCCAGCTCACGGGTCAGATCCAGAAGCTCGTAAGCCTCGGCACTGGGCAGGATCCGGTCGACTGTCACGACCATAAGCTTAACGAACGTTAGGCCGATGGGGAGGGCCGACCCCGCAGACGTACGGTCGCCCGCACCTCAGATTGGCACGCCGAAGCGCACTTGCATCGCCAGATGCATCCGGCGCGCCTCGGGAACTTTTTCCGCGCGCACAGCGACTGTGACAGCGGCGCTCCTGCCCCGGGGGCGCCGCTGTCACGAGATGAAGGCGGTTCCGCAGTGCGCACCAAGCTCCGGTTGCTGACGATCAGTGCCATCGCGGGGGCCGGGGTGCTGGCCCTCGCCGCACCGGCCCTGGCCCACGTCGAGGTCAGCGCCGACAAGACGACCGCCGGCGCCACCGATGTCACGCTCACCTTCACCGGCGAGGCGGAGAACCCCGGCGGCGGCATCCAGAGCGAGCGCGTCGTCCTGCCCACCGGCATCGCCCCGGCCGAGGTGACGCTGGTCAAAGCGCCGTCCGGGTGGAAGTTCACCCGCAACTCCGACGGCTTCACGGTCGGCGGCAAGGCGCTGAAGGTCGGCACCAACGCGGTCTGGTCAGTCAAGATCGCCAAGCTGCCGGACGGCGAGACCCGGCTCTCCTTCAAGACCCTGGAGACGTACGGAAACGGGGACGTCTCGCGCTGGATCGAGATCCAGGAGCCCGGCCAGGACGAGCCCGACAACCCGGCGCCGCTGGTCACCCTGAAGCCCGGCCCGTCGACCGCCCCGGCCACCCCCAGCACCGTGGCCAGCTCCCCCGCGGCCGCCGCGCCCTCGACGGCCACCAGCCCGGCCGACGCCGCCGCCCCGGCCGCCGAGCCGACGGCCTCGGACAGCGGCACGTCGACCTGGTGGATCTGGGCGGTCGTGATCGTGCTGGCGATCGCCGCGGGCGTCATCTTCGCGGTCCGCCGACGGAAGCCGAGCAATTGACGTACATCGATAATTAACCGGCCTTTCACGTGACGCGCTGACCGGCGGCGGCGACGATGCTCTCATGTCCCTCCGGAGATTCACGATCGCCACCGCGATCGCGGCCCTCGTCGCCGCCGGCCTCACGGCCGCGTCCCCGCAGGCGCAGGCGGCCACCGCCGTCCCGCGCTTCGACCACATCGTCCTGGTGATGTTCGAGAACAAGGCGAACTCGCAGATCACCAGCTCCAGCGCGCCCTACTTCACCGCGCTCGCCGCGCAGGGGGCGAAGTTCAGCCAGTCGTACGCGATCACCCACCCGAGCCAGCCCAACTACATCGCGCTGTTCTCCGGCGCCACCCAGGGCGTGACCAGTGACTCCTGCCCGAAGAGCTTCACCACCGCCAACCTCGGCGCGCAGCTGACCGGCGCGGGGCTGAGCTTCACCGGCTACTCCGAGTCGATGCCTTCGGACGGCTATACCGGCTGTTCGAGCGGCACCTACATGCGCAAGCACAACAGCTGGGTCGACTTCAGCACCGTGCCGGCGGCCAGCAACCGCACGTACGCGAGCTTCCCCACCGATTATTCGACCCTGCCGACGGTCGCCTTCGTGACGCCGAACATGTGCTCCGACATGCACGACTGCTCGATCGGCACCGGCGACACCTGGCTGCGGAGTCACCTCGACGGCTACGCCCAGTGGGCCAAGACCCACAACAGCCTGCTGATCGTCACGTTCGACGAGGACAACTCGCTGTCGCTCAACCACATCCACACCAGCTTCATCGGCCAGCACGTCACGCCGGGCACGTACGCAGAGAAGATCACCCACTACACCGTGCTGCGCACGATCGAGGACGCGTACGGGCTGTCCGCGCTCGGCGGCGCCGCGAGCGTCTCGCCGATCACCGACGTCTGGTCGTAGATGTACCTCGCCTCCGTGGACCGGCCGGCCGGTGGCGTCGACCGGTCCAAGCGGATCGCCGGCAACGTCCTCGCGCTCGGTGCCGTCAGCCTGGTCACCGACGTCTCCAGCGAGATGGTCGCGGCGATCCTGCCGCTCTACCTGGTGGTCGGGCTCGGCCTCGGGCCGGCGGTCTACGGCCTGGTCGACGGGCTCTACACGGGCGCGACGGCACTGCTGCGGCTGGCCGGCGGCTACCTCGCCGACCGGGTCCGCCGGCGCAAGCTGGTCGCCGGGATCGGTTACGCGATGTCGGCGGTCGCCAAGATCGGCCTGCTGGCGGCGGGCCCGGCGCTGCCCGCCATCGGCGCTGCCGTCATCGCCGACCGGGCCGGCAAAGGGCTGCGTACCGCACCCCGGGACGCCCTGATCACCCTCTCCGCCCCGGCATCCGACCTGGGCCGGGCGTTCGGCGTGCACCGGGCGATGGACTCCGCCGGCGCGTTCGCCGGGCCGCTGCTGGCGCTCGGCGTGCTCGCCTGGTCCGGGCAGGCGTTCGACGCGGTCTTCGTGACCAGCGCCTGCGTCGGCACGATCGGCGTACTCGTGCTGGTGCTCTTTGTGCGGGACCGGCGCGGGCCGCGGCCACCGGTCGCCGCGGTGCGCCTCCGCGCGGCCGCGGGCCTGGTGCGACTCGGCCCGGTGCGGGTGCTGCTGCTGGCGGCCGTCCTGCTCGGGCTCAGCACGATCGGGGACGGCTTCGTCTATCTGCTCCTGCAGCGCCGCGAGAGCCTCGCGATCGGCTGGTTCCCGCTGCTCGCCGTGGGCACCAGCCTCGGCTACCTGCTACTCGCGGTCCCGCTCGGCGTGCTCGCCGACCGGATCGGCCGGACCACAGTCTTCCTCGGCGGATACGCGGCCCTGCTCGCCGTCTACCTGCTTCTGGCGTCCCCGCTCGGCGGTCTGCCCGCGCTCGTGGCCGTGCTCGCGCTGTACGGCGTGTTCTACGCGGCGACCGACGGGGTGCTGATGGCGCTCGCCGGGCCGCTGCTGCCGCCGGCCCTGCGCACCACCGGGCTCGCGCTGGTGCAGTCCGGGCAGGCGCTGGCGTACCTGGTGTCATCCGTCCTGTTCGGGCTGGCCTGGCAGTTCTGGGGCGCCGGCGGGGCGATCCGGGCGGCGGCGGTCACCGCCGGGCTGGCCCTGGCCGGCTCGGCCCTGCTGCTCGCGGGCGCCCGGCGGACGGCGCCGGAGCGATGAGGACCCGGATCATCCTGGCCGTGCTGGTCTCGCTCGGTCTGCTGGGCGCCGCGGCCGGCTACACGGCGGTGGCCGGGCACCGGGCCCGCTCGGCGGCGGCCGCGGCGGCGGGACAGGTGGACGCCGGCCCCGGTCCCCGGATCCTGTTCCGGAGCACGGCGGCCGACAGCTACGGCCGTGTCGCCACCGTCTCGACCGGGGTGCCGGCGGGTCCGCGTACGGTATCGGGGGTTGCCTGCGACCGGGTCTACGCGGCCGCCGGCAGCGTGCTCTGCCTGCGCCCGGACGGTCCGCTGGCCACCTATCAGCTGGCCGTGCTCGACGCCCGGTTGCGGCTGCGCGACAGTTACCCGCTGGTCGGCGTGCCGACCCGGGCCCGCGTCTCGCCGAGCGGCCACCTGCTGGCCTGGACCGTCTTCGTGACCGGCGACTCCTACAACGGCGGCAAGTTCTCCACCCGGGTCGGCCTGCTGAACACGGCCACCGGCGAGACCGTCGACACCCTCGAGACGTTCGCGGTCACCCGCGACGGCAAGCCCTACCGCAACGTGGACGTCAACTTCTGGGGCGTCACGTTCGTCGACGACGGGCACTTCTACGCGACCATGTCGACAGCCGGCCGCCGCTATCTGGTCGCCGGGGACGTCGCCGCGCGGACCGTGCGGACGCTCGCCGCGAACGTGGAATGCCCGTCGTTGTCGCCGGACGGCACCCGGGTCGTCTTCAAACAGGCCGTGGGCGGCGACCCGGCACACGGCTGGCGCCTGACGGTGCTGAACCTGACGACGCTGGCCCGCACCCCGCTCGCCGAGACCCGCAGCGTCGACGACCAGGCGGCTTGGCTCGACAACCAGACCGTGCTGTACGCCGTACGCCGCGGCGCCCGCGCCTCCGACGTGTGGGCGGCACCGGCCGCCGGATCCGGGTCGCCCGCCCTGCTCATCCCGGACGCCGAATCGCCCGCCCCGCTGGCCGGTTGAGCCCGCGGTCCGCCGCTCGCGTCGTGTCGCCCGGTCGGATTTCCTGCCCCTTGGAGGGGCTCTGGTTCGGTGTAAATCCGGGCGAGCCGGGGCGGGTTCGGCGCGGTCAGGGCGCGGCGGGCGGTGCCGCCTGATTCGACAGGGCGTCCACCAGGCGCCTTGCCGAGCCGGCCAGGTTCCAGCGCTCGGCAAGGGCCAGCAGGGCGTCCGGGTCTTTCGGGGCGGCCGGCAGCTGCGGGTCGAAATCGGGCAGCGGGACGTCCAGCGCGACCTTGCACACCGGCAGCGCCACGGCCAGGTAGTCGCGGGACGCGTCCAGCTTGGTGCGCACGCCCGGCGCGAAACCGGCGTCCGGGTCCGCCAGCGCGGCCAGGATCTGCTCGATGCCGCCGTACCGGCTGACCAGGCGGGCCGCCGTCTTGTCGCCGACGCCGGGCACGCCCGGCAGGCCGTCGCTCGGGTCGCCGCGCATGGCCGCGAAGTCGGCGTACCAGCGGGCCGGGACGCCGTACTTTCGCTCGACCGCGGCGTTGTCGCTGTCCTCGAGTTTGGCGACGCCGCGGCCGCAGTACAGCAGCCGGGTGCCGCGTTCGTCGTCGACCAGTTGGTACAGGTCGCGGTCGCCGGAGACCACCTCGACCGGGCCGGGCTGGGTGGCGGCCAGCGTGCCGAGCACGTCGTCGGCCTCGTAGCCCTTGACCCCGAAGGCCGGGATGCCGACCGCCTGCAGCACCTCGAGCAGGACCGGGATCTGCTTCTCCAGCGCCGGCGGCACGACCTCGACGTCACCGTGCGCGACCCGATGTTTCTTGTACGACGGGACGAGCTTGACCCGCCAGGCCGGGCGCCAGTCGGCGTCCAGCGCGCAGACGAGCCGGCCGGGGTGGCGGGTCCGGACCAGGGTGGAGATCATGTCCAGGAAGCCGCGGATCGCGTTGACCGGCTCCCCCGCGTCGGTGCGGGCGGCGTTCTCGGGGATGCCGTGGAACGCGCGAAAGTACAGCGACGGCGCGTCGACGGCCAGCAGCGGGCGCACATTCTCCATGCTCCGACCCTAGTGACGACGAGTCCGGACAATGTCACCGGGGATCAGGGGGTTTTGTAGAGGCGCAGGTCCGCGATGCTCCACCAGTTGGGGCTCGCCGCCGTTGCCGTGATTCGCAGGTAGCGGGCCTTGGTGCGGGCGACATCCACGTTCGTCAGCTGGCCCGTGCCGGTC
>Ga0307512_10007083_pt1 | contig 11177 bp, 10 predicted proteins | sample 14_EM_MG_FD_200267 | JGI IMG/M metagenome (GOLD analysis project Ga0307512, IMG submission 200267) | Populus trichocarpa ectomycorrhiza microbial communities from riparian zone in the Pacific Northwest, United States - 14_EM | ecosystem: Host-associated > Plants > Roots > Unclassified | place... | reverse complement strand
TGGTGGAATTGTGGGCACGGGGGTGGGGGGGGTATTCGCCCCGAAATGGCGCTTGAAAACCACCCACGCAGAGAAAAGTTGCAAATTGAGGTTGTAGAACTCTTTATTGTGCAATTAAAAAGAACTCTATTGAAGCCTATCAACTCATCTCATCATCTGATAGTCTTATTGACCTGAATACCCCCGTCTAGAGTCTGCAGGGGGGTAAGGTTTTGCGTGCCATTTTGCACGGAAACTAGTTACGGACTAGGGGATAACCACTCCCCTCCGAAGAAAACCAGCCCCGTCCACAACAAAGTCATCCCCCTAAAAAAACAACAAACTGTAAAAAATCAAATAAAGAAAACTAACATAAACAGGAACAAAGATCACATTCTTCCTCCTTCCGCAATACCCGCCCTCACTTCTCCTTCCGCACCCCCGTCCATCACCCCTGCTCCACCCACCGGTAGACGTGTAGGCCATTCGCAGCGTGGTATTCACAAAGCAGCTCTTTGCGGCTGCCCCTCAGATTTGCCAATGGTTCCCACATCGTGTCGACATACCCTACCCACTTGACCAAGTATTCCAGCGCTTGGATGGTGGTCCCTCGGTGATCCCTGATGGTTTCCACCTCGTATTCGACCGTTGCAGTAGACCTTAATGGCGGCGGTGGTGGGTGTTCGCAACTTCTGTCGACTCTGGAGGGCTTGAGGCGGGCAACATTAAAGACCGGGTGCAAGCGCCAGTGAGCCGGGATATCCAACAAGAAGGTATTCTCCCTGGCCTTTCTCAGCAACTTGATTGGTCCTGCGTACGGGTGCTGGAACTTACCCGAGTTGTTGCTGTCATTTGCCGCTCCCATCACGTTGGTGTATCCGATAGGCAGTAACCGCGTATCCAGGATGACCTCGTCCCCTACTCGGAACGGGTGAGGTTGCTGATTCTCATTGGCTTCCGCCGTTATCACCACCTGGGTTTCCTCCATCCTTTCCCTGAGCATTCGGAGAGTCTTGGACAACTTCTCTGCATAGGCCAACCCTTCCTCCAAGTCCAGACACTGCAGGTTGGGTGCCAGAAGGTCCAGCAGTAGTCGTGGAATGTAACCGATATCAGCCTCATAAGGTGCCATGCCGATCGCTTTATGCTTTGCTGCATTGTACGTCAAATCGGACAACGGCAACAGTCGCACCCACTGCTCTGGGCGTGGTAGTTGTGCTATATATGCCTTCAAAAACGTTTCCAGCATGGCGTTTGCTTTTTCCACTTGTCCGTCTGATTGAGGGTGATAGGCTGTCGACATTCGGAGTTTAATCCCGAGCAGAGCGCACAGTGCTTGCCAGAACTTCGAGGTGAACCTGGTATCTCGGTCTGAGACGATTGACAATGGGAGTCCTCGGTTCCTGACGTATCCTGTGATGAATGCCTTCACAAAGCTTTCAGCTGTCAGCTCAGCTTCCTGAACTGGGATCCATCAGGCCCTCTTTGTTAGCGGGTCGATAATGGTTGCCACGGGATCATATCCTCCTTCTCCAGTGGGAACCTTGGTGATAAAGTCAATATTGACTCTTTCGGCCCGTTCCGTAGGTATCGGGAGTGCCTGAAGAAGCCCATACAGTTGGGTGTTTTGTGCTTTACCCGGTGGCAAACATCACATCCGGCAACCCATTCAGCCACTGTGTCCATCTGTCGGGGCCAATGGTATCGTGACGCTACTGCTGCAGCCGTCTTTTCAACGCCAACATGTCCTCCTCCAAGAATAGCATCGTGTGCTTCTCGAATGACATTGGCCTGCAAGACCCGTGGGATGCAGAGCTTTTCTCCTGATGCCCTATGGAAGAGAAGTCCATCCCGCAACAGGTATCCTTTTGCCCGTTCCCATATCTGGCAGCTTTTCTTATCATTGGTTGCTCTAATATCCCTCCCGATCTCCACGCTCTACAGGTGTTCCAGAATCGGCGCCAATGTCACATCCTGCGTATACTCTTTTCGGTCATCCTGAAGCCACTCCTGGGATGCCGAAATCTGGAACTCTACCACATTAATGAGGTTTGTGTCCATGACGGGTGTCGGGGTATAGGCAATACAGCTCAATGCGTCGGCAACGACATTCGCTACGCCAGGCTAAATTTCACCTCGTAGTCGTGCTGTTGCAACTTGTCGAGATGGTGCCATTGACAACTTGTCAGCTTGTTCTGTCCCAGTATATGATGCAGTGCCACGTGGTCTGTGTAAATGGTGGTACTTTTACGCCTGTGAACGTAGCAGGTCCAATGGTCCAAGTTTGTACTAATCGCTAGTCAGGGGTAGCGAGAAACCTGTCCATTCTAAAGAGGGGAGCACCGGACACTTATACAAGTGTCCGTGTGCTAGCGCTAGTGTGTGACTGTCTATCTACAGAAGCCCTTAGGGCAGCCATCTGCTAAGTCCCACAAACTCTAGAAGCCATGCTTGCGGCCATGCTAGCCACTCTAGGCGTGGCGTCCACGACGCCCAGAATCCTGCTCCTACAAGAAGGCTCCCAAAATAAAGGTCGGAGATCGTGTGATGCTCAGCAGCAAGAACCTAAGGACCCAGCGTCCGTCTAAGAAACTCGATCACAAGATACAAGGTCCATTCGAGATCGAAAAGGTTGTGTCTCCGAACGTGGTAATGCTTAAGCTGCCAAGACGGTGGAGACTTCACAACATATTTCATGTCTCGTTGCTGGAACCATATCGTATTTCGAGCAAGGCAAGCTGTGCTCCACCTGACCCTGAGAGGGTTAGGAATGAGGCTGATGAGATGGATGTTGATGTCGAGAAAGGTCAATGGGAGATTGACGAGATCATGTGTTACACCCTAAGTGTAACAAGGGAGGAATAGGTCATGTGTTCTCGGGAAAGACATAGTCACGCTGGAACTCGGCAGGCTCCGCAAAACAGTTTGGCAGACGCCGGCAGCCAAAAGGTAACCTCGGCCGCGGAAAAACAGGCACTGTGCCGACCCCGCCGGGTAAGACCAAGTAGACTGCCGACTTCTGTAGCCGCTGCATCCGGAGCTGACGACGACGGTGCATGCAAGTCACACGCCATAAGCGGGGCTCATGATGTCAAAGCGGGGCTAAGAGAGTCTAGATGGGAGTCTTGGTGCGGGGTCAGAGATCTCTCGCACGAGAAGACTGATCCCGTCTGCCGAGCAAAAGTGAGGTGGCCAGTAACGAAGAAGGAATCGAGAACGTATTCTCGTATTCCGGAGGATCTACACTGCACGGACGCCGATCGCTCGCCCCACCTTGACATCATTACCAATCAGGACCAATTAGCTCTCAAAGTCTTATCGGGCTCCGGCCGAGAAGGCGAAGCAAGAGGCATTCCATGAGATTCCACTGAGGAGGCGACGAGCGGACACCTCGAAGGAAGGAGATATCCTGAGGAACCATATGATCGCAAAGCCGATGATATAAACGAGCGCCCCGGCGCCCGGGCCGGCGACAATCAGCGAAACATCTCCAGACCGAACACAACCAAAACAACGAACCTAAGATTATTCCCGTGTGAACCCCTCTAGTTACCCAGAGCCCCTATACGAGACCTGACTTCACCCGCCTCTGCCTACACCGCCGTTGTACCCTGCAACCCCGGTGTCACACTATAATCTTGGTTCAGAAGTCACCCCTTGTACAACAGAATGTCGGGACAAAACCCCACCCCCGCTCCCCGAGCGGCCTCATCCAATGTCGACATGCTCCGGCTCGAATACCCTAGCACGGCTGTGGAAATCTATGCGGACTGCGGACCCTCCCAACCATCGGTGGAAATCCGTCACCCAGCCGCATGGGTCCGGCTGCTAGTTACGCAGCAGCGACAGGCCCAGTGGGACCTCGAGCAACTATACACGGCATGCGGAATGGCGTTCGACCGAGGTGACCGACGGATCCAACAGATCGAACAGAACTACACCCTCTTGGCCGGAGCCCTGGAGCATGTGTACAACGCTGCCCAGAACGACACAGTGGTCGCCTCAGAATGGATGCAAACAGAGCTCATTCGAGCCGCTGGAGCCGCCCAAAAATTCACTAGCGACGTATGGGCAGCCATCATCCAAAGGGACCAGGAAAAAGCCAACGAAGACCTCAACCATGACACTCGGGTCCTCCACCTGAAGGACGCGATACAGTTCCTCCAGGTCACCAGCCAGCAAAGGCTGGAAGAACAAGCCTTGTGGAACGCTAACTGCGAAAAATGGGCGCAGGACCAGCAGGATGCTACAGCCAAGCTAGCGGCTCAGCAGCAAACGCTACAGGCCCATGTGAGTGCCCTCGTAAGCTCGGCTGCTAACGCCCAAAAAGCCCAACCCACCTACCTTCAGTCTGCGGTCCCACCACCGGTCCCGCGAGCGACAGGCTCCATCATCAGCCTCCCTGGAGCCACCCCGCTCTTACCGCTACCGGCGGCCACAGGACGGCAGGGACCACCTCCTCCTCGACCACCGAGACGGCGGCCCCGGCCGATCTCCCGGTCACCTGCGCCCTCGCCATCGCTGCCCCCTTCCCCGATAGGCCCGCCGCTACCGCCCTCTTCTGGCCGAGGCTATTCACCCTTGCCACAAGATCGGCGGACACCGGGATTGGGGACCGCACGGCTATACCAGTTCATGCTGGAAGAACTGCGGGACATCGTCACCCACACAGTACAAGCTACGCAAGGCGTCCTGCAACCGGCCCCCAATGCCAACGTCGCCAAGTTGAAGCTTAAGGACCCCAAACCATTCGACGGAAAACCCACCACACCTTTCACCTCGTGGTGGGAATCGGTCGTGGAATTCATCAGCTTCGACCCAGACTCGACCGACGCCCAGCGAATAGCGTGGATCAGAACTCTCCTCTCAGGAACGGCGCTTGACTGGCACCAACACCGACGGCGCACCATGGGCGACAGGGACACCTGGGCCCTATACGCTACGCACTTGCAAGCGGAATACCGCGACCCGCAGGAGGGCGCAAACGCCCAGCGAAGACTCGGGGAACTGGAATACAAGGGGGATATCAAGGCCTACCTCACGGAGTTCCGGGCCCTTAATATCTATGCACGCTGCACCGGGGAAAGCCTACAAGAAAAAATCAATCTGGCAATGCCCCGAGCAATGATTGACATGCGGTTCGCCCACCATATGGGGGACTTCGTGGATGATGAGCACTTCCTCACAGCGACCTACGAGGCGGGAGTGCACGTGGAACAGCAAAAGGCATTAGAGGAACTCCGGGGAAGAAAAAAGGAAGCAGGACAAAAGGACGCCCCGGGTAAGGACTCGGGAAAGGGCCGAAAAGGCCAAGGAGAGAAGGAAGGCTCCAAGCGGTCAGAGAGGACCGACTCGGGGGGCAAGACCGAAAGGTCGGGATTCGGACAGCCAGGCCATTGGAAGACCAAGGAGGAGGCCCTGGCGGGAGTACCGACCAAGGAAAGGAAAGAGTACGGATCCAGCAAAGACAACTGCTGGTGGTGTGGCCAGGCCGGTCACAAGACGTTTGAATGCTACGCAGGAACCACCATGGGGGGCACGACGCTGCCCACAGCCCCCTGGCGAGGAGCCTCCAGCACGAAGCGCAAATGGGATGGCGACGAAAACGCCGAAATCCTGGCCCCAAAACAGTCCAAGGTCACAACCATCAAAACCGAGGACGACGACATGAGGGATGTCGCCGCGGCCTGGGCCAAGGACCAAATCACTGTCTGGGACAATGACGATGAGGACTCAGATTTTTGAAAGGCCGGGGACTGCCGCGACCCGAAGCCTGTCGAAATGCATGTGGCGCGGGGAAGAAAAGGGCAGCCTCAGAAGAACAAAGCAGCCCCAGGAGAAAAGAACCCCGATGTGGAACACGTCCTCTGGTCGCTATGACCCTGCAATGGGAAGAAAGAGAAGAAGCAGTCCGGGTGCTCTTAGACACAGGGTGCTCGGTCCCGCTTATCAGCAAGGAAACGGTACGCCGAACGGACATACCACAGGAACGCAAGAATAAACCAACCCCGATTCGGAACTGCTCCGGGGAAGAAGTTCCCGGAAGCGGAGAAAAGGTAACCGGGGAATTGATCCTAAGACACTGTCGGCACTACACTCAGGAAATTTTCGAAGTAGCACCACTGGAACCAGGCATAGACGTTTTTCTACCCTTTTGGTGGATCTCCCAGCACCCCCCACAAGGAGCGTGGGAATCCACCGACATGAGGTTCAGCAGCCCCCAGTGCCTGCGCGACTGCACGAAGTGGGAAGCAAACGAGTTTTCGCTGACACTGGATGACGGAATCGCGCAACATCCTGAAACAAAAGTCATCGGTTACGTGTCGGCCGTCAGTGAAGAGGAGTTGGACCCGCTAGCAGTGGTACCCAAAGAATTCCGAGAATACTTGGGCATTATGGGGACGGAAGCAGCCGAGGCTCTGCCAGAGCACAAGAGCTACGATTTCAAGATCGATCTCAAAGCAGGCGAAACTGCTCCATGGGGACCAATCTACCCCCTCTCGGAGAAGGAATTGGAGACGCTACGGGAATGGCTGAAAGAAATGCTCTGAACAGGGAAGATCCGACGCTCCACTTCTCCAGCAGGATCCCCAATCCTGTTCGTGCCAAAGCCCTATGGCCGAGGACTCCGACTCTGCGTGGGCTACCGAGCCTTGAACAAGGTAACAGTACCTAACTGGTACCCCCTTCCCCTGATGCAGGAACTACAGGATCGAGTGCAGGGAGCGCAGTGGTTCACCAAAATGGACCTCAAAAACGGGTTTCACCTCATCCGAATCTGGGAGGGCGATGAATGGAAAATGGCGTTCCGAACTCGGTACAGGCTCTACGAGTTCCAAGTCATGCCCTTTGGCCTTACCAACGCCCCATCGACATTCCAGGATATGATGAACCACGTCTTTTCAGATATGCTCGACACGGGACTCCTGGCATATATGGACGACATCCTCGTATATGCCAAGACTCAGGAAGAGTACGACGAGAAAGTCAAGGAAGTCCTGACAAGGCTGACGGAAAACCGACTCGCTGTCTCGCCCGACAAATGCGTGTGGAGGGTCCAGGATGTGGAATTCCTGGGGTACATCATCGGCAGAGAAGGAATCAAGATGTCCAGGGAAAAGGTCGAGGCTGTCCTAAGCTGGAGAACGCCGGAATCGCTGGCAGACACCCAATCCTTCCTGGGCTTCGCCAACTTCTACCGGAGGTTTATCCAGGACTATTCGCAGATAGCCCGCCCTCTAACGGAGCTCACCAAAGGAGAGGGAAAAAACTGGGCCTGGAACAAAGAGGCAGAGGCAGTGTTCCGAGAACTCAAGCACCGCTTTACCACCGCCCCAATCCTGGCCCACTTCAACGGGGAAAAACCGGTAATTATCGAAACCGACGCCTAAGACTTCGCGATCGGAGCAGTCCTATCGCAACGCGATCCGGAAGGGAGGCTACATCCAGTGGCCTTCCACTCTCGAAAGTTCCAACCCACAGAAATCAACTACGAGATCTACGACAAGGAGCTACTAGCGATCGTTGATGCGTTCAAACACTGGCGCCGCTATTGCGAAGGAGCAACGCATCAGGTGCAGGTATACTCGGATCACCAAAACTTGGAGTACTTCACGACAACGAAAGTACTCAACCGTTGGCAAGCGCGGTGGGCGCAAGAGCTGGCAGGCATCGACTTCAGAATCTATTACCGGCCAGGGTCCAGGAACGGCAAGCTTGATGCACTCTCGAGGCGTTCGGAGTACTGCCCTGAGAAAGGGGGGAGTGAAAACCAGCCGATTACGACAGTTCTGAAGAGGGAACATTTTGCCGAGCAACAAACGCTGGACGAAAGAAAAGGGAGAACCTTCATTTGCTCATCGGTTAGGCTGGCGTCCATCCCCCCCCGGAAGTGGTCGGAAGGATTCGCAGCGGAAGTAAAGGAAAAAGGAAAAACAGACAAAAAATACCAATGGGCGTGGGGGCTGATAAAGGAAGCGGCACAGGAGGAACCTGCGTCGGATAGCCGACAGGTTAGGTAGGAAACTGGGGACCCTCGTGAGGTCTCCCAGAGGGGCCGAAAGGCAAGGAAACCAGGGGAGGTCCTCGAGGTCAAGGATGGGCTGCTCTACAGGAAGGGCATGCTCTGGATCCCGGAGGACGGAAACCTTATCGGAACCATCCTAGAATCGGAACACGACTCGAAGATAGCGGGGCATATGGGCCAGGACAAAACGATCGAGTTAATCCGAAGGAACTTCTGGTGGCCCGGGATGGACAAAAGAATCGTCGATTACGTCCGAAGCTGCCCGGAGTGCCAGAAAAACAAAGCAACCCAGCACCACCCATACGGACTGTCCTCACCATTAGAACTGCCGTTCGCCTTATGGCAGTCAATAGCGATGGATTTCATCACGGAACTGCCCGAGTTGGAAGGGTGTGATCAGCTTTGGGTAGTGATTGGCCAGTTCACAAAGATGGCTCACTTTCTTCCGCTACCAAAGGAAGGGAAAACCGCAGCAGATCTCGTGGTAATCTTCGCCCAAGAGATCTGGAAGCATCACGGGCTACCCACGGATATCGTCTTGGACCGGGACTCCCGGTTCACCTCGGAAACCTGGAAAGAGTTCCTCCGGCTGTTAGGCATCCGGCCACGAATGTCGACAGCATTCCACCCACAGACGGACGGGCAAACTGAGCGTCTCAATCAAATGATAGAAGCCTATCTACGGGCGTTCGTCGGATACGAGCAGGACAACTGGGTAGGACTCCTGCCAATGGCCGAGTTTGCGTACAACAACTCAGTCACGACGGGCAATGGCATGTCTCCTTTCTACGCAAACTACGGATTCCACCCTGTGGCATCTGACCCAGCTGTGGCAGGACCCCTCAACCCGGCGAGCACACTGTACGCGCATTGGATGCACGCAGTCCACGAGGAATCGAGCCGGAAACTCGAAGTGGCGCAGGAGCGAATGCGCCGCTATGCGGACTCTGAACGAACCAAGCCTCCGGTGTATCAGGTAGGGGACTTGGTCATGCTCAACGGACGCAACATCAAAACGCGTCGACCTTCGAAAAAGCTGGACCACAAGAACCACGGACCCTTTCAAGTGGAGAAGGTTGTCTTGCCCCTCGCCGTCCGCCTCACCCCGCCTCGCAAATGGAAAATCCACAACGTCTTCCATGTATCGCTGCTGGAGCCCTACCGAACCAGCGAACACCGAGCGCCCCCCGACCCAACAAAGGTGCTTCGGGAAGCAGACGATATCGAGCAAAGCGAGGAATACGACGTCGACGAGGTCGTAAGCTGCACCAAACGAGGGCGCCGCGTCATGTACCTCGCGAAATGGCGTGACTATCCGAACCGATGGGACTGGACGGAGGAGCCATTCGACAACTTTTCGATAGGTGGTCTGGAAAAACTCCGAGAATTTGACAGGAAAAACCCGGACGCACCAAGGGACTACCGGGTCACCGAGATCTAGGACCCGCCGCTCAGACAAGCGCCAACCTCGAGCATGAAGGGACCTCACTGGGCTGGGCCCCAGCAAAGGAGCAGCGAAATATGAAGTAGGGAAAACCGTCCCGAAGACGCAGTCACTCTCTAGCTTGTATTGTGGTAACCAGATGAGTTTCCATTGCATGCCGAGACACCGGTAACGGTCCAGGGGCCTACTGACACCTACGCTCAAGTCTCCAGAACCACGAGGAGCAGCCCAGGGCGCCGTACCACAAGGATGCAACCACCCCGTACCAAGAATCGTCCGGCAGGAGAAGGTGGCCAGAAGTAACCTCGCATCGTCGGGTAGACCGAACCACTGACTTCCCTGTAGCATCGACATACGAGGTCGGATTACGACAGTAGGAGCACGCATCGGCCTGCTTCGAGGGCCTAGACATTCCTACAGATTACAGAGTCATGCCCTGATCCGGTGTCTGGGAGGGCTGCAGGGGTGGAGGACTGCAGTCACGGCCTATGAGAATTAAGGAAAGCAAGAAATAAAAAGACAGGGAAAAAGCTTTGGGTCGAAGCTTAGAGAAGGGGGGAGTAGTGTTACACCCTAAGTATAACAAGGGAGGAATAGGTCATGTGTTCTCGGGAAAGACATAGTCACGCCGGAACTCGGCAGGCTCCGCAAAACAGTTCGGCAGACGCCGGCAGCCAAAAGGTAACCGCGGCCGCGGAAAAACAGGCCCTGTGCCGACCCCGCCGGGTAAGACCAAGTAGACTAACGACTTCTGTAGCTGCTGCATCCGGAGCTGATGACGACGGCGCATGCAAGTCGCACGCCATAAGCGGGGCTCATGATGTCAAAGTGGGGCTAAGAGAGTCTAGATAGGAGTCTTGGTGCGGGGTCAGAGATCTCTCGCATGAGAAGACTGATCCCGTCTGCCGGGCAAAAGTGAGGCGGCCAGTAACGAAGAAGGAATCGAGAACGTATTCTCGTATTCCGAAGGATCTACACTGCGCGGACGCCGATCGCTCGCCCCACCTTGACGTCATTACCAATCAGGACCAATTAGCTCTCAAAGTCTTATTGGGCTCCGGCCGAGAACGCGAAGCAAGAGGCATTCCATGAGATTCCACTGAGGAGGCGACGAGCAGACACCTCGAAGGAAGGAGATATCCTGAGGAACCATATGATCGCAAAGCCGACGATATAAACGAGCGCCCCGGCGCCCGGGCCGGCGACGATCAGCAAAACATCTCCAGACCGAACACAACCAAAACAACCAATCTAAGATTATTCCCGTGTGAACCCCTCTAGTTACCCAGAGCCCCTATATGAGACCTGACTTCACCCGCCTCCACCTACACCGCCGATGTACCCTGCAACCCTGGTGTCACATCATGGGAAGTTCCTATGATCAGGACAGCAACATGAAGTACCTCACGAAGTGGGTGGGGTTTCCCGAGGAGGAAAATTGGACCGAGGAACCCTTGGAGCATTTTCTAGGCTCAGGGGAAGGGATGATTAGGGCCTTCCACAGGAAGCACCCCAACGTGGCAAAGGATCCGTGGGTCAGGCTGTGAGGTTGAGTCAGTACCTTTTCCTGATGAAGCTATAAGGGGATCCAGGTTTTTAATGGCTGACAAGACACTGAGGACATGGTGTAATGTAGCGGATAATTGTGTTTTCCTTGGTTAAAGGTTTTTTGGTTTTATCTGCAAGGAGGTTTTCCTTTTTTCCTACATGTTAGGTTTTTTGGTTTTT